>Ga0207709_10000034_pt1 | contig 313184 bp, 238 predicted proteins | sample KBSM34metaG_FD_184397 | JGI IMG/M metagenome (GOLD analysis project Ga0207709, IMG submission 184397) | Miscanthus rhizosphere microbial communities from Kellogg Biological Station, Michigan, USA - KBS M3-4 metaG (SPAdes) (version 2) | ecosystem: Host-associated > Plants > Roots > Rhizosphere...
CATAATCAGAATTCTTTTTTATATCTCTGATCTTGGATCGAATTGAACTAATTCTTGAATTTGTTCATGACTTTCGTTTTGTCTACTCGTCACGCTTACATGATTGTGTTTTCTTAAAGAACTTCTCGCGCTTCAACTTCCGTATCCGCTATATTCCGATGGCATTGCGCCCTCTTTATCTTTTTTTCTGTTTCCCTCCGTTTCCGTTGGGACTGCAAAGGTAGAAATCTTTTTTGAAATACCAAAAAACTTTTGAAGTTTTTTTCTTTTCCTTTTTCCCGATTTCCGCGCCTAACTCCCGTCAAACCCTTCTTTTTTCAGTGGTTCCTTCTTTCGAAGTAACCGTCCCTCCCTTGCGGAGTGGTGCAAAGATAGGATCTTTTTATAATCACTTCCAAGCCTTTTGTTCTTATTTATTTCAATATGTCTGTAACTCGCTGGGAACTTGGCGGATTGTTTTTGTAAAACAGCATCTCGGGGGGTGCCGGGGAGCAAAAATGGACAGTTATACGGGAAAATGCTGTGGAAAGGTCGTGGGAACGTGGACGGAGGAACCGGAGAATCCGGAGAATCCGGAGAATCCGGCACGGCAGTGGATACAATGGGCGCAGAGGTTATGGAAACGGGGAACTCATGGGAAAAAGTGTCCCCGAGCGAAAGGGGACGCAAAAAACAACAGTCGTATGGGGAAGGGCATCCTACCTCTACGCCGCAGTAGGGACAGAAAGCCGGTATGCCCACAGCAGAGAACATCCCGGAAAGATAGACGACCAGAAAAAAGCCGATGAGCCGCAGCAGGCAGATCGGATCATGGACAGGCATAAAAACCGAGGCCGGAAACAGACCGCGGAGACTGCAGAAAGATAATGCAAAAGTGGAGTCTTCAAGGTCAGCAGAAATTCATCGTTTAGTTAGGGTTTGTTTAGGTTTAGTTTAGGTATTGGTTAGGTTTTGTTTAGCTAAAACCTAACTAATACCTAACTGTACTCTAACTTAATAGTAGGTTATTGCTACTTTAATATTTGACTTATACCTAAAAAATACCAAAATTGGTATCCCTACGGGCAAAAGCATCCTGCTTCCGGGCTGTGTTCGCACCTTCCTGTTATCTCCCTCGGCTTTTCTCTACCGTTTATCCATCCATTACCTATCGTTTGTATAGGGGATGGATAGAGAATCTATAGGAAAATCCCGAGCATCGGCGAAGCGGGGACGAGCGATATCCGAACACGGATCAAAAAAAGGCCGTTAGGGGATCCAACCAAAAATGGGCAATACCAGGAGATTCCTTTTATTTTGAATCAAAGGGAATACTTGGGGTTTCACTCCCCTCGTATTAAACCAGTCTCATCCCCAGCCAAGGACCAAACGATAGAACCAGCAGGTTAATATATAATATTCCTTGTGTAGCTCCCGGCTCAATCGGCTGCACAAGGGATAAACCTCGGGACAGCTTCGTATCTCAGTCGGGACAGCTTCGGGGTAAATCCGTATTCTTTCCGTGGTGAGTCCGTGGTGAGTCCGAGTTAAACACGCTAGAACAACAGTACCAGTCTGGTCGAACCATGCCAACATCTGCACTTAGCCCCCTTTAAATCCCGATTCAGTTCCGAACAGGTCTCGAACCGCAGCGAAAAAAACATTAAAATAGGCTAAACACTCGGGCTCATTGGCTGGAAATGCAGTTTTTAAAAGTAAAAGGATTCAAAAATTTGAATTTGTTAAACATAAAAATGCTATAAACCGGACTATATTATTGTTACAACGCAAACCTTTGATAATTATCAAAAACAGCTGGTTTGTCTTTTTTTTTATGTAGATTTATCTTCTTATAACAACCTCCAAAGTGATGAGCAGAACTACCCTGAAAGATATAGCCTTAGAACTCAACATTTCTGTTTCGACAGTTTCCAAAGCACTATCAGACAGCTACGAAATCAGTGAAGCAACTAAAAAAATGGTTCAGGAGTACGCTAAAAAGCATAATTTCCATCCCAATAAGTTGGCACGAAGTTTAAAAATCGGAAAATCAAATACCATTGGAGTCATTGTTTCCAATATCAGCAATACATTCGTATCTCAAATTCTCGATGGAATTCAGATCGCTTCCCAACAAACCATCTACGATGTTATCTTTATGCAAAGTAGAGAGGATGAACGCGTAGAAAAGAATTGTATAGATGTATTAAGAATGCGAGGCATAGATGGGCTAATGATCGCTCCCGTGTCTTCTGGGTCAAATATTGAAGAGCTTAAAGACCTCATTAAAGCTAAAATACCAGTTGTTATCTTTGACCGCATCAATCACAAATTAGACACATTTAAAGTCGGTGTCAATAATTTTCAAGGAGCATACAATGCAACCCAACACCTTATTCAACAAGGAAAACGGAATATTTTACATATCACAGGAAAAAACCTAGGTGTTGCCGAAGAACGTTTAAGTGGTTTTAAAGCAGCTCTCTCTGATGCGGGCATACCTTTTAATGAAAGACATTACATCGAATGTAGCTTTAACAGCACGGTTGATTTAGACAATAGTATAAAAGAAATTATAATTAAAGAATATATTGATGGCAAAAAAATCGATGCAATTTTCGGCGCAACGGATGTTATCACAACAAGGACATTGGGCATTTTAGCCGAACTTCAGATCAAAGTTCCGACGGAAGTTGCCGTCATCGGATTTTCTAATACACAAATTGCAGCCTCATTAAACCCTGCACTGTCAACTGTCGTACAACCTGCAACTGAAATCGGTGAAATAGCAACAAAAAAACTGATTGACACAATTAATCAGACAAGACCAATTCACGAATTTGAAACCATAGAACTTCCGACACAGCTTGTCGTAAGAAAATCTTCGTTATAACCCCTTCCCTTTTACATCGAAGGAAAATAATAAAAAACAGTCAGAAAATATCGCTTGCGCTATTATCTCCTGACTGTTTTTTTATACTATAACCTTCTCATCAGCGAAAGTAATCACTACAATTATTACAATAGATTACTCACCAGCAATTCCATATTCCAATCCTCGTAATTCAGCTAAACCTCTTAATCGGCCAATAGCAGAATAACCAGGGTTTGTCACCTTGTTAAGATCGTCCAACATCTGATGTCCATGATCAGGTCTAAATGGAATAGCAGTAGATCGCAACTGATTTTCAGCAACCAAAATTTGCATAATTTTATGCATATTCACATCCCCATCCAAATGATCTGCTTCATAGAAACTACCAATGGTATCTTTCTTAACATTCCGCAAATGGACAAAGTTTACCCGCGCCTTTACCTGCTCTAATATCGCCGGTAAATCATTGGTCTGGCTAGCTCCTAAAGAACCTGTACAAAAACAGATACCATTGAATTGTTGAGGCACTTCACTCAAGATATAGCCAAGATCTTCACCATTGCTAGCAATACGTGGCAAACCTAAAATCGGATAAGGTGGATCATCGGGATGGATCGTCATACAGATGCCGTTTGCCTCACATACCGCAGAAATTCCGTTTAGAAAGTAGACTAGATTGCTACGCAAGCCATCCCTTCCAATATGTTTATACGTATCAATACTGGCTTTTAAAGCATCCAATTCCACATTTTTTTCTCCCGGAATTCCCATCAGAACGACATCGGCCAAGCTATCTTTTTGTTGTTCGGAAATTTCACCAAAGCGCTTCGTTGCTCTTTTGACAATATTTTCTGAATAGTCTTTTTCCGCATCAGCTCGTTCTAAAATAAAGATATCAAAAAGTGCCAGGTCAATCCAGTCAAAATAAAGAGCCTTTGAGCCATCTGCCATCACCAAATCCAGTTGCGTTCTGGTCCAATCCAGTACTGGCATAAAATTGTAACAGACTGTTTTAATACCGCATTCCGCAAGATTAGCTAGTGTCTGGTTATACTTAGCGATATATTCATCAACTCGAGGTCCTTTTGTTTTAATTTCTTCATGAACCGTTACACTCTCTACCACGGACCAAACCAAACCCGCATCTTCGATAATACGTTTTCGCTCCTGAATATCGGCAAGAGGCCAAACCTCGCCATGGGGAATATGATGTAGAGCCGTAACGATGCCCGTTGCACCTGCCTGTTTAACATCCTGCAAGGATACTGGATCGTTGGGACCATACCAACGCCATGTTTGTTCTAATTTATTCATCTCAAAATCTCGTTAAACGCCGCACCATGCATTAAAACCACCATCTACAAAGACTGTCTCACCAGTTACAAAAGCTGAGGCATCGCTCAATAGATAGATTAAAGTTCCTTTTAATTCCCGTGGATCTCCCAGTCGGTTGTAAGGTGTTCCGCTAAGTATCCGCTTGGTACGTTCACTATAGCTACCGTCTGGATTTATCAATAGATTTTTGTTTTGTTTGGTCAAGAAGACACCCGGCGCAATTGCATTGACGCGAACTTGATCACCATAACGCTGCGCAAGTTCCGTTGCCATCCATTTTGTATAGCCGTCAATACCGTGTTTGGCAACTGTATATCCCAATACCCGAGTGAAAGGCCGACTTGCTGTCAAGGAGGAGATATTTACGATGGCTCCTTTTCCGCTTTCTGCAATTACGCGACCAATAATATGTGTTGGGATAATTGTTCCATAGAGATTTAGCTCGATCGCTTTAATCGTGTCTTGAATATTACTTGCAAATAGATCTTGGTCAGCACCTATTGTCGCGCCTGGAATATTTCCACCGACAGCGTTCACCAGAGCGTCTATTCGCCCCCATTTATCAAGGATCTCATCCTTTGCTCTACTGACATCCTGTTCGTCCATGATATCAACCTCTACAAATATGGCCTCCCCTCCGAGAGATTCTACTTGCTGTACACGCTCTTTTCCGATCTGCTCGTTACGCCCAAGAATAGCTACTTTTGCCCCTGCCTCAGCCAACGCTTCCACAAATGCCTCACCAAGAATCCCCGTACCACCTGTGATCACGACAATCTTATCTTTTAATGAAAATGGATTATTACTCATGTATTTCTATTTCAAATTGGTATTTATCCCCAATTTTATTGATAATAACCTTAATTACAAAAAAAAGTAATTGATTTAATTACGATAACGTTTTAGTTATTACAATTTATTTTTCCACTTCTTCCGCTGTGTCATCATCAAACAAAATTCTTACTGAAGGGGTATAGGTATCATCATGCTGTCCTGACTTATTCGCCCAAAAGAAAGCACATAAAAACACCAAAGCTAATAATACACTACAACCGATTAGAATATACATGATTTCCATAACAACTATAGTTTATGACGTTTTGCATACCATCTTGTCATTAAGCTGGTAAATGAGATAATTGTAACTGTACTTATCGGCATCAAGATTGCGGCAAATAAGGGCGACATAATCCCTTGAATAGCAAAACTCAACCCGATTATATTATAGAGCAAGGATATCCCAAAGCTCATATGGATTACCTTTACAGCATCTTTGCTGAAAGCAAAGAAATCCGATAATTTTGAAAATGACTCGCCGTCTAAAATAGCATCACATCCAGGCGAAAAGTTATTGATATCATCACTGACAGCAATCCCTAAATCTGCTTTACGCAATGCTCCGGCATCATTCAATCCATCCCCGATCATACAGACATGTTTTCCCGCCTGCTGAAATTTTTGAATGCGCCCCAGTTTTTCCATTGGAGACTGATTAAACATCAAGCAAGCTTCCGAAGGAAAAATCAATTTTAGCGCATCCATGCGTCGGTCATTATCCCCTGATATCAGGTGAAGATCATAACGAGGTGTGAAATTTTCGATCAAAGCCGGCAAGCCATCTCTCCAAGCCTGTTCCATCGTAAAATATCCTTTCAGCTCTTCGTCGATACGTATAAATACGACAGATCCGTCAGTTTTGATATTTCCTATATTCAAAAAACTGGCACTACCGATTTTGACAATTAGCTCCTCAACCATCGCCTCCATCCCTTTTCCTGGCAACTCTTTAAAATCTCGGACCGGAACATCAGAACACACATCCAACCATTTCACAATCTCTCGGCTCAAGGGGTGACTAGAATTACGACATACTGCATATACCAACGTTTTTTCATTTGTATTAAGTGAGCCTTCAAAATAAATTGAGGTTGCTTTAGGCGACGAAATAGTTCCTGTTTTATCGAAAACGAGTGTATCTATCGTTGCCATCTGCTCGATTGCCGCTGTATTTTTAACATAGAACTTGTTTCTATCGAAAATACTTAATGCCGCAGATAGAGTAAAAGGAGAGCTCAACGCCAATGCGCAAGGACACGCTATAATCAGCACTGCCGTAAAAGCTCCCCAAGCCCTATTGGCGCTTCCGTCCACAGCCCAATATAGTGCTGCGAAAAAAGCGATCGCCAATAAAACAACAGTAAAATATTTACTTATAAAGTTCACAAAAGTCTGAAAATGCTTATCGTAATCTTTATAATTTTCATTATTCCATAATTTGGTCAGATACGACTGTGAAATCGGCTTTATAACCTCCAGTTCGATCGCCTCGCCCGTCTGACGTCCCCCGGCGTAAATAATTTCCCCTAAGGTTTTACTCACAGGACTTGATTCTCCGGTCACAAAACTAAAGTCAATCCCCGCATCGCCTTTTAATAATATGGCATCTGCCGGGATAATCTCATTGTTACGAACAAGTATACGATCACCGATATTAATATCGGCCAATTGCACAGGTTTGTCCCCATCTTCAGTAAGTACAGTTACCGCAACGGGGAAATAGCTCCGATAATCCCTTTCAAAAGAAATATGATAATAGGTCCGCTGCTGCACCCATTTTCCGATCAGAATAAAGAACACCAAACTACATAAAGTATCTGTAAAACCAGCTCCAGTCTGCGTTATTACTTCAAAAGCCGAACGTAAAAACAAGACCAAAATACCCAAGGCCAAAGGGACATCCAGATTCAACCTTTTTTGTTTCAAACTGACATACGCAGACTTAAAGTAATCTGAAGCACAATACAACAAAACTGGCAACCCAAAAGCTAAATTGATATAACCGAAAAAACTCGCATACTCCTTTTCAAATACTCCCATACCAAAGTAGTCCGGGAAACTAAATAGCATCGAATTTCCGAAACAGAATCCTGCTACTGCAATCTTGGCAACCAAGGGATTCAGGTTATTCTTGTTTCCCTCTTTAACGACATCCTGCAGCGTAATTTTGGGATCGTAACCAATATTAGCTAATAGATATACTAAATCTTTGAGCGGAAGTAAAGTATGATTAAAAGTGATACTAGCCTGTTTTTTCATAAAGTCCACGCGGGACTGTAACACGTTTGGATTTAATTTATAGAGATTTTCCAACAGCCAAATACACGAGCTACAATGGATAGCAGGAATATAAAAGGTAATGATAGTCATCTTATCATCCTTAAAATCGACTAATTTAGCCGCAATCTGTGGCTCATCCAAATACGAAAAATCCGCTTGTTTTTCTTTATTGGATTTTCCAGGATGCTGATTATAACGGTAGTATTGTTGCATCCCCCCATTCTGCAAAACCTGATAGACAGTTTGGCATCCGAGGCAGCAAAAATCATGCTCATCGAGATGGTAACCTGTTTCTTCGATTGTGTCTCCACAGTGGAAACATTTCTCGATTTGTTGTACTTTTTCTTTTGTTACCGCCATATCCCAATTAAATTGCTTCACTAAATAACTGCGTTTTTGTACGCAGCTTTAAAAAACGTTGATCAAAAGCCATACAGATATTCCGTAGAAATGAACGTCCGATAGTAGTGCATCGAATCAGATCTCCTTCTATGCTGACTAAGCCGTCTTGGACCAATGTTGACAATTCATCTTTAATCTGCTCAGTTAAATCCGATGTAGGATCCAATTGTACTTTACCTTTACACATCATATCAAGGATATAACGTCTTATGACCAGATCTTCTGCATTAAGTATATGCCCTTTCACTACAGGCAAGACACCTGATGCGATCAGCTTATGATATTCTTTAACTGTTTTTACATTTTGCGCAAAACCACCCCAAGCGTCGCTGATCGAGGACACACCAATGCCAATTAATAAGGGGTTAAACCGATCCGCATACCCCATGAAATTACGGTGCAAGCGTCCCTCTTGGAAAGCCAAATAAAGTTCATCATCTTTTTTCGCAAAATGATCCATCCCGATATCTGCGTAACCTTGTGCCAAGATCAGCTTTTTCCCGAGATTATAAAGTGCTAGTTTGGCAGTACCTTTCGGCAGATCCGCCTCGGTATAATGCCGCTGCCCGGGTTTTAACCAGGGGACATGGGCATAGCTATAAAAAGATATACGATCTGGCTTGAGCAGCATAGATTTTTCAATTGTATCCTGTACAGATGCTTGGGTCTGCTTAGGCAACCCGTAGATCAAATCGAAATTAATGGATACAAAACCGATCTCTCTGGCATTCAACATCACCGCTTCTACTTCCTCAAAGGTCTGCTGTCTATTGATCATAAATTGCACCAAAGGATCAAAATCCTGTATCCCTAAGCTGAGACGACGGAAGCCTAGGTTGAAAAGAATCTGTAGGTGCTCGGTTGTGGTATTAGCAGGGTGCGCTTCAAATGAAAAAGAGCGATCTGCTGTGACATCGACATGTTCAAGAATTCCCTCAATCAACAATTTCAGGTTCTCAGGTTGAAAAAATGTCGGTGTACCACCACCCAAATGTATTTCTGACACGAGCGGTTTCGCACCTTTGAAAACAGTCCGATACATCTCCCACTCCTTTAGGAGGGCAGCAATATAAGGCAGTTCAACCTGATGATTTTTTGTGATACGCGTATTACAGCCACAGTATGTGCATAAGCTCTCGCAAAAAGGAAGATGTATATACAGACTTAACCCCCTATCTTTTGACTGTTTGAAAGTAAGGTATACCTGATCCGTCCAAGCATCAGTAGAAAATGTTTTCTCATCCCAAAATGGAACAGTTGGATAACTGGTGTACCGTGGTGCTGCAACATTATATTTCTGCACCAGCTCCGCCATAGTCTTGTCTTGTGTACTCATTGAAAATTATTTTTTGCGCAGTCATTTAAACAACAACATGCTTTACCAACACATTTTTCCATCCCCCAGAGATTGAGATTCCGAATAGTCTGTTCTGCCAGTCCTTTTGGGCTTTGATCCTCAAAAGGTGCATTCGCAATCTGAATACGCAGGGAGCCTGCCTTCACCAGATCAATATGGGATGTTTCTTTACTTCTTGTCATGATCTTATTGATCCCTAATTCTTTCAAATTAAGTAGCATTTTATCGTCCAAAATATCTCCTCCAGAGATGACAATCGCATCCTTCCCGCGCGCATAATTTTGCGTTTCGGCATTTAATCCGTTTGAAATCAAGGTGAGATCATGCTGTTTTGCATTGGCCAATGCCCAAAACTCCTTTTCAAATGACCTCACATTATATACAACTACTTTCATTTTGAATTCTACAATCAACCACGTATAAGTTTATCCTAAAAACAAAATTAGCTTATAGCTCAGCCCAAAAACATGATACAAGACCATACCTGACAATGATATATATCACAATTACACAAAAAGGGTGTGTCCGAAGAATTCGGACACACCCTTTTTGTGTTGATATTTAAGAGCCGTAAGCTTAAAGCTCAGGAAATATTTACTTGTTTAATTCTTACTGTTTTACGTCCCTCAATTTTTTGATAGAATTGATAAAAATCTTTCCTTTTTCTTTCGAGATCAGCTTTTCCTCTTTAAAATCAGAAAGCATACGTGAAACAGTTTCATTTGCCGTACCGGCTATCGAAGCAATTCCATCTCTGGTAATATCAATTGTACAGGCATTGACCTCATTGATATTAATTCCGCTTTTTTCGGCTACACTGATCAGAGCATTGGCCACACGTTTACGTACAGAATGGTATGCAAAGCCCAATAGTTGTTCCTCTTTTTCACGAAGGTCGACAGAAAGCAATTTGATAAACTTGCTTGCTATAGCCGGTTTTTTCCATAAGAGCTCCAAAAAAGCATCCTTCGGAATTAAAATAACTTCGCTCGGTTCAACAGCTTCTGCATAATCTTCATAGTTCTCATTCAACAGCACCGAAGCGTAAGCAAAATAATTCCCTTCGATATAAATTCCAGTCGACAATTCGCGTCCATCTTTATATGATTTAAAGCTTCGAATCTGCCCTGATTTGACATAATAGACATAAGTAGGCGAATCGTCTTTCTCAAAGATTGACTGTTTCTTCTTTACCGTTTTCACACGCGAGTTCGCGAGTAATTCCTGTAGCAATAAAACTTGCTCCTCTTCACTCAGATTTAGATCAGCGTCTTCAGGTGTATTAGCGGATAACTGCTCATGCTTTTTTAGACGAACCTCAATTGCATTCATCAGCTCCACATCGTCAAAAGGTTTGGTCAGGTAATCATCAGCCCCCATCTCCATTGCCTTGCGCATATCCGCACGTTCGGCTTTGGCGGTCAGAAAAATAAAAGGAATTTTTGAAGTGCTTTCTATTTTGCTTAACATAAATAGTACACCATATCCATCCAATTCGGGCATCATGATGTCACAGAGAATCAAATCAGGAATATGCCGGGTTGCCAAATCAACTCCTATCCGACCATTCTCCGCTGTAATAACATCATACCGTCCTGTCAGCTCCAAAATCTCAGTTGTCCCCTCTCTAATGTCAATATTATCCTCAATAATTAGAATTGTCTTTTTATTTTTCATTCCTAACATAATTATTCATTCCTATTTACCTTCAATGACTCCTGAATGCCAAGCATTTATTTCATAAGTTCAGCTGTTCGATTTTTCTGCCACCGATAAAGCGACTCCAACACCTATTCAAAACTGACCTTAAATGATGTTCCTTTATGTACCTCCGATACAAACTCCATTTTACCTTGCATAAGTTCAATATATCTTTTCACGATATTTAGCCCCAGTCCCGTACCCGGAATATTCCCTGTGTTATGGGCTCTGAAAAAAGGCTCAAACAAATGCACTTGGTCCTCTTGGGGAATACCGATTCCATTATCTTTGACTGAAATCGAACAGCCATCGTCATCAATACAGGTTGTAAATTCAATTAATGTATCTTCGCCCGAGTATTTGATTGCATTGGAAATCAAATTCACCAAGGCATTTTTCAATAGATTCTGGTCCAAAGAAAAATGTCCGATCTCACCTGTATGCTGATACACAATGTGCTGGTTTTTCTTACAGATCAATTGCATTTCCTCCGTAATCTCCTCAGCCAGTTCGACCAAATTAATATACTGCTTATTCATGACTACAATACCCGCCTCCAATTTCTCCAATGAGAGAAAATCGTTCAAAATACTGGTCAAGAGCTGCACTGCACCTTTAATCTTGTTGGTATGTTTAATGATACTCGCCTTATCATCGGGGCGATCCGCATATTTTTCGATCAACGAAGCTGATAATTGAACGGAACTTAAAGGGGTGCGAAACTCATGTGAAGCCATAGAAACAAAACGTGATTTAAGCTGGTTAAGTTCAATTTCTTTCTCCAAAGATTTAGAGACCTCCGCCTTTGCTTTTTCCAGTTCCGAAACCATCGATATTAGATCACGGGTTCGCTCACTCACTTTATGTTCCAATTCGGCTGCATGCTGTTTTAGCATGTCCTCAGCAGCCTTTTCACGGGAGAGATCATGGATAAATCCTGTAAAAATATTTTTATCTTTAAGCCAAACTTCACTGACCGCAAGCCGGAACGGAAATGTTTCTCCATTCTTCTTTAATCCCATCACCTCCCGTCCGATCCCGATAATTTTCTTATGACCTGTCGTTTGATAATTATGGATATAATTATCGTGATTCCCCCGATCAGGCTCAGGCATTAACATCGAAACATTATGTCCTATAACTTCTTCGGCGTTATAACCAAACAATTCTAAGGCAGCAGGGTTAATGCTTTCCACATTCCCCCTGTTGTCAATGGTGATAATTCCATCAATTGCGTGGTCTATTATGGCCGCCAGAAGCCTTCCGCCTTCCATGATCATCGTTATTTCACCAATTTTTTGTATTTAATACGATGTGGAGTCACATCACCCAAGCGTTTCTTGCGGTTCTCCTCATATTCAGTATAGTTACCTTCAAAGAAGTACACTTGAGAATCACCTTCAAAAGCAAGAATATGTGTACAGATACGGTCCAAGAACCATCTATCGTGGGAGATCACCACAGCACAACCACCGAAATTCTCCAAACCTTCCTCTAACGCGCGCAATGTATTTACGTCAATATCATTGGTCGGCTCATCGAGTAAAAGTACGTTTGATCCTTCTTTCAGTGTGATCGCCAAATGGACGCGATTACGCTCTCCACCAGAAAGTACACCGACTTTCTTTTGTTGATCAGCACCATTAAAGTTGAATTTGGATACGTAAGCCCTGGAATTCACGGAGCGATTGCCTAAGATCATATTATCATTACCACCGGTGATATTTTCCCAAACAGATTTTTCAGGATCCAGATCATGGTGCATCTGATCGACATAGCCCAATTTGACCGTCTCGCCTACTTTGAACGAACCTGTATCTGGCGTTTCCTGTCCTGTGATCAAGCGGAATAAAGTTGTTTTACCCGCACCATTTGGCCCAATAATACCAACGATACCGGCTGGGGGCAACATGAAACTTAAATTTTCAAATAAGATACGATCACCATAGGCTTTGGAAATATCTGTTGCTTCAATAACAGAGTTACCCAAGCGCGGTCCTGGAGGAATAAACAACTCCAATTTTTCTTCACGTTCTTTGGTTTCCTCAGACGCTAATTTTTCATAGTTATGAAGACGGGCTTTAGATTTGGCATGACGGGCTTTTGGAGCCATACGTACCCATTCCAACTCACGCTCCAAAGTTTTCTGACGTTTGGTTTCCTGCTTTTCTTCTTGTGCCAGACGTTTAGCTTTTTGATCTAACCACGAAGAATAGTTTCCTTTCCACGGAATTCCCTCACCACGATCAAGTTCTAAGATCCATCCTGCGACGTTATCCAAGAAGTAACGGTCGTGGGTTACGGCAATGACAGTTCCTTTATACTGTTTCAAGTGTTGTTCTAACCAGTCAATAGACTCTGCATCCAAGTGGTTAGTCGGCTCATCAAGCAATAATACATCTGGTTCTTGTAATAATAAGCGACATAATGCTACACGTCTGCGTTCACCACCTGACAAATTGACAATTTTAGCATCAGGTTCTGGACAACGCAATGCATCCATTGCTCTATCCAATTTGGAATCAATTTCCCAAGCATTTGTCGCATCAATTTTATCTTGCAATTCACCTTGTCTCGCCAGCAATCTATCCATTTCATCCGGATTTTCGTAGACCTCAGGCAAGCCAAATTTTTCATTGATTTCTTCGTATTCTTTTAAGGTTGCTGTAATTTCAGCAACACCTTCCTGCACAATTTCCAGTACGGTCTTTTCGAGATCCAATTGGGGTTCCTGTGCCAAATATCCCACAGAGTAACCTGGAGAAAACACAACTTCACCCTGATAAGATTTATCCAAACCCGCAATAATTTTCAATAATGAAGATTTTCCGGATCCGTTCAAACCGATCACACCGATCTTGGCACCATAGAAAAAAGATAAATAGATATTTTTTAGAACTTGTTTTTGAGGCGGATAGATTTTGTTGACTCCCGCCATCGAAAAAATAATCTTCTCGTCTGACATAAAATTTAAAAAAATTGGAAAACTCTTGTTATATTAACATACAAATGTAATCTTTTATACTGACATTTTGGACGTATAATGGTCATGGCTTAATTGTTGATGACATTATTTAAAATAATTTTAAGGTTTGAAATGTAGAATTTACTACATTTATATATCCTTAATATAAAACAGAAAGGTATTCAATGGAAGCAAAATTTTCACCGCGCGTAAAGGATGTTATATCGTACAGTAGAGAGGAGGCTTTGAGATTGCGTCACGATTATATAGGCACAGAGCATTTGTTGCTCGGCTTGATTCGTGAGGGCGATGGAATGGCGATCAAAATCCTTAAAAACATAGGCATTGACACAACTGCCCTACGTCAATCTGTGGAGGACGCAGTGAAGGGGGCATCTGTATCACGTGCGCCTATTGGCAACATGCCATTAACTAAACAAGCTGAGAAAGTGCTGAAAATAACTTATTTGGAAGCGAAAATTTTCAAATCAGATATTATTGGCACCGAGCACCTATTATTGGCTATCTTACGGGATGAAGATAATATCGCTTCACAGATTTTACAGCAATATAATGTGACTTATGACATCTTCAAATCTGAAGTTGAGCAAAATAGAACCACCATTAAGGATGAAGCTCCCGGCTCTCCTACAGGTGACGATGATTTTGCTGAGGATGATCAATATATCCAACCTAAAAAGGTTTCGGATATTAAATCCAAAACGCCTGTATTGGACAACTTTGGCCGAGATTTGACCAAAGCTGCTGAAGAAGGTAGACTGGATCCTATTGTAGGTCGTGAAAAAGAAATCGAACGTGTATCACAAATCCTATCACGTCGTAAAAAGAATAATCCGTTATTGATCGGTGAACCTGGAGTAGGTAAATCGGCTATAGCAGAAGGATTGGCGTTACGTATCGTGCAACGCAAAGTATCACGTGTATTGTTCAACAAGCGTGTGGTTACTTTAGATCTAGCCTCTTTGGTTGCTGGCACAAAATATCGTGGTCAATTTGAAGAGCGCATGAAAGCAGTCATGAATGAGCTTGAAAAATCACCGGATGTGATTTTGTTTATCGACGAAATTCACACCATTGTTGGCGCTGGCGGTGCTTCAGGATCTTTGGACGCTTCCAATATGTTTAAACCAGCCTTGGCAAGAGGAGAAATACAATGTATCGGTGCGACTACACTGGACGAATATCGTCAGTATATTGAGAAAGACGGTGCTTTAGACCGTCGTTTTCAACGTGTGACTATCGAGCCGGCTACACATGATGAAACTGTAGAGATCTTGAATCGTATCAAAGAGAAATATGAGGATCACCACAATGTGACTTATACGCCAGATGCAATTGAGGCCTGTGTGTCATTGACAACACGTTATATTACGGATCGTTTCCTACCGGATAAAGCGATTGACGCTTTGGACGAAGCGGGCTCACGTGTACACTTGAACAATATCCATGTACCACAATCCATTATTGATATCGAGAATAAAATCGAGGAAGTCAAATTGGAGAAAAACAAGGTTGTTCGTAGTCAAAAATACGAGGAAGCTGCTAAATTACGTGATACAGAGAAAAAGCTTATCGACGAGTTAGAGAAAGAGAAGATTGCGTGGGAAGAAGAAACCAAATCTAAGCGATACACTGTTTCCGAAGAAAATGTAGCGGAAGTTGTTGCGATGATGACTGGTATCCCAGTGCAACGTGTCAGCCAATCCGACAGCCAAAAACTGTTGAATATGGGTGAACTAATGAAAGGAAGAATCATCGGTCAGGATGATGCCGTCGGTAAATTGGTTAAAGCCATCCAACGGACACGTGCTGGACTGAAAGACCCTAAGAAACCTATTGGTTCCTTTATATTCCTAGGTCCTACTGGTGTCGGTAAAACAGAATTAGCGAAAGAACTAGCTCGATTTATGTTTGATACTGAAGACGCATTGATCCAAATTGACATGAGTGAATACATGGAGAAATTTGCTATCTCACGTCTGGTCGGAGCGCCTCCGGGATATGTAGGTTATGAAGAAGGTGGACAGTTAACAGAGAAAGTACGTCGCAAACCTTATGCGGTAGTGCTTTTGGATGAGATTGAGAAAGCGCACCCTGATGTATTCAACCTGTTACTGCAAGTATTAGATGAAGGTCAGTTGACTGATAGTTTGGGTCGTAAGGTGGACTTCCGTAACACGATTATCATCATGACCTCCAACATTGGAGCACGTCAATTGAAAGAGTTTGGTCAAGGTGTCGGTTTTACTACTGCGGCAAAATCGCAACAAACAGATGCACACTCCCGTGGAGTAATCGAAACTGCCTTAAAAAGAGCTTTTGCGCCAGAGTTTTTGAACCGTATTGACGATGTTATTGTTTTCAATTCGTTAACAAAAGAAAATATCTTTAAGATCATTGATATCGAATTGACGTCTTTGTTTAAACGAATCGCAGATTTAGGATATACCATTAACTTGACGGATGAGGCGAAAGATTTCATCGCCGATAAAGGCTATGACAGTAATTTCGGTGCACGTCCATTAAAACGGGCAATCCAAAAATATCTGGAAGATCCAATTGCGGAAGAAATCCTCAAAGGAAATGTGCAAACAGGTTCAGTTTTAACCGTGAGCATCAATCCAGAAACCAAAGATATTGAGGTCTCTAGCTCAGATCCGAAGTCTTCAAAAGATACAGCTGAGAAATAATCGCTTGCTGTACTCGAAATAATTTCAAGAAAATGCACCATTATGGTGCATTTTTTGTTGTAAAGAAGTTTGACGTTAAACTTTCGCGCTATTTTATCGTCCTATAATAAAAAATGTCACAAATAACACAAACGATATGAAAAGACTTTTATTCGCAGCTTTAATTGGAACCGCAGCCTTGGTTTCATTCTCTTCTTGTAAAAAGGAGTATATTACGCAAGAGGTAAACGTTTTAGATGGAGTAACTTTCAGTACCAACGTAAAATCTTCCTCGTGGGTACCTGACCAATCAGGATACTCATTTTCAAATGAATTGGACTTTCCTGAATTAGATGCAAAGTATTTTAATTTTGGACATGTTGGGGTTGCTATATCATTCGATAATGATAAAGATTTCTTTATCAATATTCCCTCAGCCGTTGGCCCCTACAATTACCGTGTGGAGTATAAAATTGGTAAAGTATATCTTTATGCAGATTATGTTGGAAATGATAATAAACCTGTCCGTCCAACAGACATGTTCGTCAAAGTCACATTGACCGATGCCACAAATGGTGGTAATTAATAAAAAAAGATCTCAGAATTCTGAGATCTTTTTTTATTAAAAGAGTTATTTTCACCATCCCTCCAGAAACAACTTTACATATTCAAATCCTAAATCTCATTTAAATGTTCTTGTTTAAATTACTTTAGTATGCCAATTTGATTGTATTGTAAATTTCCCAAATAAATTCATTAGCCAAAAAGATCTTTATAGAATGATTTCTCAACGTATTTTTTATTTTATTCCAGAACACATTTATTTTATTCGCCGGAGATATCCATTGGAACAGATGGGATAAAATACACCAACCCTACAAGTTATTCTCCAAAGGCATGAGTGTTTCGGATATAGAAAATATGATGCGCGATGTGTATGGATTTGACCTTTCTGAATCGACGATTTCCCGGATTACCGACCGTGTGGCGGGTGATGTGATCGCCTGGCAAAACCGTCCGCTGGACAGCGTATATCTGATTGTCTGGATGGATGGCATTGTTTTTAAGGTCAGGGAGAACTCCAAAGTGGTCAACAAGACCATTTATCTTGCTGTGGGCCTGAACCGGGATGGCTATAAAGAAGTTCTGGGCATGTGGCTGAGCAAGAATGAAAGTGCCAGTTTTTGGATGGGAATCCTGACAGACCTGAAATCCCGGGGCGTAGAGGATATGCTGATTAAAGCGACCGATAACCTCAATGGTTTCTCCGCTACTATACGGAGTGTTTTTCCTGAGTGTAGTACCCAATTATCCGCCTGAAATGATGAAAAATATAGACTTTATTAAAGTTTTTTTACTAACCAAAATTAAGGGGTTTTAACCCCCTTTTTTATTCGTTTTTTCTATACTGCCAATTTTCTAGTTATCCAAAATAACGCTCCATTATATAAGACAGCTTTCAAATTAAATTGTATTAATTTTCAAAAAAGTAATCATTATTTTTTTGGTCTCTTTGGTCGTTAGTGATGTTTTTTTTAAATATAACACAAATTTAAATATAGGTATACAGTAACTTAATATTAAACAGTATTATTTGTAATATTAATCAATACGAAAAATGAGATTTCGAAAAACAACATTTAATTTGAGAACAAGTATTATTTTGTTTCTCTCTATTCTTTCTATCTTTGCATATCAGGGATGTAGGAAGGATATCGTCCTCAATAGTCAAAAGACAAATACTTTTGCGAGTATAGCTGAAATAAAAGAAAGCTACGAAAAAATGTCCATTGAGTCACGAACAAGTGATAGCTTAAAAAGTGGGCTTATAATTAAATATATCCCACAATGGGAAAATGCAAAATCCTCCCAAATCAATGACTCCACACAATATACCCTAATTCCATTGATTGGGTCAGGACAGCTGAATGAAAAAGAAATTTCAGTACAGACTGTTAATAATACTCTTTTTTTGGTCGTTGCCAACGGGGAAAAATTCTACCTTTCCCGTTTTTATCCTGATAAAAAAAGTGATGATAATTTCCTGAAAAATGGAAAATTATCAATGATAGACGTCCTCACCAAAAATCTGTTCGTTTATAGCTATGATAATGGTAAGAGCAGTTACAATGCCCCCACAGCTTTCAAATCACCAAAAGGCTCAACAAAGAAAGCTGCCTATGAAGTTCAGTGCAGGCAGGAGGGTACCTGTGTATGGAGCACATACTGCAATGGTGTAGGCTATATTTCGACGAGTCTCCCAGGAACCTGTAGCTATCCTACAGATTATACAGACTGTGATTATAATGTATCATGGAGCAATGATCGGATGATCTACAATACTGTTTGCGAAAACGTCTGGGTTCCAGATCCCCCAACTGATGGAGGAACAATTAATCCAATTACTCCTCCAACTCCAAAACAAATAATGTTACAGGAAACTAAAAATACCGACTGTGACGGTGTAACTCGGGCAAATCAACTGTCAAGAAATCAGGATTTCAGGAATAGGGTTAATGAAATTAGCAGTAAAAGTGAGGAATGGGGGGCTGCAATAAAACTCAGAGATCCCAATGATCCCAGTTCAGTTTATATTGACCCGGCATCATCCGATAATAAGGTCAGTAGTAAAAGTGTAAATCCATCATGGGATGCAACCAGAGGCTATGTGATTGGTTATATACATAATCACCCGGGTGAAGGCTCGCCGAGCCCTTCAGATATCTTCAATCCGGCAGTTGACCTACTGGAGATGGTTAACTCACAGAATATACCTGCTAACCAGCTGCAAAATTATCTTAGGAATTTTAGTTCCTCAGTAGTTAGCGGAGGTAATGTTTACACGATCACAATAGCGAATGCCCAATTATTTGCCATGATGACCGGAAATTTCAGTGCCGCTCAAAAAGATGCTAATATCCAATATCAAAATGCTACGCTTGAATTTATAAATCGGAATTATAGCAATGGAACAACGACTGAAGAATATCAGGCTTCCGGAGAATCAGCACTAATTAAAATGTACGGAAAAATGTTTAACTTGAGCAAACAAAAAATAGGTGAAACTGACCGTAATAAAGCGGTTAAACGCGATCAAAATGGAAATATCAGCAAAGTAAATCCTTGTACACCTTAAAAATAAAAAAATGAAAACATTAATAACTTCAATTATCTTTCTGTTACTTACAACAGGTCTATTTGCACAGCAGGATATCAAGTCCAAAATATCAAATGGTTTTATCCGTGATAATGGACTCACAGATCTAAAAGAAATCAGTGATTTAAATATAAAATTAGCTAAAGATTATTTTGGCGCTAATTTCGATACGTATGCTGACAGAAGCATAGAAATGGCCCCAAATGTAAGTTTTCACAAGATTGATTATAGCATCGCTACGGGCGTACAAACTACTCCAGGAACAAGAACCAGAACGACGACTTATACAACTTACGACGGACTTTTGCAGTTAAGCTGGATAGACCTATCAACATTCCCTGTAAGAAGCATCGAGGACATATCCAAGGATAATTATAGGGTTGTATATGACACGGAGGAAAAATCAAATATCATAACAGACTATGTTAAAAATGACAATGTGGAAGGAAGCTTTATCTATAGTAAAAATGGTAATCTGATTATTTTTATAATATTATCCAAGACCAAACCGGAAATGGTAAGGGGAACAATAATCATAAATTTGCCTGAGTCTGAACGTTCGGAATTTGCTAAAGCGTTTATTGGAGGAACAATTTTCGAGCCTAATACTGGACGTACAAGAACAGGTACTCGAACGGACAGCACACGTACTAGAACAAGAAACTAAACTTTAACATCCTGCAAAATTTGAACTCAATAAATTTCAAATTTTTGTTCCATAAGGTCGCGCTTTTAAAGCTCGACTTTTATTTTTAATGCCTAAAACATGTGCTGACTAAAGTGTCAAAAAAAAAATGAGGGAGAACTGAAAATATATTCAATTCATAGGTCATTTTTATGACCCTGTCCATCCATTTTTTACCGTTCAGAATAACGGTCCTTTTTTATGGATTTTTATAATCTTTATTATACTTACGAAAATAAGCTATCCCCTCAACAACAACTCGGCATGTTCCACCGCAGCATCCGTCGGTTTTGCTCCACTCAGCATCTGTGCAATCTCTTTTACCCTTCCGGATTGATCTAAACGAACAATATTCGATATCGTACGATTGGCTTTGTCTTCTTTGTATACCTTAAAGTGCGCCGCACCTTTTGAGGCTATTTGTGGCAAGTGCGAAATAGCAATCACCTGCATATTTTCGGCTAGATTTTCCATGACCTCTCCCACACGTAACGCAACCTCACCCGAAATTCCAGTATCGATCTCATCAAAAACAATCGTTGGCAAGGCCGAAGTTTTAGCAACCAGCGACTTTATCGCCAGCATCACACGGGACAGTTCCCCTCCTGAAGCTACGCGATGAATATATTGCAATGCCTGCCCCTTATTGGCCGAAAATAGAAACTGAATGGTATCTATTCCAGACTCACGCATCTCACCATCTTTTAAGGGCTCTAATACAATCTGAAGTACCGCATTTGGCATACCGACATTCGACAGAGTATTTTGCACGTCCTTGGCAATCCTATCCAGCACCAATTTGCGAGCCTCCGATAGTTCCTTCGCATTCCGCAGTGCAATAGCTAACTTATCTATAACCTCAGCTTCCAATCGTTCCAACTGTTCATCGGAGGAATTGATGGCGACTAGCTTTGTCTCCAGATCATCTCTAAGCTGAATGAGTTCCTCAACAGAATCAACATGATGCTTTTTCTGTAATGAATAAAGCAAGCTCAATCGTTCATTAATCTCCAATAAAGTTCCTTCATCCAATTGCGTATCTTCTTCAAGTGAGGCCAATTCTGCAGCCACATCTTTCAGCTCGATCAAGGTACTTTTCAATCGCACAGAAAGATCAGACGCTTCGGGCAAAAAAGAAGATATACCCTCAACTTGTGTCATTGTATCTTTCAATTGGGTCAATATCGCTGTATCGTCGTTTTCCAACAAATGCGAAGCTGCATTTAACGCCCGTTTGATATCCTCGGCATTTTCCAATTGACGCTGCTGCTGTTCGAGTACCCCTTGTTCTTCAGCAACCAGCTTCGCTCCATCCAGCTCATCATACTGAAACTGAAAATAATCCAATTCTATTGCAGCTTTCTTTACCGTCTCTTTCAGTTCCTCCAATTCTCGCTTTGCCTTTTTATAGGCCATATAGCTTTCTTTGTAGTTCTGTTTCAATACAAATGAACCAGCAACACTATCAACAACTAGAAACTGAAATTCCTCCGTATTGACTTGCAAAGTCGCGTGCTGCGAATGTACATCGATCAATTGCTCGCCCAATTGCTTTAGTATCGCCAATGTAACTGGCGAATCATTGACAAAAGCACGGGATTTACCATCTGGCGTTATTTCCCTTCTGATAATCGTATGATCCGCATAATCTAGATCATTCTGCTTAAAGAAGCTATTTAATTGATAAGCTCCAATGTTAAACTCTCCTTCGATCACGCATTTTTTTGATGGATCAAAAAAATGTTTCCCCTCTGCTCTGTTGCCCAAAATCAGGGAAAGCGCTCCCATAATAATGGATTTACCCGCTCCAGTCTCCCCAGTAATCATATTCAAGCCACTATCAAATTGGATTTCCAATACATTGATCAGGGCATAATTCTTAATATGTAAGGTATCTAGCATATTCTTGAAGGTCTATTTTACAGTTGAGAGGAAAACCGTTCCTCATCCGGATAAATCGTATCTTTTATAATCCTTTCTTTAGTAGGTAATTTACCTAAAACTCAACCGATTTCAATGCATTTTGTTTCAAAAAAATATTACACCGGTTTTGAGCACTGTCTTCTTGAATTTTATTCAACAGCACTAAATACTAAAAATAATATCAAAATTCCAAATAAAAACTAAATATTATAGTTAAAACACCTTTTTTATAAACAATTTGTAGTGCTTTTATTTGTAAATGTCGCTTCAAACCCATCATATTGATCGTACAAAGATGAACCAACCACCGCGAATTACTCCGCAGATTCCCAACGGACAAATACGATCTTTTGACAATAAAATGGTTGCCAGTGACAAAATAATGTCCTCTGATTATTATGTGAGCATGAATAAATCACTATTTTTACAGCATGCAAGATTACAGTGCAACGCTCAAAAAATACATGCCCGAAGAAGCTGCTCCGATTATATCCAATTGGATAAATCACACAGCATGCTTATTTAAAATTTCCCGGTCCAGAAGCACCAAACTGGGGGATTATCGTGCACCGTTTAAGGGTAGTCCACATCGTATCTCAGTCAATCATGATCTGAATCCTTATTCCTTTTTGATCACGACCATACACGAATTTGCACATCTTCAGACCTGGAATAAGCATCAACACCGCGTAAAACCACATGGGACTGAATGGAAGAAACATTTTAAGGAGTTGATGGATCCTTTTTTAAAACTCAGTATCTTCCCAACCGATATCAATAGCGCGATACACAGTTATATGGAAAATCCAGCGGCATCGAGCTGTACCGATCTTCATCTTTTTCGTACATTGAAGACCTATGACAAGGTCAAAAGCAATGCACTTACAGTAGAAGCATTGGAGGATGGACATTTTTTTAAATTAAAGAATGGAAGGTCTTTTCAGCGGATTGAGAAAATACGAAAACGCTATAAATGTATGGAGTTAACCAGCAAACGCATGTACCTTTTCAACCCAATTGCAGAGGTATTTCTGCTAGAACAATGATTTTTAACAAATACATTCATTATATTTTTATCTTTGCTAACTTAGGAAACAATTAAAGAGAGCTTTTATGTTACACTTACACTCGACAATAGCAATTGTCTTATTGCTAGCCCTGGTGATATCTATTGTGATCACCTTAATGAACTATTTAGGCAACAAACCTTACAACCGTAAAATTGCCTTATTAGGTTTTATCGTATCGCATATTCAATTATTAGTGGGATTGATCTTATACTTCGTTTTGAAGTATCCATCGATGATCTCTGGCAGCGTGATGAAAGATCCAACATTACGTTTAAAAATCATTGAGCACCCTTTAACGATGATCATTGCCATTGTATTGATTACCATCGGTTACTCAAAAGCTAAAAAGATGGAAAATTCAAGAAAAGCAAATCAAACTGTTGTGATTTTTTACATCATCGGTTTAATTTTAATGCTTGCTCGTATTCCATGGGGGACCTGGTCATTATTTGCATAGTCTATACAGCAATCATAGCAAAAAGGCATCAATTGAATAATTGATGCCTTTTTTTGGGCATATCTAGTAAATAATTATCCTGCAATAGTTTACCCGCTCTCTCCCTTATCTTCACTCCTTCCCGCACAGAACTTTTCTATTTGGGAGAAAGTCAACTTTCTAAACTTACTTTGCGCTTTTACCAACCTCTTATTAAAACATCACATATAGGCACAAAAAAGCCCCAGTAAAAACTGAGGCTTTCCAATATCATTAAATGACTTTTAATTAGTCACGATTTTTTCCAAATCCCAAAATACCGAAAACAGTTTTAAATGCGATAAGCGTACCTATAATCAATGAGATATTTGCTATCGCGGAGAACAAGAATGTTTGTTGTCCCAATGCAGTGCATACATCCGGTACAAAACGGATAAATGTGCCTATTAAACCTAAAGCGATAGCTACTACCAATGTTTTGTAGTAATGAGTTTGATTCGCATTATTATCAGTTGTCTTTGGAGCTCTTGGTTGTACAGTTTCTGCCATTTCTATTTCGATTTTATTCGATACAAATGTACAAAATATTCTATGTTTGAAAAATAAAATTGAAAAAACCAGCGAGGATCGAAATCTTACAGGAAAAACACAAAAAATACAGTCAAAATTTCAATCAATATTTAGCCGAACGTCTAGCAATTCGGCATATTTTTCCTGGTTACTTCTCTTTTCTTCGGTTGCAAATAATAGCGCTTATTACTTTCAGAAATATGGAAGCCCTAACGACAATTGAAAACGCGATTAAATTACCCCGCATGACAAAATAAATAAAAATATTGCCTCCATCGTCGGGATGTCATAGTGGAAAAACGTCAAAGGCCACCTTTTGAAGATGCCGTAAGATCGTATAAAATCTCATTGATTTACTCAACTCCACTTTTGCTTACGAAGCTATCCAGTTCTTTATTAACTTCATCCAACAACTGCCGTTCGGTGGGCAGATAAAGCTCGTATTGACTGGCAACGATCTGTTTTTGTTCCTCGGAAAGTGTAAATTTCACGACTGCATCATTTTTACTCGCACAAAGTAAAATACCAATTGTAGGGCGCTCATGTGGGAGCTTTTCAATACGGTCCTAGTAATTGACATACATTTGCAATTGACCTATGTCCTGATGCGTTAATTTATGTGTCTTGATTTCAATGATCACAAAGCTTTGCAATAGACGGTTGTAAAAAACTAAATCAACAAAGAACTCATCGCCTTCAATATGTATACGTTTTTGGCGGGCAATAAAGGAAAAACCATTCCCTAATTCCAACAAAAACTCTTGCAGATGGGTGATAATAGCACCTTCAAAATCTTTTTCATGATAGGCGCTCTCTCGCTTCAGACCTAAAAACTCCAGTACCATCGGATCTTTGATAATCTCTTTGGCATCGGAAGGCATCTTTTCTTGCAAAAGCTAATACACTTTCTTTATCGTTACTAAGTAATAGGCGTTCATATACATTACTAAAGACCTGTCGTTCCAGCTGTATCGATGTCCAGTTATTTTAATGGTTTCGGCGATATAAAACTCTCTTTGCTCTTCGGAGTCAAGCCGCATCAATAAGCGGTATTGTGTCCAGTTCAATTGCGAACGCAGTAGGTTCGCAATTGGAAAAATGCGATAGAACTGTCTAAACAACTCAACTTGTCTTCTTGAGAAACCACTACCATATTCAGGCTCCAATTCTTTGGAGATATATCTAGTTAGATATTTTCCATAGTCAGCCCTTACCTTCCTGCTCCTGTTCGAAAATACGTTTGCCGATATGCCAATACATCAATGTACGCTGATGATCGACAGCACGAATAGCATTGTCTTTGGACTGAGCAATAATTGTTTTTATGTCCGATATTAAGTTTGATCTGATAACATAATTGTTTATTTAATTGGCACCAGCCCCATAAATTAATAATACAAAGATAGTTAAACAAAGACTTAAAACACTAATTTATTCAGCATTTTACATTTAAAAAAAACAACATTTTCTTCTATTTCTCCCTTTGATGTAATGACTTAAGCACTCAATAGTTTAAGTCTTCGTTTTTTTGATATTAATATCATTTTAATTGGTGTTATAAATATTAAACTTTAAATCATAGCTTTAGTAGGATTTTCCTCTATTTTCAAATGGCAGATTTCAAATTAAAATACCCCATCATTCTTATTCATGGCACAGCTGCTAGCGATAACAGTTTATTTTGGGGAAGAATTCCAAAGACTTTTAGAGAGAACAACATCTCGTTTTATTATGGGAAGACGGATGGTTGGGGCACTGTGGAAAATAATGCGCGGATGCTAAAGAGAAATCTGACTGATCTTGCAGAAAAAACAGGCACCGATAAATTTAATCTGATAGCTCATTCGAAAGGCGGGATAGATGCTCGTTATTTTATTTCAACACTAGCTGGTGATAAGATGGTTGCTTCTTTAACCACCTTATCTACTCCCCATTTAGGAACACCAATAGCAGATTATTTAATGGAGAAACACCTTTCGGACGATTCTGTCACCAAAAAGCTGATCCAGCATATTTCATTCTTATTCGGTGGCCAATCCCCTTCTCCAGTTGAATTGATCCGTGATCTCAGCGAAAAGAAAATGCTTGCTTTCAACAGACTCAACCCAGACATGGACAACGTATTTTACCAAAGTTTTGCTTCAACAATGAAAAAGCCGCAGGACGATTTATTATATGCGTTAAGTTTTAAATATCTAACACGACGGGCTGGTGAAAACGATGGAATGATCCCTTTACAAAATGCGATCTGGGGTGCTAATTTTGAACACATACACAATTCGCAAGGTATTTCGCATGCTGGGATCACTGATATCACGCGTAAAAATATTGGGAATGTACATATACCACAAACCTATCTAAACATTGCTAGCGGATTAAGTAAGTTGGGACTATAATTTAAGGTGGCCATATCTAAAAAAGATTGTATTGACATTCAAAAAAACATAAATTAGCGTATTAGAATCCTATTTAAAATCCGGCCAAACATAATGATTATGAAAATAAGTTATTTCCTGTTATTTCTGTTCTTATTCGCTCAAAAAGTAATGGGGCAAACGAAGACTGATAGTATTCCCTTTATCGCCTATTGGGCTGCCGGAGATTCCCATAATTTTACCATTACAAAGATAAAGCAACAATGGCAGGAGGACAATCTAATAAAAAATGATTCCACTTCTTTCCAAGCCAGCTTTACAGTGTTGGATTCATCCGACATTGGTTACAGAATTAAATGGGCCTATGACATAGATTTGTCGCAGTTCGCAAATTCTGCTGATTCTACTTCCAATTTGATAAAAAGTATCGCAAAGGATATGATTATGGAAGCCACTTATAGAACAAACGAAATTGGGCAGTTTGTGGAACTCGAAAACCTCGAGGAAATTAAAAATAGAACACTCAGCATTTACAGGACTATTTCTGAATATATAGAAAAATCGGGAAAAATGTCAGCAGAACAATCTGAAAAAATGCAGCTGACTCTTAATAAAATATTTAGTTCGAAAGAATTGGTTGAACAAATGGTTGCAAAAGATATTATATTATTTCACAGTCCATTCGGGTTTCAGTACCCCGTCACAGATACACTTCGTTACGAAGATAAAATAGCCAACCTTTTTGGAGGCCCAGCATTACAGGCAGATGTACGGGTTCATGTTAATGCTTTGGATCCGGACAATAGGTATTGTATTATTTCTCAGACAGCATCTATTAACCCGAAGGATGCAAAAAAATACCTGATGTCTTTACTCCCACAATTAGGTATAACCGACAAAGAAATGGGTGAAATAGCCCAAACGTCAACATTCAATATTGTTGACAAAAAACACCTTGAATATTGGTATGATCCGGGTATACCTAATTTCATTGAAAGTAATAGGCAGTCCATATTACAGACAGGAGATAAAAAAGTCAAGCGTGTTGATATCACGAAAATTCAGTACAACGATTAATAAATGTATATGCTGTACTTCATTATTTTTCTGATCTGGTTTTGCATCCCAGCCCTATTCATCTATTTTATATACTGGATCCTGAAAAAATCCAAACGTAAAAGACTAGGCATCATCACTTCGATCGCGCTCGCTTTTTCCTTCCTTTTACTCACACTATATCTTCTGTTTGGTGACCTGTTATTCTCCAAATCTGATGCGAGAAAATTACTGCGTGAACATCATATCATTCTGAACGATGATTTTAAAATTATCTCCAACCAAAGTGGCGGCTTTAGAGACTATACACATAATTTTAGACTCACTATTTCAGAAAAAGATAAACAGTCTTTTATCCGTCAGAGAACTTGGAGCGCTAAAGAAGATGAAAGAATACAGGTACATTCAACAGCTGTAGACAGGTATGAAGGGGATACACTACGCGCCAATTATCATCATGATGACTATTTTACCTATTCGATGTACCGCCCCAACGGCAAAGGCATAACTCCTACATTTATAACAATTACTGTATCGGAAAGTAAGAATACCCTGACATACGAAGAAATTTTAGACTAAATCATTGTTAACATCCAACAAGGCTTTATGACAAAGCAATTCTTTTCATCCGTTCCCTTTCTAATTCAAAATAGAACATCGCAAACAAAAGCTCTTCCTCAGCATTTTTGGAATACCAATCAGCTCTGCTATATTTTTCACCTCTTTTTTGAAATATTTGATGACTACAGTCTGTTACTTCATACTTCACAGGAAGCACAGTACAAAGTAACAAAACTAGCTATCCATTCAACATCTTGACCGCAAGTATATGTTTACACAATCCTCTTTTACCCTGATGATTAGTAAACCAATTGCAGGTACATTGATACCTATCGCCCTGTATGACCACTGTATGTTGTACACCTGACCCATCGACTCGAGCTTCAATATAATCTGCTGTATTCTTGACAAATTGCACCCCGGCTGTCGCAACAAGTTTTTTGGCATTTTTTAATCGTGGATTTAATGCCAGGATACGCTCCATTTTAAAAGGCAGCCTGCGGTAATAATGCTGATGACTATGCAGATCATAGCCTAGCAAACCAATGGATGACAATGAAGCAGATAAAGTGTCCATCGTGTCAAAATCCACATCATGCTCAATGGAAAGCATCGTCGGGTCAAATAATTCGTTTGATTTGAGCAACCCATTGACAGCATGTATCCATTCATCGGGAACCGCTTTAATCATATTTTCCAATACATTCCCCTCTCCCGAAAACCCTCTATAACTATCTGGTGACAATGCAAGAGTCAATCTCATTTTACCAAAATCTGTTACAAATGCCACACTCTCCCCACCCTTTTCTTGGTAAATAAGTAATTTATCTGCATAACTGAGCAATCCCTCCAATAAACGTAATCGTTGTATCCCACCGATACGTACCGCATCTCCCGTACCTATGGGAGAAAACACAAATCGGTTAGCTCTTTTCGTCAAATAGAATTCCCCTTTCACATTCCCTTTCGGTATGCCCTGAAATAACTGGATAAGCTGAATTTTATTTAATTCAAATTGCAGTTCCATGCCTACCAAGTACAATTGTACTGAAGTCAGCCCCTTGATCCAGCGCGGTGGTAAAGTCACTTTCTTTTCGGTCACCTTCGCCTTATCGGTGCTGATAGCCACCTCATTGCTCCCGACCCCCAACACCATTTTTTCAGTCTTCTTGACAGCATTTAAGGCATTGAGCATAGGTTCATTGAAATCGACATTCGTGGTACCACTCGTAATAAATTCGCCATCAATGGCATCCTCCAATAAATCCAGACGCGCATAGACACCATTGCAGGAAGAAAAGCCCTCAAAACGAATCTGATTGCTTCCTGCAGACACGATAGGATCACGTAAACTTGGTGGTATAGGTCCAAAACTAGACCTTACAACTTTTGACAATGTCAACAAACATTTGGATGTCAGCAACGGATCTGTCAAACTCCCCCAAAAGAAACAAGGTACATTGGCTACTTCCGCCAGTTCAGACTGATGTGCCAATACCAATTGCTGTATACCCGATTGTTGGGTCAATTGTGAATTTCTTGCATAGCTGATCGCTAAATCTTGCTCCGCCATATTGTTATTTTCTTATTTTTTTCAAAATAGGTTGTAAACTCTTATAAATTTCCAGTTTCTCAAAAACCTGTTGAAGATCATCTGGAAAATGATGTTGCTCCTTGTTCATCAAATCGTAATAATATTCGATGATTTTCTTAAAATTGGTCGGCATTTTTTCAGCAATGTTGTAATGCGCAAAAGCCGCATCCAATAGCTGCAATAAAGCATTGTTATGCTTCGAAGATATATCGCGGCATTGTTCCAGCACTTCAACACAACGACCGATCGGGCCGTAACCATTGCTCAGCAGCATTCCCAATTGTTCACCTAATACAGTGGTGTCCAACCTATTTTCATTAACTGCAGCCAGAATGACTTCAACAGCCATCGCACGCACCTCCTTCTCTTTATTAAAGAGTGAAGTTGCCAGGTATAGATTGGACTGCTGATCAAAACGGAAAAAGTCGTACAGCATCTCCTGTAGGTAAGCTGCTGAAGATTTTCCGCCAATATCACTCTTACTATTCAGCCCCATCGTTAAAAATAGGGAAAGACTTTCCGTATTCTGCGGCATCAAACTATGCATGTAGGGGACATCAGCCCTATACAAATAATAAGACAGTAAAGTATCGTTCCCACGGTTGAAAATATCTTTGTGATACAAAAAGGCCTCAGCCCCCTGTTTGTAAGACGGGAAATGATAGGTCAGCTTATCACCGTTATATACCTGTTCCGATTTTCTAGTTGTGTAGTTATAACCGTTATAATAGGTTGGTTCTATTTTCAATGCCGGACGGAATGGCTGTGCAGCAAAAGGAATATCCGCTAAAGTCTCCTTGGCAAATTCTTCAAAATGGGTATCCCGATGATACGTGCGTGCCACGGTAGCCCATACACCAATCCAATTGACCTGATCGGAATCTTTGGAAGACAATAAATTTTTAAGCCAGGATTGCTGCTGAACCTTCATCGGATCCAGCCCCAAGGCATAGCTGATCACATCCTGTACCTGCTGTTCCTTTATTTGTTTTATCAGGGCTTCAATTCCTTCCAAATCTTCACGGACAGTACGGCTCAGGGCTATGGACAAATCCAATAAATTGATCTTCACTCCTACCTCCTCATAAGCCAAAATACGCTTAACGAGAACGCTCGGTGCGATCCAAAATGGCTTATGTGTCGGCAAACTCAAAAGCGGCAGGCGGATACCATCAATCCGATAACGTTGCAATAGTTCCAATTGGCTACCCATCAGACTGACCCATTTGGAGTAATTGTGATACCGATCCTTATCTTTATATACGACAGTGGGTTTATAATACATATTAATGAAGGTCCCTGAGAAATGATTGTACCAGGAAGATTCACGATAGGCTCCTGTCAGTTGTTTAATGTAAGGTTCCAGCTGTATCTGATAGTCTGCTGGAAACACAGCCGTTTGTTGCACCCATGCATTCATTAGGATCTCCACCTGAATCGGGTCAGAGCCTCCGATTACCTCCCCCACCTTGAAAAATAACTCGTTCCAGGTCTTTGGGTATTCATAAGCTTCGTTCAGGCAACGAACTTCTGTCGGCTGATAAATATATTGCTCTGAAGATTGACCATTAAGCTCTGCTAGGATTTCATCTTCAGAATATCCATCTTCTTGCAAAAGATGCTTCAGATCAACAGCCACTGTACCCATCATTTGGGTTTTATATAACTGAAGCTTACCGGAAAGTTCTTCTGAAGGCTCTATCTGATTTTTTAAGATAAACTTCGCCGCCCTTTCCTGTAACTGCAAATCCGAGATCATAAAGATATCCGACGTTAGCGAAACAAATCGTTCCCGCCATTCCGGTTTTTGCTTCAATAGCTTATCAAATTGAATCAAAAGAGTTTTAAGACTTGACTTAATATCAGTCCGCATAAAGATAGGTTCGGCCCAATCTAAAAATCCCTGTAATTGGAAATCACTATGCGAGAAGAATGGTTTTAGATAATCGACCACAAAATTGATCACAGCGCTATGTTCAGCATGCAATAAGGGAAAGAACAGTTGCTGATGTTCAATCACTGTATTCTCGGAAAGCTTCATCCGTTCAATAAGCTTTCTGAAATAGCTTTTTAGATTATTATTCCAATTTTTGGTTTGAGCTTCGAGCGCTCCAGTGATGATGAGTTTCGGATCAATTTTTCCGTTTTCCAACAACGTATCAAATACCTTATCCCATAACAGTTCATTGACCGTGTTCTGATAATTATAATTCCAATACGTGCTGTGAATGCCCGTTTCATAAGCAAATACCAAAGGGATATCCCGTTGGACCGTCAATTCATCCGTTGTCAGAAGCTCAAAAAACCTTTTTGATTCATAATTATTAAAACCAGAAATTGAACTTGCATAAAGCTCCGGTTCAAAATCAACATGTCCCATTTGCTCCAAAAAACGGAGATTGTCGTAATTAATCTGCTGCCACTCATTTTTACGAACTAACTGTAATAAATATCCGCCCAGCCAATTGGGCTTGGCATAGGCAAGGATCTGTATCACCTCCTTACTCCGGGCCTGGTTCAAAAGTTCATGAAAAATATCCCAATTACCGGCATCCGAGCCAGAAAATGTGGCGAGAGCTAGTAATTTTACCATACGCTGCTGCTCCTTCGTACCCCGTGTCCCCCAATTGTACTGTGCCTTATTTTTAAATTCAGGATCTTTGGAGAGATCACTGTAATCGACCCAATATCGCTTGGCTGCACGAATTTCTTTTTTTAAAATTTCGAGGTTGCCACTGGAATATTCCTCCAGAAAAGGGATGATATCTTCCATCCTTGCCTCTTTGATAAGCAACTTCAGTGCTGCTACTGCCTCTTCTTTTCGCTGGCTGGCAGCCGTTGGCTGTCGAACAGCTGATCCCTTGTCCTTACTATCTGAATCAACAGTACCATCTTCAGAATAACCTTTTTTTGTCTTCTCAGCAATTAGTTTTTCAGCATCCTTTAGACAGGCTTCCTCCGAATCGAAGGTTTTACTTTTACTTTGTCCTGCCGTTCCATTTCGACCATAGGTAACCGTATGTATTGCACCAGCTGTTTGTATTTCCCAAAATTTATCTGATGTACCGTCTATGTATTTTAAATGCTTAAACATTTTTTCTTAACGTATTATAAATTCTTTTCTCTGATGCTTAAATATAGGAAATTAAACACAACAATAACCTTTCATTTGTACTTAAGGGACAATAATTGTATTTTACAGAACGAAGAGAATACATCCTTTAAAAAGGCTTCACGTTTATCTACTGAACTTAAGCGGTGCAAATCTCCCTTTTATTTTTTAATCAAAAAATCGTATATTAAACTTAAATCACAGCCATATGATACGCATATATCCCCTATTTAGTTTTGTATTGTTCTTCTCTGCAACAATGACAGTAAAAGCTGGTCTTTCACCCGATAAAAATTATTCTAAGCAATTAACGGATACGCTTCCCGAAAATATCAGAAAGTACATCACACAATTGGCCATTTCAGATGGCTTAGATAAAAACTCCATTAAAATAAAAACGGACAGCTGGGGCGAATTAACAGTTTCGGATAAGTGGAGTAATAGCGTCAAATACAGCAAAAGTCATTGGGACGGATATACAAAAACAGATAAAAGCGGACTTAAAACAGCGATAAAACAAGATTTTTCCGGCAATATCGTTGTAAAATACGACGACGGAAAGGAGACAACAGTCAGAAAAAATGGAAGTGGTGACTTTGATATTCCCAGTAGAGACAGGAGTCCATCCACTGTATCTATAAATAGCCTCAATAATTTGGAAATCCGCGACAGCAACGGAAATCTTACGACTGTTTCAAAAAATATCTTCGGCGGTTTAGATATCCGTCATGCAGATGGCAACCGCTCGACGGTGTCTAAAAATGCCATTGGTGGCTTAGAAATTAGTGACAACCAAGGAAATACCAGCAGGGTATCAAAGGATATTTTAGGAAATCTCACAATTGAAAGTAATAACGGGAAACGTACAACCATCAGAACGGATATATTGGGCGGTAAAACAATTGAAGATAACAACGGAAGTCGTATTTCGGTCAGAAAGGACATATTTGGGAATTATGAAGCCAGCGACAACAACGGAAACAGTGCTTCCATAAAAAAGGACATTTTTGGCAAAATAGTTATTGATGATCCAAAAGGAATTCTGGAAACTGTAAAACTGCAGCTGATCGAAGATTTATTGCAAAAATAAAAGCTATCATTCTTCACAACATTTTAGTCTGTTAATTTGAGTATCCGAGATATGAACAAGAAATTTCTGCAAAACCAATATAACAGTCAAATAAAACTTATCAGAAAAATCATTAAGTTCTGGAACTTAATACCTAGTGCACCATTGGATGAATTTGATCCATTGGCCCATAATTTATAAAACACTTATAAGAGAGGGCTGATAGAACGAAAATCAAGCGATTATCGCGAGCGATCTTCTTGTAAGATATGGCTTTTTCAACCATGAGATAGATGCGGAATCATTTGCCAATGAAATTATGGATTGGTGGTGTGATTAGCTATTAATAAGGTTATCGCCAAAGGAACAACTTGTCCGATTGAAGTTCGAGGAAATTTTATTAAAACAAAACAGATACAGCTCAACTATTCTTCAGCTCTTTGGGTGAATAGCCAAAATAGTTAGTAAAAGCCGTCGTAAAATGCTGTGGGTAGCTATACCGTAACAGTTTAGCAACCTCATTCACACTATAACCCATGTCTTTCAATAGGGTGAATGCTTTTTCCATCTGTATTTTACGGAGATATTGTGCGATAGTACACCCCTCGTATTTTTGGAAGCCTGCATTGAGCACTTTTATTGACACATTAAATAATTCCTCAACTTCTTTCAACCGAATATTCCCGATTTCTTGCTGCACAATCCAGTTTTTAACCAGTATGATCTTCTCATCATTTGAAAGACTCGTAACTTTAGGCACAGTCAGTTGATACTGTTCCAGACAGGATAATATTAACAATAATAACTCGTCGATCTTGATCCTATAAAAGCTTGATTTTAAATCGCTATGCAGATTGCAATTCAAAAGACTATATAACAGTTGTTTAATATCCGTCCTAATTGGTAGCGCATCACGAAACAGAAGAGCTGACTTATCACTTTTGAGATGTTCAACGAATGCGGCATAACCTGGAAACTTTCGGAATACCTCTCGTTCAAACCAGGCTTTGTCAAACATGATGTCAATACATTTGCGGTTCTTTTTATAATGCAGCTTGCCATTGACGCGGGGCAGATAAAACAGATTGAAGCAGTCCTCTTGAATTTCAATCGTAGTATCGTCATCGGTATACTTTGAATACCCCTCCAGTTCAAACTGTACTTTAAACACGCCGTCTTCCAACAAGACAGGCACAGTAACAGGATGACCAACTTCAGCCGAAGAATTAATGATGATAAAGTCATCATTAATAATAAAACGTTCCTGAATAGGAATATTATAAAAATTTACCTTGAAAAAGCATTCGCTGAAATCGTTTTCCTGATACACCATTTTTTGCTTATTCCGCAAATACTTGAGATTATATCGTTCCTTTAGTGGTTTCATATGCAATTTCTCTTAAGGTATCAAAATCGTAGGTTTTCAAATCCATATTTCGTAGAAAACTGTGTAAAATTAGGAATAATTTTGCCGTTGTTAATAATTAATCTAAATACAAATGAATAAATCCTACTATATTATATTTCTATTTGTTGTCTTCGCTCAGTTGTCCCAGGCGCAATCCAGCAAGGTCCTTGTACGTATCCTCGACTTTTCGTATAACCCCGTCCCTACTGCTTCAGTAAAGGTAATGGAAAACAATCAAGAATTAGTAACAGACAAAAACGGTCGGGTGGAATTAGAATTTACAGAATTCAAACCTTACACTTTATTGATTCGTTACAACAACGAGAGTTATGAAGAAAAGCTATCTTTCAATGGTTTAAAACAATATACTGTCTATATCGGAAATAAACATCACCTTTTGGATGAGATTACCGTCAGTGCTTCAATGAAATTTGCCGAAAAGCAAACCAACACGGTAGGTAAGGTCGAACAGAAAAACCTAGAAACCTCACAGACTTATAATATTATCCCTAGCGAATTGCTCAAGGAACGTTCAGTGACTGATATGAAAGGTGCGTTGCTGGCAGCACCTGGTATTGCCAATGTAACGAATGGCTTAGGTGCAGGCGGGTTCACTGTAATCGCGCGGATGCGTGGTTTTTCCACGGGGGCAGGCTCATTACGAAATGGCTATCGGACCAGTACAACGACAATGGCTGACCTAGCTAATATAGAAGCTATCGAGGTCATTAAAGGGCCTGCGGGCACATTATTTGGTAGTAGCACAGAGATCTCTTATGGTGGAATGATCAATTTGGTGACCAAGAAACCCAAGCCATACACTTTTGGTGATGTAAGCTTGAGCTACGGCGCCTATGATCTAAGCCGATTGACCCTTGATTTTAATACCCCTGTCAATGATAGTAAAACCGTGTTATTCCGTGTGAACGGAGCCTTTCAACGCGGCAAAACCTTCCAGGATTTTGGGTTAGACAATACCACTTTCATTGCCCCTGCCCTCCGCTTTCTAGTCAACGATAGGTTAACCTTAAATATCGAAGCTGAATTAAGTCAGAACGAGCGTAACATGATTGCCGTAGGCTATCTTCCTAAAGGATTCAATAGCTTGAAGGATTTCAACTGGGATGTCAAGAAATCATTCTCTTCCAACGATCTGATCATGAAATCCAATGTATTGAATATGCTAGCCACAGCAGACTATAAAATATCCGATCATTGGAATTCGCAGACTGTTGTATCCAGTGCAAACACATCGAATAAATCTGATTATCTATTTGTAGTTCCCTTGACACAAGATACCATTGGGCGAAGAATTATGCGTATCCCAAGCCATTTTGTCTCCACCAGCTTACAACAAAATTTTGTTGGCACCTATACAGGCGAAAACTGGAGAAATAAAATATTGATCGGTGTAGACTACAACAACGACAAGTATCTCACGACGCGTAAAATGCTGAATTTTTATGACAAGGTAGACCGCTTTGGAACCACACCTACAATTAATATGTCCAAAGTCGAAACAATGTTTGGTTCTGCGGCTGAAAGCGAAATCAACACAAAATTTCAGACTTATGGTGTATACCTCTCAAATGTGTTCAGCCTGAATAATCGGCTTCACCTGAATGCTGGACTGCGTATGGACCGCTATAAAAATTTAGTATCTGATTTTGAAGAAACTTATTTCTCACCAAAATTTGGAGCTGTTTATGAAGTTCTTTCTGATCAGATTTCATTATTTGGAAATTATACCAACGGTTTCAACAACGGCTATTTAATGATCGAGAGTGTGCAATTCAATGCTGCAACGATCAAGCCACAGGAGGCCAATCAATATGAATTCGGTTTTAAATACGAACTCTTTAATAAAAAGCTACATGGTAATGCCTCCTACTATAATATTAACGTAAAGAATGTTCCTTTCTCTGTTGTCGCAGAAAACGGCAAAACATCCACTGTTCAGAACGGCAAGCGACTAAGTCGTGGATTCGAGTTTGATCTTACAGCTAATCCATTTGCGGGCTTCCACCTGATCTTGGGATACGGTTATAACGACTCCAAATTTACCGAAGGTGATGAAAAAACCATAGGCAATAGACCTCAAGGTACCCCATTCAACGTAGGCAATTTCTGGACGAGCTACAGCATTCAATCTGGAGGTCTGAAAGGATTTGGACTGGGGATCGGCGGTAACTATTCCGATGGCTTTTATGGAGACGATTTCAATACCTTTAAAATGCCAGGCTACTTTTTGTTGGATGCCAATGTTTTTTACGAAAGAGATCAGTTCAGGGTAAGTTTAAAAGGTAACAACCTAACAAATGTACATTATATGACCACCAATTTCTGGTTGTATGCACAACCTACAAGAACCATCTTGGGAACTGTATCTTATAGATTTTAAGTTTCTATGAAAGCTTATAGGAAAAAAGAAAAGAAGAAAAGCACCTTATTACGCTTGATCAGTTGGTTACACCTCTGGCCAAGTGTGGTATCGGGCTTGATTGTGGTTTTTGTATGCTTCACAGGCACCATTATCGTGTATTCGGATGAGATCATTGAAGCTTCCGCAGGATCGGCAAAGTATATTACACCAAACACAGGAAAAAAGTTAACATTAGAACAGTTACTAGAAATACAGAAAAAAGAAGTACCCGGGATCTTGCCATCCTATGTGCTTTATTACAATGCTCCTGACCGTAGTATAGTGATCAACGGTTTCGACCCCAAAAATATCCGTCTATCCATGATCTACATGAATCCTTATACAGGTGAAATCCTGAAATACGATAAGACAATTCATTTTTTCTTTATCATGGCACATCTGCATGCCCATATGAAATTAGGATCAATAGGAGGATGGATTGTCATAGTATCCACGATCATCTTCGTCGTTAGCACAATAACGGGGCTGATCCTTTGGTGGCCGAGACGTTGGACCAAAACCACCCGAAAAGCCAGCTTTACCGTACGATGGAAAGCCAAATTCAAGCGATTTAACTATGACATCCATAATGTTTTTGGCTTCTACTCCCTGATTTTGTGTTTCATTCTCAGTATGACCGGATTAATTATTTTCTTTCAACCCATGATGAACCTGACTATGAAATCTCTGGGAGCTACCGCTGTCGATTGGCATCGTGATCTCCCTAAATCGGATAAGGCCAAAGATTTTATCGATGCTTTCCCGCTAATGGATCAACTATTTAAAGCACAACCACAGAAAAAAGTGATCAAATATTGGGTATATGATTACAAAAAATCAGGTGTATTTGCCTTCAATCTTGCAGATCGCGCTGGCTTGAAAAGTGACGAAAGCAATTATACTTATTACTTTGACAAATATTCCGGATCCCCCTATCTTATAAAAAAAGAAGAGCATATGCACAATAAGGTGGAGAATTGGGTATGGCAGCTCCACATGGGGCAATGGTTTGGTCAGATTGGGAAGCTTTCTACCTTTATAGCCGGACTCATCAGTACAATCTTGCCCATCACTGGTTTCTTAATCTGGTGGGGCAAACGAAGAAAAAATAAAGCAAAAAATAGCATTATTGGTTGATGACCATGCTCATGAGTATGGAGAACAAATACAATCTCTAGTCTACGGAAACACTAGCCCCATATCGGTCGCCTAATTTGTTTTGATTACCTGACTCTATTCCTGAACCTTAGCCAATTTATTAGCATTGCACCCATAAGGACAGGAATTATCAAAAAATACGATCTAGGCTCAGATCAGTATTCTAAATATTTATCCTTTATATATTTAGAAAAGGTTTCCCTAACTTATAAAGTATCACATACCCACCATATTTTTTATGCTAATAGCATATTGAACAAAAAGAACAGGCAATTATTTAGGATTGTTCTATCAATTACTGCTAGCTCCGCAAGACAACTACGCAATAAACCTGCGTATTCATTTATTCAAAGCCATTTTATTTTCGAAATAAAAAAAATAAAAATCTAATAATCAGTTAAATAAATACTAATCACACATTAACCTCTTATTGCGCACATATAACGCGTAGCTCAGCTTGCAATTTTGTAATGTCAGTTCAGAATAGCCTGGCACAAATGTTTAACGATAATGCAATGATTATGAAATTCAACTTCCTTAACACAAAAAAACAGCTGGTTACGAATCATGAAAAAGCAAAGGCTTATCTCATGACACCAGAACTGGAGTTGTATACTGCGGTAGTCACAACTGGATTGAATGACTCATTTTATGAAAGCGGCAACAATAGATTAAATCGAATCAAGGAACTGGTCATGACATGCGAATCGACATTTGTTGCCAAACTGGCCATCTACGCACGTACAGTGATGAACTTAAGGTCCATCCCGATAGTACTAGCTGTCGAATTAGCGAAGAAAGCCTCTGGCGAGTCGATCGTTAGTAAAGCAGTGAGCCGGGTAGTATTGCGTGCTGACGAGATAACTGAACTTCTGGCCTATTATCAGATTGCAAATAACAGAAATGGAGCGAAAAAGTTAAGTAGACTTTCCAAGCAAATCCAAAAAGGTCTTGTAGCCTCTTTTAACAGATTTGATGAATACCAGTTTGCAAAATATAACAGGGAAGCCGAAATTAAGTTAAAAGATGCGCTGTTTCTTGTACACCCTAGGCCTAAGAACGATCAACAGCAGGCTATTTTTGACCGAATCGCGGCAGATAATCTTTCGACCGCCTATACTTGGGAAACGGAACTTTCTAAATTGGGTCAGGAAAATTTTACTAGCGCCCTGGCCAGATCTGATGCTTTCGTCAGAAAATGGGAAGAGTTGATCGAAAGTAAAAAAATGGGTTATATGGCCTTGCTTAGAAATCTTCGTAATATACTGGAGGCTAACGTGTCCGCCCAACATGTCTTGATGGTCTGCAATTATCTATCGAATGAGCAAGCTGTACTCAACTCTAGACAACTTCCATTCAGGTTTCTTTCAGCTTATAGAGAGTTGAAAGTGCTAAAATCGGGTTTAACGTCAACTGTATTGACAGCATTGGAAGATGCCACGTTATGCAGTGCCAGAAATATAAAAGGCTTCGGTTTCGAGACTTCGGTTGTGATTGCCTGTGATGTTTCAGGATCTATGCAAAAGTCTATTTCGGCAAAGAGTACGGTCTTACTGTATGATGTGGGCCTAATGTTAGCGATGCTATTACAGTCACAGTGTAAAGATGTAACAACAGGGATATTCGGTGATACATACAAGATAATCAATATGCCTAAACATCGGGTGCTGACGAATGTAATGGAATATTACAAACGAGAAGGTGAAGTGGGCTATTCGACAAATGGATACCTGGTCGTGGACGATCTAATCCGTAGAAAAAAGATCGTGGATAAAGTCATGATATTTACTGACTGTCAATTATGGGATAGTAATTATAATGGTAATTCTTTGGAGAAATCATGGAATAATTACAAAAGGTTAGCTCCAAAGGCGAAACTCTATCTATTCGATCTGGCGGGATACGGAAAACAGCCTATAGATGTTAAACAAAATGATGTTTACTTATTAGCAGGCTGGTCGGATAAAGTGTTTGACATACTTTCTGGTATGGACAATGCCCTATCCGCTGTCGAACAGATCCATCAAGTTGAAATATAAGATCATCCCGCGGTAATTTGGCTGCGGGATTAATAAAAGGAATAAAATAAGCAAGTGTCGTAGAAGAGAGTTACTTCGCATTTGGGTTGCCCGGGTCACAGGTTCGAGTCCTGTCTCTATAGGCATATAGAGTAGCTCAGTTGGTTAGAGCAGGAAAAACGGTCTCTTTTCGTTAGTTACCTTGCTTCATGATAAAATTGGATAAGTGCCGTAGAAAAGAGTTACTTCGGTCCAATGGCAGGTTCAAATCCTACTTCCGATCAGTTCTAGATAGACGATATCGAAAACGTCGGAAAAGACTCTTTTCGTCAGTTGCCTTTCTGATTCAAAACAGAATGCCGTAAACGATAGTTACTTCGTCACCATGAAGGGGAGGAATAATGAAGTTGTAAAATCAACAAGATTATCCGGTTCGAATCCGGCAATGACTAGCCCCCACTATTGTTGCTTTTTGCTTCTGTTTTTTAAACTAGAAATTTGTCAAGTACAATGTATTCTCTTACATTGTACTTTTGATGGCAAGTCCTCCCAAAAGACTGGATATAGGAGATTCACCACGAATGAAGTTAATGGACAAAATAGATTTTATACCACTTATTGAACTTCCTACCATAAAGGGAGCCCAAAACAATATAGTACCTGAGGGAACTTCCTTTACGAATACGAAAGAATGGGATCTATATCAAGAAAATGAATTAAGGAAAAACTATATTGATATCCCCCGTCCAACCACAACAGGAATTTATCAATATAGACTTTTTGACATTGAAGTTTTCGATTAGAATCAGCCCCGAATAATTTAAAATTTCCAAAAGAAGATTAAAATTCCTAAAATTGCATTCTCATTTTGACAAGATCAGTTTCGATAAGTCTAACATTAACTTATCTCTTCTGTAGATCTGAGCATAAGGAAATCAGTCAAAACTGTTGCTACAGTGGGGTTACAATTAAAATGTAAATAATAAGATGAAGAAGGTTATATTTTTTCTATTACTGATACCTTTCTGGGCAAGTGCTCAGCAGCAAAATATCCAAGATTTTGTCATAAAAGAGAATCTTTCCAAAAACGGAAAACTTGCGGTTATCGCTTTGGATTCAATAGGCAATACCAATGAGACTATCAATGGAAACTACATGTTTACCATTAACGGTTTCTCTCAGGCGCTCCAATTTCACGATGGTGTAGCTGTTCCAAATCAAAAAATCGAATCTTCTACCTTTGTATTTTTTAATCACAAAAACCAAGAGAAATCTAAAGGTCGCCTGTTTTACATCTATAAAACTGATAATGGGCTTTCTCCCTTTGCCATCAGTGGATTGATGTTTTTGATCATCCCTGCTATTGTATTAGGTATCGCCTACATGTTTAAAAAAGTAATCATGACAGCCATTGCGCTGGCAATCGTTTTCTTTATATTCAATCACTCACAAGGATTAGATTTAAGCAAGATCTTTGAGTCAATTTTCTCCAGTCTAAAGAATCTCTTAGGCTAGGGCTAGCATTCAATATCAGTACATCAAAGTCGGAATCTAGGTTAGTGAACGTTTTATAAAAAAATAGTTTTCCCTAGAACGGCATACCGATCCCAAAATTGTACTGTATAAAATTATAACGGTCCGGTTTATGGGTCTGATAATATTGCTCCTTAAATTCTTTTGAATCAAAGAAATTCTTGATGACCCATTGATTGCTTCCTGAAAACTGTGGGTCTTTTACCTTTAAGCCTGCATCCAAACGGATCACAAAGTAATCTGAATCAAAGCGTAGTCCAAAACCGGTACCAATGGCTACCTGTCCCAAAAACTTGTTGAATTTAAATTCGCCGCCAGGATTTAAATCGTCATCTTTTTTTAGCCGCCAGACATTCCCCATATCAACGAACGTTGCTCCGTTCATCTTGGCCCCCAAAAAATTATTTAAGATGCGAAATCTATACTCAGCATTAGCCTCCAATTTAATCTCTCCCAACTGATCTAAATTCCTTAGATTCAGACGAAGATCTTCGCTCAAATTTTGCCTATTGTATGCGCCAGGCCCTAGGGTTCGTGCTTGCCAAGCCCGTATGCCATTCATCCCACCACTATAAAAACTCTTTTCAAATATCAGTAACTTCGAATTGTTACCATACGGAATTGCGATCCCCGGATTAAAGCGGAAGACAAATTGTCTATTTCCGCCAAGGTTACGGTACAAACGATAATCAAATTCGGTTTTCGCATACTGCAAGAACGGTACTCCAAAGATTTTTTTCTCACCATCGGCATTTGCCGGTAGTTTAGCAATACTACTGATCAAATCCAACACATTACCACTGACATCTACTGTTCCACGGAAATATTGAAAATCTTCCTTGCTCGTCAGCTTTTTTCCGTTCAGAATAAAGGTATATTGCGTTCCCAATCCGAAATATTGACGGTCATTACTACGTACATACAATTGATACCCCTCCTGTTCGAGATTTTTTCGAAAATTTGAATCTAACCTCCCATCCCGATATTCCAATACTATCGGGGTAAAACTATGATATTTATTCTCTGTTTCATACCAGGAGTAATTCAGTGAAGTAATAAAATAACGGTTGGAATAAGTACGGTCCTGATCAAACAACTGAAGAGTCATCGAATATGTTGTTTTTGGTAAACCAAATTTCCCGCCCGGATTAATACGGAAAGGCACCATGAGTCTTGGGATCACTAAATTGACACCTGCCTGAAAATCATTGTTGAATATCTTACTGGAAAGCCCTCCTGCCAAACGAGGATCAAATAGCACACCATACCGCAGCTTTACCTCCAATTGCTCAGAACCACCAAAAATATTACGCTGTGAAAATGTATTTCCAATATTAAAACCACTCATCCCCGAACTAAAAGTATACTCTCCTTCGATCTGGTTACCCATTCGTGGTCGCGGGACGAAATCATAGTGAACATCGAGTTTATTGGAATCTTTTTTTACAAACTGTACTTTCACAGACCGAAAGCCATTCATCTCGTAAAGCCGATCATAAGACTTATTTTCTTCGGACAACGAATAATAATTCCCCGATCGTAGGTACATATACCTTTCCAAAGGTTTCCAACGAAAGCTATTTGTTTCATCTATAAAAAGAAGTCGTTTTGCAGAATCAGTTATACGGCGAGGTGGTTTCTTTGACATTGCCCCATAATTCCTAATAGTCATATATACACTATCAATTTGATACTTTTTATGTATCGTTGAATCACTGGGATTTTCTACATTTATTTTTAAATCGATCAAGTTTCCACTCAATGTCGAGTCAATACCGACACGCATATATTGCCTCAAGTAGTCATAATACCCATTGTTGCGCATAACAACATATAACTTTTCCCGTTCTTCCAGCAATTTGGCGGCATCATATTGCGTACTGGGTTTAACTTTAGTTTTTGGCAGGATATCCCGATCAAATAACCATTTAACATCCCCATCTTCAAATTTACGTTCTATGTTCCTAATTTGATATGCATTTCCTTCATCAACGTTAAAATTGATATGCGCTCTTTTTTTGTTAACCGTAATCTCGGGACTGACTTTGGCATTAAAATATCCCTTGGTAAACAAAAAACGTCTGATCTGGTTGGCGGAAAGGTCGACCATTGCTGAGTCAAGCAAATGGGGTGGTTCGCCAACATTTCGAATTTTCTTGGTCTTATAGCGTCCTTTTGTCGTATTGAAGGTATTGTAAATAAATAGATTGACCCTCGAATTAGGTTTTATCTGATTGGATATATAGGTTTCGGAAGACTCTTTCAATGCTGGTGAAACGCCGGAAATCTGTATTTTTGTAACCAGGGCTTGGTCGTCATCTATATATTTTGAAGATCGGCAAGATGCAAAAAATAGCGTCAAAAGCATTATACTTGCAAATCCGATAAAACGAGGGTACTTAATCATCAATAAAATGTTGTCAAAAGCGCAAATCAGTCTAATAACGTCTCTACAAAACAAAAAGTATAGAAAACAACATGGTTTATTCATCGTTGAGGGCATAAAGTCCGTCAAGGAATTTATCTCATCGAGCTACCAGGTTGAGTCCATTTTCTATACAGACGACGCAAACACAAAAGTGGGTAAAATCTCGCATAATATAAAATCCCATGAACTGACGGAGGCTGAATTCCAAAAGATTAGTACCCTAAAATCTCCTCAGGGTATTCTTGCCCTGGTGAAACTTCCGAAACAACAACAGATCGAAGTAAGTGATCTAAGAAATTGCTACAATATCGTATTGGATGATGTACAAGATCCAGGTAATTTGGGAACCATCGTTCGCACAGCGGAATGGTTTGGGATCAAACATATCATTTGCTCCATTGGCACAGTAGATGCTTATAATCCAAAAGTTGTGCAGGCCACAATGGGCTCATTGGCAAGAATACAGGTTCATTATGTAGATCTGCATGAATTTATCTCTTCAACAGACTTACCGGTCTATGGTGCACTGCTCAATGGGCAATCCATTTACCAGACCGAATGGAGTACAGAAGGATTGATCGTCATGGGAAATGAAGGCAATGGTATTAGTGAAGAAATTATAGCATTAATAGATCAAGCAGTGACCATACCCCGTATCGGTCAAGCGGAATCGCTGAATGTTGCCGTAGCAACAACGATATTTTGCAGTGAGATCGCCCGGCAGCAGCTGGTTTAGCGAATTTATTTCCAAAAGCGTCTATAACCGTTGATGAAGTCCGATCCGATTTCCTTCAGAATCCTCTATTTCAGCGACTGCAAAGCCCAGATCTTTATGAAAGGTGGCCGGATATAATATCCTTGCGCCAGCTTTTTCTGCTCTTTTTAAGGTCTCTTCCATATCTTCAGTATGCAAATAAAGCAGTACCCCCTGATGCGTAGGCTGATAGATTTCCCCTTTTGCCAGCGCACCGGCAATCCCTGACAGCTTTTCCTCAAAAGGGAAATAAGCCATCTGAATTCCATCAAATTCTTCCTGATCAAAGGAGAAGGAAAATAGCGCGCTGTAAAAACGAACAGCGCGGTCCATATTCAGTACGGGAATCTCAAAATAGACCCCTGGATTTCTTGTTTCTTTTGACATACGATTAATTGGAGTTTTCTTAAAGTTCGCCCAATAAAAGAGGTTTCCATCACTAGCGAAGACCAAATATACAAATTTGCCTCAACTGGATTTCTAGAGGATTATTTTTATGTTATCATTGAAAGGTTTTTAAAAATTTCGAACAAAAGAAAAAGTTTAATCGTTTCAAAAGCTGTACATTTGAACTACTCTTCAAAAAGTACAGGTATCTTCCACGGTATCCCATACTTGAGGAATTATTCATGCACGACAATTGTTTTAAAATGCCATCTGAACAGAAATCCATCTATACGCTTCAATTTATTTTACTCTGCCTGAGCTCACTCCTATTCTCATCTAGTTTCAATATGATTATTCCAGAGCTCCCTAATTACTTGAGTAGTTTGGGTGGAGCGGAATACAAGGGGCTGATCATCGCACTATTTACATTGACTGCCGGAATTTCAAGACCTTTCAGTGGTAAACTGACCGATCGTTGGGGCCGTGTACCCGTCATGGCTATCGGATCCATCGTCTGTTTTATTTGTGGTTTTCTTTATCCGATCTTAACTTCCGTCGCTGGTTTTCTGTTTCTGCGGTTGATCCACGGTTTCTCTACCGGTTTTAAACCTACCTCCACCTCAGCTTATGTTGCTGACCTTGTTCCCCAAAAAAGATGGGGCGAAGCCTTGGGAATGCATGGTCTTGCATTCAGTATTGGCACGGCAGTAGGCCCAGCAATAGGGAGCGCAATTTTTGACGCGTTTGGGATTAATGTTATGTTCTACTCCTCTTCCTTCATGGCATTATTATCAATCCTAATTGTCATTAATATGAAAGAAACTTTGGTTAAAAAGGAAAAATTTAATCTTTCCATGCTCAAAATAGACCGAAAGGATATCATCGAATGGCGTGCACTTCCTGCTGGAATAGTTACATTTCTATCCTATACGGCATATGGGGTAATCCTGACCCTTATACCAGATTGGAGTGAACACCTAGGACTTAAAAATAAAGGTCTTTTTTTCCTGGCATTTACGATCGCATCCGTCATGATACGCTTTGTTTCAGGAAAGGTTTCCGATCGCTATGGAAGGCCAAAAGTTATTATTACAGGCATAGTGATTATCGCCATCGCTTTGGTAGTGATTGGTTTTGGGGATAGCTTTATCGGTATGATGATTGGAGCAAGCATCTACGGTATTGGCACCGGTATATTATCTCCCGCAGTTAATGCCTGGACTATTGACCTGAGTATCCCTGAACATCGCGGCAAAGCGGTCGCAACCATGTATATTTCGCTCGAAGCGGGAATTGGTCTTGGGGCGCTCTTCGCTGGATTATATTATGCTGATCTCATCCTCCGCATTCCGCAAATTATGTATGCAAATGCCATGGTACTAGTGATCGCTTTACTCTACATGCTAAATTGGCAAAGAAAATCTTAGTTTTTGATATAGGTATGACTATTTATAAACAGATTGTAAATGATAAACAATTATTTAAAGCTTCAGTATAAATTGTTGGCACGTCATTTTAAGGCGGCTGGTCTTCCGATAGTGGTTGCGCCACTTTTGTTACTGGGAGCCTGTTATCTTGCCTATTACCTTCTGCTACAGTATCCTGTTTTTGGGAGCTATGCCCTACTGCTTAGCAACTTCCAATTACTCTTTCTCCTGACCGAAAAAAACAGGAACGATTTTCTAAAAAATACCTTTAGTAAAAAGGATTTTTACACGATCAGAATACTGGAAAATGGCATTGTCATTTTACCAACGCTTGCTATTTTTATATTTCAAGGGTTATGGTTATATGGCGTCGCGCTAATTGCCTTAGCTGTTATATTTGCTTCTCTGGTCTTTAAAACTTTTGGCAAATCCCTCCCAACTCCGTTCGCAAAGAAACCATTTGAATTTATTATCGGATTCCGAAGAAGCTACCCACTGATTCTCATTTTATATATGCTAGCAGCAATTGGTTTTTATGTTACCAACCCCAATCTCGTTCTATTTTGCGTAGTTGGTATAACACTAACCTCTATGTTCTATTATCAGCTACCAGAACCTATATTTTATCTTTGGAACAGCCGAGAAACGCCCTCCAGATTTCTCTTTGGAAAATTTAGACGTGGAATACTGCAATGCCTTATATTTGTCCTACCGCTCCTACTGACATACGTCTTTATTTTTTCATCCGAATGGTTTAATGCATTAATTGTTTTGGGCGGTGTACTATTCCTCCTCCCTTTTGCTATTACCTTAAAATATGTCGCTTATCCGCGAGAGATCAATTTCCCGGAGAGCTTTGCACTGGCATTATGTTTCAGCTTCTATCCGCTGATATTGGCACTATTACCATTCTATTACTTTAAAGCCCTCAAAAATCTAAAAAACTATTTATGATCGAGCTTCTTCATATCAGTAAATCCTTTGGCCAGCATCAGGTCTTGCACGAGGTCACCTTTAATTTTGAGGATGGAAAGGTCTACGGTATTGTAGGCGAAAACGGTGCGGGAAAAACAACATTATTTCGTTGTATTGCAGGTTTAGAAACAGCTTCAGGGCAGATCAATGCGAGCTTAGAGCCACTTAAGAACCACTTGGGCTACCTGACATCAAATCCGTATTTCTTATCAAAACTGACAGGTGAAGAGTATATCTATCTCCTTACTGACGCCCGTGGGAAAAGCATTAAAAACCTCGATGACAGAAACATCTTCGAACTACCATTAAAAGAGTATGCGAGTGCCTATTCTACAGGGATGAAAAAGAAACTGGCACTGACAGCAACCCTGCTCCAGGACAACAGTTTCTATATTCTGGATGAACCTTTTAACGGAATAGATCTACAAAGCAGTATTATCCTGACCGAAATCATACTGCGTCTAAAAGCCATGAGCAAGACTATCCTAATCTCATCGCATATATTTTCCACATTAAAGGATACCTGTGATGAAATCTTGGTCCTCGAAGAAGGTCGGATCAGCAAATCTGTCAAAAAAGAACAGTTTGGTGATTTTGAAGAAGAAATGAAAGAAAAAATATTAAAAAAAGATATCGATAAACTGTGGCTTTAAAGCCCGCTAAAACTAGGATATACCAGATGGAAAAATACCTACCCACATTAGAAACCGAACGGTTAATCATCCGTCCGATAAGCATGGACGATAAAGACTATTTTTTTGCCATGGATTCACAGGCTGAGGTACATACCTTTCTCAATAACGAGCCTGTTCAATCCATCGAAGAAATGGAAAAAGCGATCGCTCTCATTCAGCAACAATATGAAAAATATGGTATCGGCCGGCTTGGAGTCATCGAAAAATCAAGCAATCAGTGGATCGGCTGGACGGGATTTAAATATATTGATGAATTGGAAAATGGACGTATCGGATTTCTGGATCTCGGCTATCGTTTCAGAGTAGAATCCTGGGGCAAAGGATATGCCACCGAAGCGGCATTAGCCTGTATGCAGTATTATCGTGAACATCTGACTCATTTCGAGCTCCATGCCATCACCCATACCGAAAACGAAGGATCAAGAAATGTATTGGAAAAAGTGGGTTTTCAGGTCACCGAAGAGTTTCATTTCGACCGTTGGGATATCCGTTGTTTTTGGTATGACCTGATTGAACAGAACAGATCAAACTAATTATGTTAGCTTTAAAAACTAATTTTTTTAACTTTTCATAGTTTCACTGGGATAAAACAAAATGGTTTTGTATTTTTACACGTTCGAATAAAATAAAATTTTGAACATTTCTGTATTGTACAATTTAATCTATTGCTGAGTAAATGAGTGACGAAACAAACTTCCCAACGGAAGATAATCAAGAAGAATTAGGATCAGGAAAAACAGAGGGCGGAAGTCAGACAATACCTTTATCTGGACTGTACGAAAACTGGTTTTTGGATTATGCGTCCTATGTTATCTTGGATAGAGCTGTACCCCATATAAATGACGGCTTGAAACCCGTGCAACGTCGTATTCTCCATTCCCTAAAGGAAATGGATGATGGACGATATAATAAGGCTGCCAATGTCATTGGTAATACCATGAAGTACCACCCCCATGGAGATGCTTCCATTGGAGATGCCATGGTACAACTGGGACAAAAAGATCTATTGATTGACTGCCAAGGTAACTGGGGCTTTCCCATTACTGGTGATTCGGCGGCAGCACCACGTTATATTGAGGGACGACTTTCTAAATTTGCGAATGAAGTTGTCTTCAATCCCGAAACAACGGAATGGCAGCAGAGCTACGATGGACGTAACCGTGAGCCGGTCACTTTACCGGTTAAATTCCCGTTGCTTTTGGCCCAGGGAGCAGAGGGTATTGCTGTAGGTTTAGCGACCAAGATTATGCCGCACAACTTTATTGAACTCATTGATGGCTCAATTCAGGTACTGAACGGCGAACGCCCAAATATTCTTCCCGATTTTCCCACAGGTGGTATGGCTGATGTGTCCAACTATAACGAAGGACAACGTGGCGGAAAAATCCGTGTGCGTGCTAAAATCGAGGAGCGGGATAAAAAGACTTTGGCAATTACCGAGATCCCTTTTGGTACCACCACAGGCGGGCTCATCGAAAGTGTCGTCACGGCGAATGAAAAAGGTAAAATCAAAATCAAGAAAATCGAAGACAACACAGCTGGAAATGTTGAAATCATCGTGCATTTAGCACCGGGAATATCTCCTGATGTTACAATCGATGCACTGTATGCATTCACAGCCTGTGAGGTTTCCATTTCGCCAAACACCTGTGTCATCAAGGATGAGAAACCTCATTTTATGAGTGTCAATGATATCTTGATTGAGAACACCAAAAACACTAAAAATCTATTGAAGTTAGAACTGGAGATCCGTCTAAACGACCTCCAAGAAAAAATATTCTTCAATAGCTTATTAAAGATATTCATCCAAGAAGGGATGTATAAGCATGCCGATTATGAAAATGCCGGTGACTTTGACACTGTAGTGCAGGTTTTAAATCGCTTGTTTGAGCCATTCTTTGATCAGTTTTATCGTGAAATTCTTCCTGAAGACTATAAGAAATTGATCGATAAACCGATGAGTAGCATTACACGTTTCGATGTAAAAAAATCAGACGAAACAATGAAGACGCTTGAGAATGAAATTAAAGAAGTTAAGCGTCATTTGCGTCAATTGACCGAATATGCCATTGCCTGGTATGAAAAACTGCGTGAAAAATACAGCAAAGATCGTGAGCGCAAAACAGAATTACGCATCTTTGATAAGGTTGAGGCAACGCAAGTTGCATTAGCTAACGCCAAACTATATGTCAATCGTGAAGAAGGTTTCATCGGTTCAGGAATGAAGAAAGATGAGTTCGTATGCGATTGCTCGGATATAGACGATATCATTGTATTCCGCGAAGATGGCAAATATGTCGTCAGCAAAATCCAAGACAAAGTATTTGTTGGAAAAGGGATTATTCATGTGGCGGTCTTCAAAAAAGGTGACGAACGTACCATATATAATGCCATCTATAAAGAAGGCGAAACTGGTACAAGTTATATCAAACGTTTTTCTGTTGTTGGCGTTACGCGCGACAAGGAATACGATGTATCCAAAGGATCGAAAGGATCTAAAGTTTTATATTTCACTGCTAATCCAAACGGCGAAGCAGAAGTTGTCAATATACAGCTCAAACCGCACACGAAATTACGAAAATTGAATTTCGATATGGATTTTGCTGAAATTGCCATTAAAGGTCGTGCATCCCAAGGAAATATTGTCTCCAAATACCCGGTCAAGAAAATCGCCTTTAAAAGCTCAGGTATTTCAACACTCGCAGGACGAAAAATTTGGTACGACGCCATTATGAAACGCCTAAATGCAGATGAACGTGGTCAATATTTAGGGGAATTTGATGGTGATGACAAAATATTGGTTGTGCTTTCTGATGGTAGCTACGAGTTATCGAACTTCGACCTGAGCAACCACTTTGATGAGAAGATGATCCGTATTGAGAAATTCTATCCGGAACATGTTTATACCGTAGTACATCAAGATGGCAAAAGCGGTACCTATTTCGTCAAACGTTTCAAATTTGATGACCAACCTATTGGTAAACGTATTTCATTTATCAATGAAGAACCCGGTTCAAAACTAGTTCTTATGAGCAATGCAGCTGAGCCTACGGTCAAATTAGATATTTTAAAAGGTAAATCTCAAACGGAGGAAACGCTGGAACAACCATTGACAGAAATCATTGATGTCAAAGGCATAAAGGCGCAGGGTAATCGCCTTTCCTTCCATACCGTAAAATCTGTAGCCTTAATTACAGTAGATGAGGATCTCAGTGAGAAAGGAAAGAAAAAAACAGAAGTAGCTTCTGTAGATGAAGAAACAAAATCCGATGAGACAAAGGCGGAGGTTTCAACAGCTGAAACAGCAACAGATGCATCCAATGACAAAAAAGAAGATGACATCAAATTAGAGATCACTAATCCTGACGACATCCAAATTGATGACAAAGGACAAATGGAAATGTTTTAACAGCATTTTTCAATAAGTAATCCGCATAAAGAAAAGGCTCGAATATGATATTCGAGCCTTTTTATATTATTATTGATCGCAGGTAGTTCTCAAAGAAAGGTCACCAAGGCCTTGTTTCAATCCTCCTCCCCCTCTAATAAACAGTCCACCATCAATTCGCTGTGCTTGACACAAAGCTCCTATATAAAGCTTTTAGGCTTTAAATTCTTTTAGGAATTTTTGGAGTTTCGGCGCAATGACCACTGAACAAAATGGGTTCTCAGGATGATCATTAAAATAATTATGATGATAATTTTCAGCAAGCCAAAATGTTGATGCCGGTTCTACCGCTGTTACAATCGGATCTTCATAGATATCCTCGTTTTCCAATTCATCAATAAAGTTTTTCGCTAGGATCTCCTGTTCTTCATTATGATAGAAGACCACAGAACGATACTGCGTACCCACATCATTACCCTGACGGTTCAATGTTGTCGGATTATGTGTCTTAAAAAAAATTTTCAATAGATCCTCATAATTGACCAACTCATCATCGTACTCCAACTCCACCACTTCTACGTGATCGGTTGTACCTGTACAGACCTGCTCATAAGTAGGATGGTCTATGTGACCTCCCATATATCCAGGCAATACGGATGTCACTCCCTCGGTATTTTGGAAAATCACTTCCGTACACCAAAAACATCCACCTCCAAATGTTGCTTTCATATTTTTATAGTATTTAGTAATGAGAATTGAGTATTTAGACTTTGATTTTTAAGCCCTTGGCATACTTGTTATCTCATTTTTCTCACGCTAACGTCGCTTATACAAAGATAATCAATAATAAATTTAATACTTCTATCTAAACCTGTATTCTATAAATACTAATAATAATGTTTTCCTTTGATCAATAGATCCTGCTGTTTGCTGTCGCAAACGGCGTAAGAGAATCCCTCTTGCAATGCATAAGCTCCATACTCCCCTTTTTTATTGATCGCCAAAAATCCAACTTGTATCTCTTTGGCAATTGCGGGCTTTTTCTTCACAATACGCATCACGGCTTCTTTGCAGGCATCTTCAGGCGAATAACCCTGGCGCATTAATTCGACTACCAAAAAGCTACCAACATTTCGAATAACCTCTTCACCGACACCGGTCGAGGTAGCCCCACCAACTTCATTATCCACATAGAGTCCTGCCCCAATAATCGGACTATCCCCTACCCGGCCATGCATCTTAAATGCCATTCCGCTGGTAGTACAGGCCCCAGAGATATTTCCGTTGGCATCCAAGGCTAACATACCAATTGTATCGTGATTGTATTGATTGCCGGGTAAGCGCTCCGCAGCAAAAGTTTTATTTTCAATATTAATGACAGGTTTGTATTTCTTCTCCTTTAACCATTCTTTCCAAGCTTTCTCCCCTTCTGGCGTCAATAAATTCTCTTCTTGAAAACCATTTTCCAATGCAAATTGCAATGCACCTTCACCAACAAGCATGACATGCGGTGTTTTCTCCATCACCAGACGGGCCACGGAGATCGGATGACCAATTTTTTCCATACCAGCCACAGCGCCACAATTACCATCAGCATCCATAATACAGGCATCTAGGGTCACATGTCCATCACGATCCGGATACCCCCCTTTACCTACAGTCATATTCTTCAAATCCGCTTCAGGTACACGTACACCCTGCTCGACAGCGTCAAGAGCTTTCCCACCTTTCGACAAGATCTCCCATGCTGCTTTATTTGCCGCTATCCCAAAATCCCATGTCGATATCACGATAGGATATTTCTTCACCTTGACACTAGATGCAATCGTCAACCCTTTTGTATCGAATGCACTCAAGGTACCTATAGCCGTAGCAGCCATAAAACCTTGCTTAATAAAATTACGTCTAGAACTCATATGTAAATTATTTATCTTTTAACACCCTGTTTCATTTGAGTAGCGTCCTACCGTCCAAACATGGATATACTATTTTTTGATTCTCATGAGCAGAATAATGCATCCTTAACGATGGATTCTAAGATACTCCTTACCTCCTATTGGATCATCGTAACAATTGCATGATAAAACCACACAATTACGCTTGCAATCCAACGAAATCGGGAATAAGAATATCTTCTTTTTTTACCCTATTATCACCCGAACCCGAAATTATCAAAAACTTGACAATATTCTTTTTTAGCATGCCTATTGGTTCCAAAAAGGATCTCAATCGCTCACCGACTTATCTTCGGACAGAGAGTCACCAAAAAAAAAGCTGATTTCGCTATCAATAAGCAATAATACAAAATGGTTTTAGCAAATAGACAAATTAATTAAAATTAGGCCTAAAGATTCGTTTTTTAGCAACACAATATTCAAATCACTTAAAAATCGACAATAAACATTGATTTATATTGTGAATTAATCCTATCTTTAGAAACAAACTAATTAGCATGAAAAACACACTAAAATTCGCCATTTTAGCATGTGCAAGTCTTATTGGCACAAGTCATGGCCATGCACAGCAGGTAGATTCCACAACATATTTCAAAATCAAAGAATTGCAAGAAAACGTAAAACGTGAATTTGCACCCGATCGAAGAACGAAAATTGTGGCTATTCAAAAAGCGGATATCCCACAAAATCAATATGTCCTTGAGACAACCGAAAAAGATGCGAAGTTCGTACTCGAACAAAAAGCGAAAGAAATATCCGCTAATATCCAAATCCAACTATTACCTGACGCAAGTGTCGAAGGTAAAACTAACGGCGTAATAAGACTTTCGGTTGCCAACATGCGCACCGATCCGAATAATGCCGCAGAATTGACAAGTCAGGTATTACTGGGCACACAAGTAGATTTATTGCAGAAAAAAAGTGGTGAATACCGTGTACGGACACCCGACGGGTATATCGCATGGGTACCTAGCTCCTCGATAGCTGTAATGGATAAAACTGAAATTGACAGCTGGAGGCAAGCGGACAAGCTGATCTACACAAATGAATTTGGCAAATCCTATTCCGAAGCCGATGAGAAGAGCCAGCGGGTATCGGATTTAGTTTATGGCGACATCTTAAAATTAACAGGGCAGAAAGGTGACTTTTATACGATTGCTTATCCCGATGGCCGAAAAGGATATATTAAAAAAGCTGAAAGTTTAACCTTAAAAAACTGGTTGGATACACGAACTCCTACTGCCGAAAATATTATCGCAAGCGCAAAAACGATGTTAGGACTGCCTTACTTATGGGGAGGAACATCCGTTAAAGGAGTCGATTGTAGCGGTTTTACCAAGACAAGTTTCTTTATGAATGGTTTTGTCATCCCTAGAGATGCATCGCAACAGGTACTGGCTGGCGAGAAGATAGACATTCTGGACAATGAGGGGCATTTCGATGCGAGCAAAGCACTCAAAAACCTCAAACCAGCAGATTTACTATTCTTTGCTGCAGGTAAAAACAATAATCCCAACGCACGGGTAACCCATGTCGCCCTTTACATTGGTAATGGTACCTTTATTCACGCTGCAGGATTAGTCCGTATAAACAGCATGCTAAAAGATTCGCCAGATTACGACGACTTCCAAACACGTACTGTAGTAGCAGCCCGTCGCTACCTTGGAGCCAAAGATAGTGCAATTCAAAAAATCGCTGAAAACAATTATTATATCAACAAATAAATCAAGATGAGCAACCAATCTGAATGGATCAGCAAAGACTTTGGGGCTTTTAAATTACGGTTCCGTCCATATACATTAGCATTACGACATGTTTTCACTGTTGCTTCCTACAGCCGAAGTACAACACCCGTTGTATTGACCGAATTGGAATACGATGGCATTATAGGTTATGGTGAGGCCAGCATGCCACCGTACCTTGGCGAATCGCAGGAAAGTGTTATCGCTTTTTTGAATCAAATTGATCTATCAGCATTCAACTCCCCTTTCCAAACCGAAGAGATCTTACACTATATAGACCAAGTCGCAACAAAGAATACTGCTGCAAAAGCAGCCATAGACATCGCATTGCACGATGTACTTGGTAAGATTATGGGCCAACCATTTTATAAAATTTGGGGATTGAACCCCGATCTAATCCCACCGACATCCTACACTATCGGCATTGATACAGAGGATATGATCCGTAAAAAGGTTGCTGAAGCAGATCAATTTAAGATCCTAAAAGTAAAGTTGGGACTGGATACCGATAAGATGATCATTGACACCATTCGCCAGGTAACTGACCGTCCATTATGTGCAGATGTCAATCAGGGTTGGAAAACGCGGGAAGAAGCATTGGAAATGGCACATTGGCTCGCTGAGCGAAATGTTTCTTTCCTTGAACAACCCATGCCTAAAGAACAGATTGACGATAATGCCTGGTTGACAGAACATAGTCCAATCCCAACAATTGCGGATGAAGGTTGTCAACGGTTGGTTGATGTGCCTGCATTAAAAGGTGTTTACAGTGGTATCAACATCAAACTGATGAAATGCACAGGCATGCGTGAAGCCAAACGAATGGCCGAACTTGCACGTTCCCTCGAAATGAAAGTAATGATCGGTTGCATGACTGAAACTTCATGTGCCATCAGCGCCGCAGCACAATTAGCACCATTGACCGACTGGGCAGATCTCGATGGGGCACTACTGATCGACAATGATATCTACGACGGAATGACAGTGATCAATGGAAACTGCATCTTGCCGGACCGTCCTGGAATTGGAATTTTAAGAAAATAACATTATATTCAATGCAATGTTTTTTTGTCTTAAAGAAAAACATTGCATTGAATCGCTATCGGAGTTATAACCAATAGCCAATTTTACCAAGATATTAACAAACTAAATTAATCAATTCACACTTTTATGAAACAACATGTGCTCACAACGTTGTGTCTCATAGCCTGTAGTTCGATGCAGTCACTATACGCGCAACAGATTCAGATTGCTGGAAAAATCACCGACAGCAATGGCAATCCCGTCAGTGGAGTTACCATAAATGTCAAAGGATCCAGCCAAGGAACATCCACCAACGAACAAGGCTTATTCACGCTCAATGCAAATTCGAATGCCACACTAATCCTATCTGCTGTTGGCTATAATACGCAGGAGGTTCAGGTCAATGGCCGAAAAACGATCAGCATTACACTTGTCAGCAACGAACAAGCCTTAGATGAGGTCATTGTTATTGCCTATGGTACAGCAAAAAAAAGCACCTATACAGGCTCGGCTGCACAGGTAAAATCTGATGCAATAGATAAACAACCGGTCACATCTTTTGAAAAAGCATTAACTGGACGTGTCGCTGGTTTGCAACTATCAAATGGGTCAGGTCAAGCAGGGGCCACTTCGGCCATACGTATCCGAGGAATTGGATCAATGAACGCGTCGAACGACCCGTTATATGTGATCGATGGCGTCCCAGTTATCTCTGGAAGCGTTGGGCAAATGGGCGATTACATCGTCAATACAAACAATGTAATGAGTACATTGAATCCAAGTGACATCGAATCCATCTCCGTACTGAAAGATGCTGCTGCATCCTCTTTGTATGGATCTCGGGCGGCTAATGGAGTAATCATCATTACAACAAAAAGAGGAAAAAATGGCGAGCCTAAGATCAATGTTAAATCCTCAATCGGCATAAGCCCATCCTGGGCCACAAAAAATAATGAACCTGCTTCTGTGCAAGACCAGATCAATATGCTCTATAGCATCCTATATGATTCTCGGATAGCATCAGGCCAGACAGCAGAGCAAGCAAACAAGAATACACTCAACCGCCTGAACTCATTGGAATGGAATCCCAATTCTGCAAATTATGGCAAACCAAATCCTGCCTATGGATTTGGTATCCATGGATATCAATTTAGTACCGATGGTACATCACAATGGGAAAATGTCCATATTTCCGGAAAAACTGATGGTTTGGAAAACCGGGACGGAAAATACTACGATTGGAATAAAGCATTATTTAGAACGGGTATATTTAACACCAACGATATATCGGTCAGTGGAGCAACAGAAAAGACAAACTACTATGCATCGTTGAACTATACACAAGATAAAAGCAGGATTATTGAAAATAATTTTGACCGTATTAATGGACGAGTCAATTTGACACAGAAAATCGGAAAATACCTTGAATTTGGATCCAATATCAACTATGCAAAGAACAAATTAATCGGTATGAATGATACGCGAAATACAGGGACAAATTACCTGTATCAAACGCGCAATCTATTATGGCAGATGTATTGGCCAACTGATTATAAAACAGGCAAAGAATACACTGCCCGCTATGGAAGTCTAGCTTATAACCCATTATACTACAACAAAGAATGGGAGAACTCATCAAAAACGAGCAAAATTTCCGCCATAGAATCCTTGACTTTAAAGCTCCTACCAGAACTAACCCTGAAAACGATTTTCTCTTACGATAATACAGAGGTTAAAGATCATATTTACTACAGTGCCAAACATTATAATGGCATGGCAGACAATGGTCGTGTCACCGAAGTTTCTACATCCATCGAGAAATTAGTCTCATCAACAACTGCCAATTATAACAAAAGCTTCGGGCTACACAATTTGAGTTTATTGGCAGGTTTCGAGGCTGAAAAAAACACCACAGATTTTATTCGTGCCACAGGTAAAGATCTTCCATCTTCATCTCTTCATACAGTCGCTACTGCTGGTATTTTGGATGCCTCAGCTTTTTCAGAAGGCTTCAACATGATGTCCATTTTATCCAGAGCTGAGTATAATTTTGATGAACGGTATTTTGCCTCAGCTTCCTTTAGAAGAGATGGTGCATCACGATTGGGCCCTGGTCCGCGCTGGGGTAATTTCTGGTCGGTCGCAGCTTCATGGAATTTAGCCAAAGAATCTTTTATCAAGGACATTGAACAAATAAATAACCTGAGATTTAGAGGTTCTTATGGAACTAACGGAACTTTACCCGCAAGTAACTATGCCTGGAGAAACTTGACGAGTTATTCCAATAAATATATGACACAACCCGGAGGCGGATTAAATAACCTGGGTAATCCTGACGTCGCCTGGGAACTAAATTACCAGACCAATATCGCATTGGAATTCGGGTTATTTAACAACAAACTCTTTGGTACACTCGAATATTTCAATAGGGATTCAAAAAGTCTTCTACAGGATGTTCCGATATCTACAATAACAGGTTTTAAGTCTATATTGAGAAACGTGGGTGAGATGAACAACAAAGGCCTAGAAATAGAACTAGGCTCGGATATTGTGAAAAATGAAAATTGGAAATGGACTTTAAGTGCCAACGCAACTTTGATTTCATCGAAAGTAACGAAACTATACGGCGGACAAGATATTGTCTGGTTTGACCCTACCGGTGGAGATAATAGGGCAAGGTACGTATACCGTGAAGGTGAATCTGCGTTGTCTTTCTTTGGACTGGAATGGGCTGGCACGGACCAAACCAATGGAAAAAATGTATGGTATACCAATGATGGCACCACAGGTGAATTCATGTTTAATGGGAAAGCAGCAACTTATAATTATAAAAATGCAAAGCAGACAATTATTGAAAATGCCAATCCCAAATTATATGGTGGTATAAATTCGGATATTGACTATAAAAACTTTTCATTGGGATTGAACTTTGCTTACAAGATAGGTGGCAAACTATATGATGCTACATCAAAAGATGTCGCAGATGATGGTTATTATTGGGAACGGATACATTCAGAATACTTCGTTGAAGACTCTTGGTCACCATCCAACACGGGGGGAACTTATCCCATGGTAACTGGTAGAGACCTAGAAGATGTCAACCAGATCAGCAGTAGACAATTATTTGACGCCTCCTATATTAGACTAAAAAACATCTCCCTAAGCTATAGATTACCAAATACATTATTGAGTAGAGCTGGAATTTCGAATGCCAGACTATATTTTAATGGTAGTAATTTACTCACGCTTTCCAAGTACAAATACATGGATCCTGAGGTGAATCAATTCGGTACCCGTGGTTGGGAAACACCACTGGCAAAAACATACACTTTTGGTGTTGAATTTAGTTTTTAACAGATAAAAAACAGTAATATGAAAAAGCTTTTTATTGCCTCGTGCATATCTATATCTTTAACAATTAGCTCCTGCAGTAATTTTCTGGATGTTACTCCTACAAACATGGGAGATTCCAATACATCTATACAAACTGCAGCCGATGCAAAAGTTATTATGAATGGACTAATGAGCAAAATGGCAAATGTTGATTATTATGGTAGAAATTTCCCACTTTATGCGGATGCAAAAGGTGGGGACTTTACTATCGCCTCGCAAGGACGTGGCTACGACTACTTATACGTATTTAATCATTCTGCATCATCAAATCCCTATGCTAACATTTGGATCCAAGGATTCCACTCACTGGTACAAATTAATAATCTCCTAGCAAGTATAGATAAACTGGTCAAAGCTGGTTCAACAGAAGATTTTGCTTCCTATAAAGGACAAGCATTGGCCGCTAGAGCATTAATTAATTTTGATCTAGTGAGATTATATGGCAAGCCATATAATATGGACAAGTCATCCTTGGGGATCCCTAATGTAACCAAAGTACTTGAATACAACGCACAGGAAAAACGGGTCTCGGTTGAAGAAAATTACAAGCAGATCTTACTGGATCTTAAAGATTCAGAGAGTTTATTATCCAAGTCAAAAGCAAACGGATACATTAACTATTTTGCAAATAAGGCTTTACAAGCTCGTGTCTATCTTTACATGAACGATTACGAAAATGCGCTAAAAGCGGCTCAGGAAATAATCGACTCCAAGGTGTACACCTTGTATAGCAACGCCGACTGGGTAAAATCCTGGACTAGCATGTTTGGTACAGAATCAATTTTTGAACTTGGTGTCTATCCCAATGAAGCCGATGCGGGTGTAAATTCTCTTGGGGCAATGTTTCGTAGGAAAGGACATGGAAGTACGGCTATTTTGGGAAATTTTATCGCTGCAGACCCATTCCTAACGAAACTTAAAACTGACGACACTGATGTGAGATGGGGAGTAATGGGATCTGATGAGGTCGGCAGCACACATCTGGGCGCTTTATACAAGTATAGTGGAAGCACCTCCCTTGCCGGAGACAAAAATTCACCAGCAAATAGTACTGCCGTGAATATCAAAGTCATTCGCCTTTCAGAAGTGTACCTCATCGCTGCTGAATCCGCATTACTGAAACCATCTCCAGACAAAAGTCTTGCAGCAACCTATTTGAATGCTATTCGTCAAAGATCTCCAAAACTGGATGCCGCAACCTCCAATACAGTTACTTTGGATATGATAGCAGACGAAAGAAGCAAAGAACTCTTGGGGGAAGGCCACCGATTCTTCGATATGATGCGCTGGAATAAGTCGATCACATTTGACGATGATCTTGGTAATATCAGCACAACCAATAGACCAAAGACTATAGACCGAACTTTTTTCAAAACGATTCTTCCAATTTCTTTGGATGAAATGAATGCGAATCCGGCTATCGCAAATCAACAAAACCCGAGTTACTAGATAATTAAACGAACAATAAGCGGAGCTGTCTAGGTTGGACAGCCCGTTTATTATTTAATCTTACCAGTACAGTCTCTTTCCAAATATTTAATTCTCAAGGGGGTATTTTTTAGGAAGCTTCTTTTTTGAATGAAAAAATAATTCTATTTTTATAAAATACCATTTTTGAAATTCTCTCCCATTTCTTTCTTTAAATCAATCAAGTAACCATTGATCAACGCATATCGTATTTCGTTTTTAGATCCGATAAAAAAGTCAGCATGTTCTCCTATAATGGGCCTCACTGCACCTTGAAAATTAGCATTCTTCATGATCTGAATCGGAAAAGTATGCACCTTTGCATCTTCAGTCATATCGGAAATCATTATTGCCGCAAAGCCCTGTTTCAACAAATCACCTATCATTGGTAAAGTTAATTCCGCCAGTGAAAATATCCGATTTGTATACAATTTTGCGGGAATAAATTGGAGCCCTTCAACATCAAGATCGGTATATCCATAAAAGTCCCGCAGATCGCCTATATCTTCGATCACTCCCTCTACAAAGTAGTCATTTACTACGGTTTTTTCATTTTGCCGAATGGCTACATCCACGAGCATCTTCTTACCATTTTTTTCGATAGATAGGTTCCGGATCAAAACATCATGAAGCTTTTCATCATTAAAAGGAATCACGTTGTAATCAGCAATATCATGTTCCAAGTAAGATCCCGAAGCGATTTCCAGAAAGGCCTGTAATAGCGCAATGAAATTATATTTCCGAACCTCCAGCTTCTCAGGATCACCGGCATAGGCTCCTGATTCAATCAGAATAGTGCTGGCACCCCATTTTTGAAAATTGTCTCCAAAACCACGTGGGGTATGCTCGTCGTCATATTTGGCCACTGCATTTGGGATAAATTCCTGTAATATCTTATTGATTCCCACAATTACCCGCATGGCATCTGCCCTGACCGTATTAACACTTCTCGCATAGTCGTATGCTGGAGCCAACAAGGAAATTGTTACCGGGGTCGCGGTATCAGGTATATTGTAATAATTATTCTGATTATGGAGATTAAAAGCAAAATCGGGTTTTAATAACATCGCCTGAGCTTTCAACAGAGCGCCTTCCACAGTCGCAACAGCACGCGCATCACGATTCATGTCCACATCCATGGCAGTCCGCCGCTGATAACGCTCCGCGCCATCAGGATTCAACATCGGAATAAAATATAAAGTCAGTTTCTCCGCGATCTCCTTTCGAAAAGTATCAAAGCCATCCCTCTCCCCGCTAAAAAAATTAAACAGATCAAATAGCGCCATTGTTGCCGTAGGCTCATCGCCATGCATCTGCGACCACAACAGTACTTTTATCGGCCCTTGCCCATATTTCAATCTAAAAATTGAACGATCCTCTACTGATCTTCCAATCTCCTCTACCGTAAGTTCATTATGGATTTTATTATTCTCCAATAATGGCAAAATATCCCGATGTTTAAATCGTCTATGCTGCAAAACCTTTTCTTTATATAAAGAAAAGGCTTTGATAAAATCGTCTTTCACTAAATTCATGTTAATCTTTTAGGGCAGCCTCAAGTAAGGTGATCGTTCCTTGTGATGCATCCATTCTCACCTTTGCACCTACGGGAAGGATAAATTGCTCCGCAATATGCCCAATGATAGCTCCGCTATAAGAAGGCACGTTTAAGGGCTTAATATAATCATTGAATAGCTGATCCAATGTCACAGAGCCATAGCCTCCCGACGGTTTACAATTAGTACATTTCCCAAAAACAAAACCTTTAATCCCTGCCAATATTCCTGCATTTTTCAACTGGCAAAACATCCGGTCGACGCGTTCCATATCTTCATCGACCTCCTCAATAAAAAGTACCTTATCTTTAAAATCTGGTAGATAAGGAGTTCCACATAAGCCGGTCAATACGGTCATATTTCCACCCAACAATACCCCCTCCACAACACCTGGGGAGATTGTAGCTATCCGGTCTTTAGTCTGTACAATATTATCCCCCTTCAATTTGGGATTTTCAAATACCGCAGGCTTATTGGCAACAAATTGTGCATTAAAGGCCTCGGCCAGCTTCTTTGTCCATGTGCTTATACCAACCGCGCCATGGAAAGTAACAAGTCCAGTTTTCGCGTACAGAGCAAGAATTAAAGCCGTTATATCTGAATAACCCAACAAAATTTTAGGATTTTGAGCAATCATCTTATAATCAAGTTGGTCTAAGAGCCGGGAAGTTCCCGAACCTCCCCTGACACAAACCATTGCTTTGACAGCCTTATCAGCAAACATATCATGTATATCAGCAATACGTTCCTGATCTGTCCCTGCCAAATTACCGTAACGGCTACGGATATGTTTTCCCTCCTTCACTTTAAAACCCAATGTTTCAAAGATCTCGCGTGCGATAATGATCGATTCCTCATCGTCCAAAACACCTGCTGGAGTTATCAACCCTATAGTATCCCCTGGGTACAGCTTCTTTGCCAACAAAGTAGCCGCTCCTGCAAGCTCCGCTGCGACTTCTGTAGCGCGCCCAGCTCCCAATATCGGAATGGCCAATGTGCCCAAAGCAATTGATTTTATAAAAGCCCTTTTTTCCATATTATGACAACTTATCTGTTGAACAACAAACGCTCACCAGCACCTTTCTCAATAATTTGTCCCTGAGAAAATGCGACTTTACCAGATACAATGGTATGTTCAATGGTTGAACTAAATGTGTGTCCTTCAAATGGTGACCAACCACATTTAGAAAGGATATTTTCTTTGGAAACTGTATATGGCTTATTCAGATCCACGAGTACCAGATCCGCCCAATGGCCCTCACGGATATAGCCACGATCTTCAATCTGAAATAGTGTAGCTGTATTATGTGCTGACTTTTGAACCAATTGTTCCAAGGTCATTTTACCTGCTTTGACCATATCCAATAATGCTTGTAAAGCATGTTGAACCAAAGGGCCACCGCTAGGAGCCGATGCATATGGCTGTGTTTTTTCCTCGATAGTATGTGGGGCATGATCTGTCGCTATCACATCAATATGTCCATCCAATACAGCTTTAAGAATATGGTCACGGTCATTGGCCGTTTTTACCGCCGGATTCCACTTGATAAAATTCCCCTTTGTTAGGTAATCTTGATCAGAAAACCAAAGGTGATGGATACAAGCTTCGGCAGTGATTTTCTTATCCTTTAATGGGATATCATTCCGGAATAGTTCAATCTCTCTTGCTGTTGATATATGTAAAATATGTAATCTTGTATCATGCTTTTTGGCCAATTCCACAGCCTTAGATGAAGATAAGTAACAAGCTTCAGCAGATCGGATCAATGGATGCATTTCAATCTTCAATCCCTCTTCACCATATTGCTCCTTGAATCTCGCCAGATTGGCTTTGATTGTTGCTTCGTCCTCACAGTGTGTAGCGATCAATGTAGGCGAATTAGCAAAGATGCCTTCCAAAGCTTTTTCATTATCCACCAACATATTCCCTGTGGATGATCCCATAAATACTTTTATACCACAGACATCACGTGGATTGGTTTTCAGTACTTCTTCTAAGTTATCGTTGGCCGCTCCCATAAAGAACGAGTAATTGGCTAATGCATTCTTTCCTGCAATATCATATTTATCCTGGAGCAATTCCTGCGTCAGGGTATTGGGAACTGTATTTGGCATCTCCATAAAGGAGGTTGTCCCACCTGCCACCGCAGCACGGCTTTCATGCCATATATCCGCTTTATAAGTTAACCCCGGTTCTCTAAAATGAACCTGGTCATCAATTAATCCCGGAAACAGATGTAGTCCCTCAGCATTGATTTCCTGATCCGCAGGATGATTTATCTCCTGTGCGATCATTTCGATTCGACCATTACTGATATATACATCAGCAGTCTCAACTTTACCTTCGTTAACAAGTTGCGCAGATTTTATAAGAATAGATGACATGTTGATCTTTTTACGTTGCTATCTTTCAAAAGTAAAGATTTGTTACCGTGATATCAAGTTATCCGGTTAAAGAGTTCCCCATATAGAAGACAAAAAAATAGATTGATCTTATCCTTATGCACGTTCGAATGATCTTGCACCAACTTTTATTCAACGAGACAAAAATCCAGGCTGGAAATAAAGCCTTTAAGCTATCAAAAGCACCAACAGCTCTAAAAATCGAATGAAGGTTCGTTATGGCCGATAAACCCGGCACAGCGAACTCATTGATACCTTAATAAAAAACACGAATCAATAAAAAACAGGTTTTTTATAAATAAAAAAGTCGGAAGATTTTTCTTCCGACCAAGACAGGCCTAAGCCTCTTTTTTTATTCTTTATCAAATTTGTAACCTACTCCTTTTACTGTAGTGACGTAATCGTCGCCTATTTTTTCACGGAGCTTACGGATATGCACATCGATTGTCCGATTGGTGACAACCACCGAGTCTTCCCAAATACTTTTTAAAATCTGCTCTCTTGTGAAAACTTTATTTGGTTTGGAAGCTAACAAGTAAAGCAATTCAAACTCTTTCTTGGCAAGCACAATCTTTTGCTCTCCTTTGTAAACTAAGAAAGAATCTCTATCAATAACCAGATCAGCTATCTCAATTTTATCCTGTGCGTTTGAATCAGACTCCTCCGATGCGTTTCTTCTTAAGATCGCATTAATACGACTCATCAGTGCTCGAGGTTTAATTGGCTTGGCGATATAATCATCCGCTCCAACATGAAATCCGGCAATTTCTGAATATTCTTCGCTTCTGGCTGTCAAAAACACCATAAAGGTACTTTTGAATTCAGGCATAGCGCGCATGATGCGACAAGCTTCAATACCGTCCATCCTAGGCATCATCACATCTAAGATGATCAGATCGGGGTTTACTTGCTTGGCAACTTGTATTGCCTCTTCCCCATTTTGCGCTGTAGAGACCTGATAACCTTCACGATTTAAGTTGAATGCAATTAAATCCAAGATATCTTTTTCGTCATCAACAATTAAAATCTTTTGTTTCGAAGAACTCATTTGTCTTATTTTTCTGCTAAAATATGAACAAAATGATAACAATCGATTAATCTAATGTTACCAAATTATTAAGTAATATTTCAATTAACAATAACACATTGATTACTTAATTGTTTTCTTCAAAAAACCGGCAAGCTCTTCACCACGCAGATTCTTTGCTATGATAATACCATTTGGATCGAGGATATAAGAGGTAGGCAATGCCTTGACACGGTAATCTATTACTATCGGTGAGCTCCAAGCCTTTAAATCAGACACATGTGTCCAAGTCAGTTTGTCATCTGCAATAGCACGCATCCATGAACCGGGGTTATCATCAAATGAAACAGACAGGATATCGAAACCTTTAGTGTGATAAACATTATATAACTTGACAAGATTTGGATTTTCCTGGCGACATGGCATACACCAAGAAGCCCAAAAGTCAACCAAAGTGTATTTTCCTTTAAAACGAGACAACTTCACCTCTTTATTGGAAGGCGTAAATGACGTCAACTCCGGAGCAGGCTGACCAAGAGCCATTTTCTTCAGCTTTTGGGTTTCCTCCTTAAACTGAGTCACATATCTATTTTCCGTAAATTCATTTTTAATTCTATCTGCATAAGCAATAATTTCTGCCTCCGCTACCTCAGGATCCAACGTGGAGATTGCATAAAATCCAGCCAGATCATTATGTTTAGTGGAAAAATCGACAGCCTTGCTGGTATAGTCACGAAGTTCATTTGCAAATTTGGCTTTATATTCTGCACGAAGTTTTTCTATTTCGTCAGCAGTTGAATTTGCTGTTAATTTAGAAAAGACGCCCTGTAGAGAATCTTGCACGTAATCGCGATGGTTCCGTTCCTTAGCAAACGGCTGGATCGTTTTCGACAATTCAGACCCTTCAACGAGATAATCATTAACATCCTTATGCAAATCTGCTTTAAATGAAATTGTCTCACCTGGGGAAGCAATCAGGTCATAGCGATTTTTACCGACACGCAGCGACAACAATCTCGATTGACTAGCTTGACGCACAAACTGAAATTTGTTATTGTCACCAAAAAACATAGAATCTAGCTTGGTATCCCCCTCATACAAGGAGACAACTTTTATATTACCAGGATTTTCTATATTTCCTTCGATGGTAAACTGCTCTTTATTCTGGCAACCCAACATCAATCCAACCACACCAACTACTAAAAAAATTGCCTTTTTCATCTGTATATTGTTTTGTGAGCGCCATAGGTCCATCTGTAAATAAATGTCATTGCACTCGGTTTCCTTTTAAATTGAAGAAACTATCCTATTTATTACTCCCCCTGTGATTATTCATGCATAATTTGCTCTTCAGCAGAATTAGTGAACTCTCTACACTCGGTTTGAATAAATAGGAAGTTTCATATAATTTAACTCAAAAATTCCTTCGCCCGTTCAATGGCTGTTTTTAATCCTGCAGAATTTTTACCTCCCGCTGTCGCAAAGAAAGGTTGTCCCCCGCCACCACCTTGGATATCTTTTGCCAGATCACGAACAATGTTACTGGCATTTAAACCTTTTTCTTTTGCTAAATCATCCGAAATTACAACGGTCAAACTTGGCTTTCCATCGAATTCCGCTCCAATAACCAAAAATAAATTATTGACAGCTCCCTTTACTGCATAAGCTAAGGTTTTAACCGCTTCTGCATTCGGCAGATCCACCAACGTCGACAAGAAGTTGATATCGCCGACCTGTTCGATCTTTGCTTCCAGCTCCGATTTCAATGCTAAAGATTTTTCAGTAATGCTTTTTTCAATTTCTTTTTTCAGCGCTCCATTTTCGTCAATGATCTTACCCAAAGCAGACACAAAGTCCTTTGGACTATTCATCAGTTCTTTTAGATGCTGTACCAATTCAAAATGCTCACGAATTACCGCCGCTGAGCGAGTTCCTGTAATCGCCTCAATACGACGCACCCCTGCTGCAACAGCTGACTCAGAAACAATCTTAAAGAATCCGATCTGGCCCGTAGCTTTCACATGTGTACCACCGCACAGCTCTTTGGAGAATTGATCTTCAAAGGTAATCACACGTACAAAGTCACCATATTTCTCACCAAACAGGGCGGTTACACCTGAATCCAAAGCCTGCTGATAAGGTACATTCCGTTCTTCTTTCAACGGAATATTTTCACGAATTTTAGCATTCACGATATCCTCTACCTGTTTGATCTCATCCTCACTCATCTTTGCAAAATGAGAAATATCAAAACGTAGGATATCAGCATTGACCAATGAACCTTTTTGATTTACGTGCGTACCTAATACCTGTTTTAGTGCAGCATGCAATAAGTGGGTTGCAGAATGATTATTCTCCGTATCCAATCTTTTGGTGCTGTCAACCTCCGCGATAAAAGTTCCATTCAGATCCAATGGCAACTTATTGGTAAAATGAACGAAAATTCCATTTTCCTTTTTCGTATCCGTAATGTAGATCTTTTCGCCTGTTTCCTCTGAAATCAATTCACCGGAATCACCGACCTGGCCTCCCCCTTCAGCATAAAACGGACTGACGGAAAGAACCAATTGATACTGCTCTTTATTTTTTGCAACAACTTTACGGTATTTTACGATTTCTGTTTTTGCGGTCAAGGTATCATAACCAACAAATTCAAAACCCTCATCCTCATTGACAAGAATCCAGTCACCGGTGTCAATTGCTGTTGCCGCACGAGAGCGATCTTTTTGAACCTGAAGCGCCTGTTTGAAGCCCTCCATGTCAACAGACAATCCTTTCTCTCGTGCTAACAATTCTGTTAAATCGATTGGAAAGCCATATGTATCGTATAGTTCAAATGCAAAATCACCATTAATAACACTATGATCTTCAACGTAATTTTCAAAACGCTGTACCCCAGTAGACAAGGTTCTTAAGAACGAGACTTCTTCCTCTAAGATTACTTTCTGAACAAAATCCTGTTGTTGGATCAATTCATCGAATACGCCACTGAATTGTGCCGCCAAAACTGGAACAAGCTCATGAATAAATGGTGTTTTGAATCCTAAAAATGTATAAGCATAACGCACCGCACGACGTAAAATGCGGCGGATTACGTATCCAGCTTTATTATTAGAGGGTAATTGTCCATCTGCTATCGCAAAACTTACCGCACGGATATGATCAGATACTACACGCATCGCAATGTCAGTTTTCTCATCTAAACCATATTTTATCCCCGATTTCTCTGCAATAAAATCAATAGTTGGCGTAAAGACATCTGTATCATAATTTGAGGTTTTACCCTGAATACATCTGACAAGACGCTCAAAGCCCATACCTGTATCGACATGTTTAGCTGGTAAAGATTGGAGAGATCCGTCCTTCAAGCGATTGAATTGCATGAAGACCAAGTTCCAGATTTCAATCACCTGTGGATGATCAGCATTAACTAAGCTTTGTCCTGCAACCTGCGCACGTTCTTCTGCACTACGCATATCAAAATGGATTTCAGAACAAGGTCCACAAGGACCAGTCTCTCCCATTTCCCAGAAATTATCCTTTTTATTGCCAAGCAAGATACGATCTTCAGCTATCCATTGTTTCCAGAAATCAAACGCTTCCATATCCCGGTCCAAACCTTCACTCGCGTCGCCCTCAAAAATAGTTACGTATAAACGATCTTTGTCAAGTTTATAAACTTCGGTCAATAGTTCCCAAGCCCAAGCAATAGCTTCCTTTTTAAAGTAATCCCCAAAGCTCCAGTTTCCCAACATTTCAAATAAGGTGTGGTGGTAAGTATCAATACCAACTTCCTCTAAATCGTTATGCTTACCCGAAACACGCAGGCACCGCTGCGTATCTGCCACACGTGGAAATTTAATAGGCGCTTCCCCCAAGAATAAATCCTTGAACTGGTTCATCCCTGCATTGGTAAACATCAATGTAGGATCATTTTTTACAACTACTGGTGCTGAAGGTACTATCTGATGCCCCTTACTTTTAAAAAAGTCTAAAAAGGCTTGACGAATTTCTCTACTTGTCATTTAATTATCTAAAAATATGTGCAAACTTACTCAAAATTGGTCTGTTATGCAATGTAGAATACGAGATAATAACCCTGACACAATGATTTTAATAATGCTCAATTTTCATAGTCAACTGACTTTTCAAACAAAAAAATCAGGACATAAGATTCAGATAGACAGGATTGTCCTATTTTCAGGATGACCGCAATCACAAATATGCATTAAATGCAACATTTTAAAAGCATTAAATGTTAGCCACCTTTGTACGATCAGGATCATATTTACTACGTTAAACAATAAAAACATTTTGACTGATAGCCATTCACAATTGCATTTGTTTTATTACATTTGATAGGGATAGAGGGCTCTAAAAAATTAAGAAAAATTAAATCTGATGGCTTCATCACAACTAAACAAACAAACCGAGTGAAACGAGCTCATTTATACCGATGAGAACAACACTTATAAATAATTTAAACAGATGAAAAAAAACATTCTACTACCGGTAGATTTTTCGGCTCATTCTAACAATGCGGTAAATTATGCTGTGGACCTAGCTATTCAAAAAGGCTACAGTATCCACCTTTATCACAATTACACCTCTGCTTCTGCTGTATTTGAGGAAGAAACTGATTCCATTGGAAAGCGAAGCCCCATATTTAAAGCTGATATCCTTATTAAAAATCTTTCAGAACAGATAAAATCGACACATGCCACTATTGAAGTGACGACCCAGTGCGAACGTGGCATGATCACAGAAACTCTTCCTGAAATGGCCACACCTGATCGTTTTGACTTTGTCATCATGGGCACAAAAGGTATTACCAATGATGACAGCCAACTTATTGGTAGCACAACTTACGTCATTAGCAAAAAAGCAAAAATACCTGTTTTGGCCATTCCCACAGAAGCGTCATTTGAGCAGGTTGACAAGGTTGGTTTATTGTCCAACTTCAAAGAAGAAGAAGTACAGACTGTCCAGGATTTCGTCAATATAATGGGTAAGGATTTTGAATTAAAGCTGATGCATGTCCATTATGATCATTCTTCGGAAAACCGCATAGAAGATAAATTGGAGGTATGGAAATATAAAATCAAAAAATATATTGGTGTGACCAACATAGCTATCGAAGTCGACTCGATACAAGGCGATATTGAGGACCTAGACACTGTCCCCGAAGTGATCAATGAAATGATTCACACCGAAAAAATCAAGATATTACTCGTAACACGCTCAAGAAAATCCTTTTTTGAACGTACTTTCACCAGATCAGTGGCAAAAGCATTATTTAGCCACCCTTTAGTTCCAATATTTTTTACCAAAGCATAAATAAGTATATCGCTATGTCTAAATTATTAATACCCGTAGATTTTTCCGAAAATGCGGAAATCGCAGCAAACTATGCTGCCCAAATCGCTCAGGAAACACATGATGAAATCACACTCTTCCACTCCTTCACTTCACATATCAACAAATTCGCAAATGCGAAGCATTTAGTAGACCCTACCGAAGAGGACGCCCGTCGCAAGATGGAGAAACTTGTCGCTGAACTTCTACAAAAATATCCTTCGATAAAAATTTCGACGCTATTTACGAACGGAATTTTAGCCGAATCATTAGAAAAACAGGAGATAAAAGAGAACTACCAAACGGTGATTATGGGTACAAAGGGGGTTACAGGACTTGAATCTGTACTGATCGGAAGCAATACTTATGACGTCATTAAAGAGTCAAAAATCCCTGTATTAGCGATTCCAAAAAATGCCGTAAAATTAAAAAAAGATAATATCGCGCTGCTGACAAATTTTAAACCAGGTGAATTGGAAGTCCTCAAACAAGCGATCCCATTATATGGAAAGGATTTTCATTTACAACTCATCCATATCAACAAAAACGAACTAGAAATCAATATCTTAGGATCAAAACTTGAAAAATGGATTGAACAGATTATAGCAGAGACTGGTATTGAAGACATCTCCTACATCGTCAAAGCACCGAGCTATTTTGCAGGCTCACGGGAGAACATTGCCAATGGTATACATACGATTATTAGAGATGAAGATATTGATGTGATTTTGATTACAAAAAGTAGGAAAACTTTTTTTCAAAACATTTTTACTGAGAATATTGTTAAGCACATGGCTTTTGAAATTGAGGTGCCAAATTTTTTCGGCCGAGTAAGCTGACCAAATAATTTTTGGCAAATTTATTGTAAGAGTAGTCAATGAGTTAATTTAACAAGAATTTTATAGTAGAAAATTTTACAAAAACACATTATGAAAATTAGCCTTAAAAAATCAGGATTACTAGTAGCGGCAGGTATCATCTCAACCGCATCCTTTGCCCAAAGCGCAAAACAGTCATCAATTGAAGGCACTACCCCATTTGGTCCGGCAACACAGTATAGGACTTGGTCTATCGGTGTAGGCGCCGGTGTTACAAGCTTGCAGAACATTGCTAAATTCAATAATGGAGGTTATGATAAATTGGACTGGAACTTAGGTTACAGTGCCTATATCAAAAAACAAATTTCACCTTCGTTCGGAATCAAGGCAACTTACTTTGGTGGAAAGACCTCAGGATACGAAGCCAGTGATAAACAAACAGGGTTTGAAACAAAAACACCATGGTCAGTTGCATTATCTGGAGAGTTTATCGCAGCCAATACAAACTGGAGATTTTTCAATAGTTTCATTAAACCTTACGCCTCAATTGGTGTGGGTGTAATGAATGCGGAGACAGCAGCAATTGCTGGAGGAAACAAAGGCGAATATGGTGATTCATATTCCAAGATCTATGTCCCAGCGGACTTCGGTTTGAAATTTGCTGTTGCGAAAGGCATTAACTTTGAATTGGGCTACCAATTGAACTGGGCAAATCAACGATTTGACAATAAAGTTGGACCAACTCAACAATATAAGAATGACTTATTCACCTATGCTCACGCAGGTCTAGAGTTCGCTTTGGGTAGTGGTAGCAAACCTGCATTGAGCAATTCAAATCCGGTAGCTACGCTTGTAAATGATTACACCGTAAAATATGATGATTTAAAAGCTCAAAATGATGCTCTTAATGCAAAAAATCAAGCTTTACAAGGTCAATTGGATGGAATTAGCAATGACCTGAAAGATGATGACGGGGACGGTGTTGCAAACAAATACGACAAATGCCCAGGCACACCTTCCGGTGTACAGGTAGATGGATCAGGTTGTCCAATTGTTGTTAAAAACGAAACTAGAGTTGTAGAGAAAGTTGTTGTTACGGAAGCAGACAGAAAAGTTGTTGCTGATGCGATTAAAAACTTAGAATTCGATCTAGGTAAAGCAACCATCCGCCCTACTTCATATGCAACATTAAACAAAGTTGCAGCATTGTTGATCGAGAAAAACTTTAGCTTGAAATTAGCTGGCCATACCGATAATACAGGTTCACGCGAATTGAACATGCGTTTATCCAAAGAGCGTGCTGAATCAGTGAAAGCTTACTTGGTATCTCAAGGCGCTAACGCATCCCGTATCGAAGCGACAGGCTATGGCCCTGACCAACCAATTGCATCCAATAAAAATGCTGCTGGTCGTCAACAAAACCGTCGCGTAGAGTTTACACTTTATTAATAGCTAATAAATTACACATAATAAAATGGTATTTTTCAGTAAAATACCATTTTATTTACCCTTTTGTCATATTTAAACTACAAACCGATTAGGAATTTAATTTTTAACCTATTACTTTTGCCTCGGTTTATACAAACAAATTCTATGAAACTAAATTTACAATTAGCATTTGCTTTCGCAACTGCAGGCTTATTCGCCAATTCCGCTTTTGCTCAAACTGCAAAGGTAGCATCGATAGAAGGAACTACTCCTTTTGGTTCTGCTACGCAATACAGAACTTGGTCTATCGGTATCGGTGCAGGTGTAACAAACCAAACAAACATCGCTGGTTTCAACCGCGAAGGATATGATGATTTAGCATGGAACCTAGGTTACAGTGCTTACATCAAAAAGCAAATCTCTCCTTCATTTGGAATTAAGGCAACTTATTTCGGCGGTAAAACAGGTGGTGCTTTCAAGGATGGTTCACAATCATTCGAAGCAAAAACACCTTGGTCGGCAGCTTTATCTGGAGAATTCCTTGCAGCGAATACCAACTGGAGATTTTTCAATAGTTTCATCAAACCTTATGCATCAATCGGTGTGGGTGTGATGAACAGCAAAACAACCTTAACTACTGGTTCTACATCAGTAGAAGCGGATGGTATCTCTAAAATTTACGTACCATTAGATATGGGTTTCAAATTTGCCGTTGCTAAGGGCATCAACTTTGAATTAGGTTACCAATTAAACTGGGTTAACCAAAACTTTGATGGTATCCAAGGAGGCCAATACAAGAATGACCTATTCACGTATATCCACGGTGGTCTAGAATTTGCATTGGGAAGCGGTAGCAAACCAGCATTGAACAACTCAAATCCGGTAGCGACATTAGTCAATGACTATACATTAAAATACGATGATTTAAAAGCTCAAAATGATGCATTAAACGCTAAAAATCAAGCTTTACAAAGTCAATTGGATGGTTTGAATAGTGATTTGAAAGATGATGATGGTGATGGTGTAGCGAACAAATACGACAAATGTCCAGGCACACCTTCTGGTGTACAGGTAGATGGATCAGGTTGTCCTATTCTTGTTAAAAACGAAACTAAAATCGTAGAAAAAGTTGTTGTTACAGAAGCAGACAAAAAAGTTGTTGCTGATGCGATCAAAAACCTAGAATTCGATTTGAGCAAAGCAACTATCCGCCCTACTTCATATGCAACTTTAAATAAAGTTGCGGCATTGTTGATCGAGAAGAACTTTAGCTTGAAATTAGCTGGTCACACAGATAACACAGGTTCACGTGAATTGAACATGCGTTTATCAAAAGAACGTGCTGAGTCAGTGAAAGCTTATTTAGTATCTCAAGGCGCTAACGCTTCACGTATCGAAGCTACAGGTTACGGTCCTGACCAACCAATTGCATCTAATAAGAATGCTGCTGGTCGTCAACAAAACCGTCGTGTAGAGTTCACACTTTATTAATCGATAATATTCGATCTATACAAACCAAAAGGCATTACTTAAGAGTGATGCCTTTTTTCGTGGAATTACATAAGCTTACTTAATCGCTTCAGCCCGATGCTTAGCCAAAATCATCATAAACATGGCTACCGCGAAGGGGGTATAAGTGTCAAAGTTATTCTTTATACGATTTACACAAACGTAACAGCGACGCTGTTCCATATTCGGATCCCGACTATAGTGAGAGCATATTGAGTACATATCAAGTCAACTTTTTAATACGACATTACCCTGAAAACAAGATAGCCACACAGGGCTTGACAACAGGAAGATAGTTGCTAATTGTGCCCAAAAGATTACCAAAAAGAGGTTAATACAGCCCGAGATACACCAAATGCATTGAGAAAAATGGACTATATTACAAATTTGATAATGAGAAGGCGTTCTCATAAGATCATATAACCAACAAAACTATCGTATTATTAAAATTTCAATAAAAAACAACATCATACTTCATAAAATTTATTTTTGGTACTCACATTTGGCACAAGAGCCTTTCATCATTTAATCCATAATACGAATAAATTTATTATCTCCCCGATGGCACATATTCCGATTCGGCTAAAAATCAATTATTTAAATTCTTTGATTATTCAAATATTATTCTTACCTTTGCAACGCCTTAGGCAATAGTGCCTATTGTATAAAATATTTCATGAACCCATTTTTAGAACTGGGAATCCGTGAGGAAGTTGTTAATGCCATCTCAGAATTAGGTTTCGAAAAACCTTCTGAAATTCAGGAAAAAGCCATTCCTGTTTTATTGACTGGTAACGACGATTTTGTCGGATTAGCCCAAACTGGCACAGGAAAGACCGCGGCATTTGGTCTTCCATTATTAGAGCAATTAGACTTTTCTCAAAAACACCCACAGGCATTAATCCTTTGCCCTACCCGGGAATTATGTTTACAAATCTCAAAAGATTTAGAAAAATTTGCTAAATACGTTGACAACGTACATGTTGTTGCTGTATATGGAGGTGCAAATATCTCAGACCAGCTACGTCAAATCAGACGTGGAGTGCAAATTGTAGTAGCGACCCCAGGTCGTATGTTGGATATCATTGGCAGAAATGCAATTGATTTTTCAAATGTTAAGTATGTTGTATTAGATGAAGCGGATGAGATGCTCAATATGGGCTTCAAAGAAGACATCAACAACATTTTGTCAGAAACTCCTGACGAGAAAAAAACTTGGTTATTTTCGGCGACAATGCCTTCCGAGGTACGTCGTATCGCAAAGAATTATATGACCGATCCTGTTGAGCTTACTGTAGGTACAAAAAATACCGGTAACGCCAACATTGAACACCATTATTATTTGATCAAAGCAAAAGATAAATATGCTGCGTTCAAACGTATTGTGGATTCAAACCCTGATATCTTTGGTATCGTATTTTGTCGTACAAAAATCGAAACACAGGATATCGCCGAAGCGTTGATCAAAGATGGTTACAATGCAGACTCGCTGCACGGTGACTTGTCCCAACAACAACGCGACAAAGTAATGAAACGTTACCGTGACCGTAGTTTACAATTATTGATCGCAACAGACGTAGCAGCTCGTGGTATTGATGTAAGTGATGTAACTCACGTGATCAACTTCTCTTTACCTGATGAAACAGAAAACTATACACACCGTTCTGGCCGTACAGCCCGTGCAGGTAAAACTGGTATCTCTCTTTCTTTGGTAAATGTAAAGGAGCTCAGCAAAATCCGTCATCTTGAAAAGATCATCGGTAAAGCTTTTGAGAAAAAACAAGTTCCTCAAGGTGCTGAAGTTTGCGAAAAACAATTGTTCTCTATCGTTAAGAAGATTGAAAACGTAGAAGTAAATGATGAGCAGATCAGTCCATTCTTGCCTGCAATTATGGAAAACTTGGAATCTCTTTCAAAAGAAGATATCATCAAAAGATTTGCTTCTCTTGAATTCAACCGTTTCTTGGACTATTATAAAAACGCTCCTGATTTAAATATCGAAGCCCGCGAAGGTTCTCGTGAAGATCGTGGCGATAGACGTGATGGTCGTTCTCGCGAAGGTTCAAAAGGTTATACGCGTTTGTTCATGAACTTAGGTTCAGTAGATGAGTTCTCTCGTGGAGACATGTTAGGCTTTATCTGTAACAATGCAAACATCTCAGGAAAATCTATCGGCAAAATTGACTTAAAAGGTGTCTTTACATTCTTTGAAGTTCAAGATGCTGAAGTAGAGAAAGTATTCCAAGGATTCCAAGGTGTAGATTACAACGGTCGTCAAGTACGTATCGAAGTATCTGGAGAAGCAAAAAGCGAAGGCCGTGGTGGTGATCGTGGAAGAAGCCGTGGTGGTGATCGTGGCGGAAGACGCGAAGGCGGATACCGTGGTGGTGATCGCGGTGGAAGACGTGAAGGTGGATACGGAGGCGGTGACCGTGGCGGAAGACGTGAAGGCGGATTCAGCAGCGAAAAACGCGACCGTGGTAGCAATGGCGGAGGTTTCCGTGATTTCTCAGGTAAACGTAAAGAATCTAAAAGCAAATACTAGATTTAGTATTTAGATAAGCGTATAAAGACTCTGATTTGGAAAGCCCCGGCTTTGCAGATCAGAGTCTTTTTCATTTATAATTTTCCGACGGATTCACAACCAGTTATCCCCCTCCTCTTCTCGTCCGCTTAATGAGCGATATTCCATTTCCCATCTGCTTTAATCTCTTCAAAAATCCGTAAATTAGCTCAATTATACGAACGGGATTTCCATCATGCTAACAGTAACACGATTATTTGACTTGGCCTACCTGCAACAAGAAACTGCGCCCGGCTTTCCTATGTTTTCCTACAAAAACGGAACAAATTGGGTAGCGGTAAGTAATACAGAATTTATCGAACAAGTCAATCAGGTATCCAAAGGTTTGATTACATTAGGTGTTCAAGCAGGAGAAAAAGTTGCTTTAATCAGTGAAAACCGTATCGAATGGAATATTCTTGATTTTGCAATCCAGCAGATCGGCGCTGTTGTTGTCGCGATTTATCCGAATATTTCTGAATCAGACTACAGGTATATATTCAACCATGCTGAGATCAAAAATTGTATCGTAAGTTCCAGAAAATTATACACTAAGATCACTTCGATCAAAGACTCATGCCCTCTTCTAGAGCATATTTTCACCTTAGATAAAGAAGAGCATATACCACATTGGCAGCGTTTCGTAGCTGCTGGCGCTTCTGTCACTGATGAGCAGGTTCAGGGACTTCGAAATGCCGTCAATACCGATAGCCTGGCTTCAATCATTTATACATCGGGGACAACCGGAAATCCAAAGGGAGTTATGCTAGCCCACCGAAATCTATTGGCCGATACCATGAGCAGTGAATACTCCTTCCCTGTCGAACGCGGAGACCGTGCACTTTCCTTTCTACCCGTTTGCCATGCCTACGAACGTGTATTCCAATATGTCTATATGTATAAAGGCTTAACAATCTTTTTTGCCCAGTCGATGGATACCATTGGAGAAGATTTCAAATCAGTCCGACCACATATCTTTTCAGCCGTGCCCCGTGTACTTGAAAAAGTATATGAAAAAATTATTGCAACCGGTGAAAAGCTGACCGGATTCAAACGCAAGATATTCTTTTGGTCTCTTCGTGTTGGTGAACAATACACATTGCAAAACCGCTCTTGGTGGTATGATGTTAAATTAAGTATCGCACGAAAACTCTTCTTTTCTAAATGGCGGGAGGCCATGGGTAGCGACATCAAAGGGATTGCATCGGGCAGTGCAGCTTTACAAGAAAGATTAATCCGATTGTATATGGCTGCCGGAATACCTATTTATGAAGGTTACGGTCTGACCGAAGCAGGCCCTTGTATTGCCGTAAACTGCTTTAAAAGAGGGATGAAAATCGGTACAGTAGGTCTACCATTGATCAATATTGAAATCAGACTTGCCGATGATGGAGAGATTCTCACCAAAGGTGAAAACAATATGATTGGTTATTATAAAAATGACGAAGCCACTGCGGAGGTGCTCAAAGATGGTTGGTTATATACTGGAGATATTGGTCAATGGGTTGACGGCAAGTTTCTTAAAATAATAGACCGCAAGAAAGAGATGTTCAAGACTTCTGGTGGGAAATATATTGTCCCCCAACAGCTTGAGTCCAAGATCGTAGAATCTTCTTTTATTGAGCAGGTGATGGTAATTGGTGAGTCGCAAAAATTCCCTGCGGCTCTCATTGTTCCAAGCTATGTCAATCTGTTGGAATGGAGCAAGAGCTCCTTCCCTTCGTTGGCAAATCTTCCGAAAATAGAATTCCTGAACAGTGCTGAAATCAAACAACAGATTGAATCCGAACTCAATCGCATCAATCAAAATTTTGGTAACTGGGAGCAGATCAAGAAATTTGCGATTATTCCGAACGAAATGACAATAGAGACGGGAGAGCTAACCCCAACCTTAAAGATGAAGCGGAAAATCATTCTTCAGAAATATGAAAAAGAGGTTGAATCAATCTACAATACTTAACGAAATAGAAAAGCAGGCCTATTTCTTAGTGGCAAACAACAAAGCATCTAAAATGTCAGTAACTGGAACTGGGCCAGATACATTTGTCTATGTATTGAAATAAGAATCAGCAAGATCAGTATAAAATTGCCCCCCTTGTTTAAGAATCAAATTAAAACTCAACAAGATTGATATTCAAAAAAATAGCCTTTGTCAGAGACAAAAGCTATGTTATATCGTAGATTTTTTTACGCTTACGACTTCTTCGGCAGACGTTGACGAATTGCCTCATAGATCACTACCGCAGCCGATACAGACACGTTAAGTGAGCCTATTTCGCCATACATTGGTATCTTGGCAAGATTATCTGCAATACGAATTAAATCATTTGACACGCCGACATCTTCAGCACCCATGATGACACAAGTAGGTACAGTATAATCCACGTCATAGATGCTTGATGTTGTTTTTTCCGTACTAACAACCAATTGCACACCTGAATCTATCAGAAATTTACCCACTTTTGATAGGCTGTCATGACGGCAGACCGGAATTTTATACAGTGCTCCAGCTGATGTCTTAATTGCATCCGGATTTATTTCAGCAGATCCTTTTTTAGGCACGATGATCGCATGCACACCTGAACATTCTGCGGTACGTGCAATAGCCCCCATATTACGGACGTCAGTCACCCCGTCTAACATCAAAAGTAAAGGAGTTTCACCCTTCTCATAGATCTGAGGTAAGAGATCTTCAATATTTTGATAAGTAATTGGCGATATAACCGCGATAACACCCTGATGATTTTTCCGTGTAATACGGTTCAGTTTCTCAATAGGTACCTGCTGAAAAGCAATATCATGTTCTTTCAATAAGGATTTCAATTCCAGAATCAGACTACCGCTTAATCCGCGTTGTACAAATAACGATTCAATTTCTTTACCACTATCGATCGCTTCGATGACGGCACGGATACCGAATACCATCTGATTTACTTCACGTCTTTCGCCGTGATCGCGATCACGTCTCTGAAAATTTCCTTGCATCATAAAACTAAATATTACCTTCCAAATAGAAGAGATTGCAAAGGTACAAAAATTTGACAGGAATTAGAATGGAGATTTAGCTTAAACCTAAGTTAAACTCCTTACGCAAAGTATCTAAAAGCGGATTTTTGGTTACCATTGCCTGATACTTTTCCTGCGAAGTGTACGGTTTGCGGGAAACCGTGAATTCCATCATAACACCTTGCAGATCTAGCGCAAAATTTTGCAGCTTTACCCGAAGATAATTCAACACATCCACTTTCGCACTCTGCAATACATCCATCTGCACACCATTTTCGACATCAATCTCGATCAATGTACCCTTCAAGCGAGGTTGCGTCGTCGTCATCATCGTATAGAGATTGATTTTATTTTCTGTCTTCAACTGTTCAGCATAAGCGTTCCAGATGGTTATAAATTGATTAAAGCTTACCTCACGCTGTTCGGTACCTCTTATTAATTCAGGCTCATCACCTTCTTTGGCAACCGAGTTGTTGTCATAAATGGTGTTCAAATCCGGTAATGATGGAATAATCGCTGAAGCAGAGGATCCCCATCCCCCCTTTTTAACTTTTGGCGGCACGTTTGACGCGACATCATTTTTTACCTCAGGTTTGGCAGTCGAATTCTGGGGGTTGGAAACTATTGTTTGCGGATTGGATATAGGCCCGGGAGTGGATACAACTGGTGCTGATACCGCATTTTGTCCTGTATTTCCAGAAGATGCTGCCACAGAAGGACTTTCCTTTGCCTGCGAAACTACTGGCTCAGGGAGTTTTTTTTTTACTCCTTCAGCAGCTGAAGGAATCTGTACGGAACCAAGCTGACTTAACTTAATGGCACTTGCGATGTGACACATTTTTAACAAAGCAAGCTCTACCTGTAAGCGTTGGTTTTTGCTGGTCTTGTAATTTATTTCACACTGATTTGAAATATTCAATGCCGACAATAGAAGCCCCGAAGAAGCTTTTTGCGCTTGCTGTAAATATTTTTGTCGTATGCTATCGCTAACTTCCAATAGTTTTAACGTCGCGGGCTCTTGGGCCACCAGCAGGTTACGGAAATGAGCTGACAAACCAGCAATGAAATGACTTCCATCGAAGCCATGATTCAAAATCTCATTAAATGTCAAAAGCGTTTGCGCAGCATCTTCAGCCAAGATCGAATCCGTTAGCTTAAAATAATAATCATAATCCAGAATATTCAGGTTGTCAATAACAGCCTGATAGGTTACATTTTTATTTGAGAAACTGACAATCTGATCAAACATAGACAAGGCATCCCGAAGACCACCATCTGCCTTTTGCGCAATGATATGTAAACCATCTTGGTCATAAGCGATCGCTTCACGATCAGCGATTCTCGCCAGATGACCTGCCATGTCCTCCACCTTTATACGGTTGAAATCAAAGATCTGACAACGTGAAAGGATTGTCGGCAAAATCTTATGTTTCTCCGTTGTTGCTAGGATAAAAATCGCATAAGAAGGTGGTTCTTCCAAAGTCTTCAAGAATGCATTGAAAGCGGCCTGTGAGAGCATGTGCACCTCATCGATGATATAAATCTTGTACTTTCCTGCCTGAGGTGGTATACGGACCTGATCAATGAGATTACGGATATCATCTACAGAGTTATTAGATGCGGCATCGAGTTCATGAATACTGAATGAATTACCGTTTTGAAAGGATTTACAGCTGTCACATTCGCCACAAGGCTCAGTTCCGGGTAAGATCTGTTCGCAATTTATTGTTTTGGCCAAAATACGGGCGCAAGTAGTTTTACCAACACCCCGTGGCCCACAGAATAAAAATGCCTGCGCCAACTGATTGTTGTGAATTGCATTTTTTAAGGTGCCTGTAATGTGTTGCTGACCTACAACCGAATCAAAGGTAATCGGGCGGTATTTACGTGCAGAAACAATAAAATTATCCATTGCACGAAGATACGGATTTTAAAAAAGAAAATGGAGAAACTAAAACCTAAAAATCAAAAGTCAGTAATTAATAATCCGCCAAATAGCTTGGAGGATTATTATATAATTGAGGTAGAACATCTTTAATCAAAGTGTCTTTAACCCCAAAGTTATCTTGCTTGTAATGTTTTCTAAACTCAGCTAATCCATAATCTTTCAAAAGTCTCATACTTCTTATAACATAAGAAATGAGACAAAATAAACTCAGCTATCCAATAATTATTTTAACAAATATTTAATATAAATCGTTATATCACTAAAGCCAAATTTATGAAGCACTTAACATTATTTTACGCTTTTTTATTTAGTACATTTTTATTTGTAGGCTGTAAAAAAGAAGACAACTATGAGGAGCTTACTCGTCTAGCAGATGATAAAACCTGCTCCCAAAACTGCAGACCTTTTTTGGTGATGTTTCCTGCAAAGATCCAAGTAAATGGCACATCGCTACCTTTCGTAAAGACTGTGCATTTATCTCCATATTGTTTACCGACAAAGAAAACTTTACTGAGTTTGGAAATTTGGTAGAACAATATAATCATTTGGACAAGGCCAAAAGAATACTGGACAAAAGCTTAAATTGCAATACGACAAATGATAAACCAGCTATCATCTTTTAGCAATAGCCTGCCTTCATTCCATGTTTCACCTACTATTTTCCTACTGTTGGCCTACATTTGTCCTACTTGAGTAGGAGAATAGTAGGAAAACAATAGGTCGGCGATACAACAACGTTCGAATAAGATCAAGAAAAATAGCAAAGAACATAGGAAGTTAGTGCGATTGGCGTTATCTAAAATTGTTCATTCTATTTTCGGAACTCATTCGAAACTGCCTCGCCCCTTATTCGCCGATCACCTTACTTTTCTCCACTCATCTCCTACTCTTTCCCTACTGATTATGTAGGCAATAAGTGGAGAATGAGTAGAGAATCTATATGGGCATTCCGAAGATGGTACGGACAAGAGGCGAAAAAATACTGAATAAAAAGCGAAGAAAATAAAAGAAAACTACCAAAAGTAGGCCCCGTAAGACCAAAGCTCTTTAGCCGGAACAGCAGGTGTTGGTGCGGTGTTGAGCAGATAACAGTCTGAAGCGTAAGCCTTTTCAGCGCAAGTGCCGTTTCCAAGTGACTTGGATATTCTAATAAAATACAACCAATTCTTAGTTACATTACAAATGCAATCATTTGTATTCAAATACAAAAAATATATTCTTTAAAAAGAACGCAGAAAGTAATTTCCATTTGTTCAATGGACACATTGTCAAAAAATGATAATTACATTGGTTTTTACCTTTGGAACCACTTTTTTGTAAAATCTCCAACCATTGTAATCCAAAAAACATTTTTCCTAAATCCTTGGAAAAAGCCCCTATAATTGTTAAATTTATATTACACTAATGTTATCAAATTGTTAAGAATTGAATATCAAAGGATGCCATATTGCTTTTTTGACCATTTTATGCTGGTTTACTTGCAGTCTACAAATTGCTAGGGCGCAGCATCATGATTTCGATTTTTACGATGGAAAAGTTTCAATTAACGTACCCTCATCTTTCAATATTCCATTCAATGATAGTTTAACAGGAGCTCGCGTACAGGAGTTCTACCAAACTGCCGATCAGGCAGAATACCATGATCTAGTAAATAATTTACTGGAATACAAAGATAAACAGCACCTCAACGACTGGGTATATTATCAGCTTGTGCGTCGTACAGCACAACAGATCGCGCCAAAAGAAGACAACTATGCACGATACACGCTATACAAATGGTTTCTAATGTGCAAATCCGGATACGATGCACGTTTGGCAGTAGGAAATAATCAGATTGTCTTTTTTATTCAGAACAATGAGGATATTTCTGATATTCCGTTTTTTGAAATTGATGGTAAGAAATATACCTGCTTAAATTTCCATGATTATGGAAAACTATTTCAACGAGCAGACGCCTATATCCCTGTAAAGATTAAAGTGCCGGAAGCAACCAACGATTTCAGCTATAAAATCACAAAGCTACCCGATTTCGTACCTGCAAACTACATTGAAAAACAAATTGCATTCAATGATGGTCATAAGGCTTATCATTTTAATATCAAGCTGAATAATGATATAAGCGACCTTTTCAAAAATTATCCAGGAGTAGATTTCGAGACCTATTTCAATATTCCATTAAGTAAGGAAACATATCAATCATTGGTTCCTGCCCTCAAAGAAAATTTAAAAGAGAAAAACGAAAAAGAAGGTGTAGATTATTTAATGCGTTTTACCCGCTATGCCTTTTTGTATGAGAATGATGAAGATAATTTTGGCACAGAAAAACGACTATCCCCAGAACAGACATTATTAAATAAATACAGCGACTGTGATGATCGTGTAGCACTATTCTTCTACCTAGTCAAAGAGATTTACAATCTCCCGATGATCACGCTTTTATACCCCACACATATCACTATGGCCGTTCAATTCGAACAGCCTATTGGTGATGCCATACTATATAACGGAAAATACTATTCGGTATGTGAGCCTACTCCCCAAGCGCAAAGTTTGGCTATAGGTCAATTATCTGATGAACTTAAAAAGCAATCTTATCAGATTGTGTACCATTATGAACCAAGGTAAAATACTGTTCCGAAAGCTGCCGGCAATTTAATTGTAGCAGAAACCAATAATAGTAAGTTCTTCGATTGTTATTTAAGGCTTGTAAAACAAACTACTAAGCGCTCTCAATTATTAAAGTTCATCAATAAAATCCAATAGATCGGCATATTTACCATCTGTACGGTTAGCTGCAATAGTAACCGTATTCGCCCTACCTTCGGATTTTATTGTGATGATATAATCCAGGCCATCTGCACAACGTGCGCATTCATTAATTTTGGCATCCATTAGCTTATATGTGTTGATATAGCTGGACAGCTGCTTTAATGTAGTCTCACTTGTTTTATATACTTTATCTTTTTTTGTCTCTGATAAACCATCTTTAGGATATTTAATTTCAGTCTTACTTTGATCAATGCTGATATTCACCCCATTACCCCAACCAGAAATTCCTTTGATTTCTATTCTAAGTCCGGAGTCTTCAGGATCAATTTTATTATCAGACTTTTTGCAGCCTAAAAGCAGAAAAATGCTCAACACAAATAAATAGATTGTTTTTTTCACCATTTAGAGTTTATATTATTTGACTGTATAACGAAATATCAGCACGAGATGCTACAAAAAAATCCTGCACAAGGCAGGATTTTCAGTTATTAAGATTGTTAATTATAATCGGTAACAGGACATCCCCTAATATTCAAATTTTGTTTGGTAGTTCTGTATAAATCCACTACTTTGAAAATGACCCTTTCTCTTGACTCATTATTTGGATAATTAGGGTCAGTAATTGTAAATTTTATATATATACCTAATGAAGGTTTATGTAATTGATACGGATCATTAAATATATTAAATGCAAACTGGGAATTAGGATAATACCATTTTTTTACGTAAAAGTATTCTTGTCCTAGCTGAGTGAATGGATAATATTGTCTCCAACCAGAATTCCTACTATCTGGAAATGTAAATTCATTCATCTCATCAAAATTTCTTGGCTCTATAGGAGTAGACCCCTTCGGAAAATATTCAAATGAATTCGGCAATACTCCATCCCCTGAATACTTACGATTTATTAAAGTTAAGTTTATACTATCTAGTCGGATATATGGTTCCAATCCCCGATACTCATTTGTAAAATCTCTATAGATATTCTGTAAGGCGGTACGCTTAATTGCATATGTCGCTTGTTTTAAAACATCCAACGGCATTGGCTTACCACAATAGTATTGGTTTTCTTCAAAATAAATTCCCGTTCCATACGTATCCGAAATTGGAGGAAGAGCCCTTAAAATTCCAATTGGATATTCATATAGAGGAATATAATAACTTGGAGAAATTGGGCTACGGTTATCTAGGCTAAATTGGATATTATACAAATTATTGGATAGAATCGCAGTTCCCGTTGTATTGACAATGCCATTATATTGTAAAGAACTTTGCGTATTGGTTCCAGATTTTGATCCCCCTACAAAAGACTTAACAAATCCAAATACTCCTTTTACTACACTAACTGCTGCGGCAATAGTTGCAACGGGGATTGCAGCTCGAACCTTAGGAGTCTCTAAACCGTTTCCTGCTTTTACTGATAAATCAGCTTTAGATTGGACTTTTGTAGCAGTCAATGTTTGTAGTTTATTTATCGACTCCAACAAAGCGCCACCAGAAGTAGTATATTCCACTCCGCCATTGATAAACTTGGAAAAATCCGATGTTGTACCTGCGCCACCAATGACAGATTTTGCTGTAATATTAGAAAAATCCGACCCAAGATTTAACTCCGTCTCATTGGCTCCGAATATATTTAAATTTAAATTCACGCTTTCAGCAGGAAGTTCAGCCAGTTCTGCAGGTTTAGCAAGTAGAAAATCAAAATTCATCCAAATATCACTTGCGGTCTTTTTTGTAATACTTATTAACGATGTATTTTTATTTTCCTTATCAACAACAAATTGTTCAGGGGGAGCCAAAAAGGACAATGTCCCATTATGTTTATCTGGATCAGTATAGCTAAGTTTTCCGATATAATAAGTTTTTGATCCTTCATTAAGATCTTGTGTTCTGTAATTGTAAACAAAGAATCTTAAAACACCCGAGTATCTATTATATAAAGCAAAAAATGGTGTTTGAGCTGGTCTATCAGGAGTTCCAAAGTCTTTCAAATATAATACCCAGCCAAGTTCGGAACGATAATCTTTATCACTATTATTTATAGGATTACCAGCGATAAACCAAGGCAATGATCTTTCAATAGATGGACTAGGTTGATTGTTAATCTTTGGCTTAAAATATAATTTCACTGTTGTTAAAGCTGGATCATCCCATTTCCAATTTTTATTGGCATTTTGCTCATTTTGATCTGTGATAGCAGTAGCCTTTGTTTTTCGGACCGTAGTTTCTTCTTTTATTTCTTGTAAATTTTCAAGCTTATCTTTTTTTGAACACGATAAGCACAAAAACAAAGCTACTAATAGCATTAGTCGTTGAAAGTTAACAACACCACTTCTATTGTTAAATATTTTTCTTCTCATAATTTATAATTTATAAAAAAGCCCATTGAGAAATGGGCTTTTAAGTTTAAAATTTCTTTTTAGAAAGAAGCGCCAGTCGCAGCAACTGATCCTGATTTCAAGATAAAGTTTGGAGCCGTTAAACTATATGGATTAACCAAAAGATTTTTAGCTGCCGCTTCATCTAAGAAACTGTTATTATTTGTTGTCAAATATGTCTTCAATAAATCTACGGATGCAAATGAAGGAGTATTTCCATCAGCAACGATATCTTTTCCTGCTGTAAATGATTGATAAATATTATTCTTAATTAAAGAAGTTTTATCTGTCAAGGCGTCGCCAGTCTCTTTGTCACGAATATCAATACCATAACGCATATTGATAAAGATTGAATTGGCTAACACCATTTTACTACCTCTTCTCCACAAGTTAGCATACTCGTGTTTTGCATCAACTTCCGTATTTCCTGGACCTATCAAAGTCATATTTGAAATTACAGGACGTGTTCTTGGAGAAGAATCAAAAACTTTTTCTGAATTATCCGATTCAATTCCATTAGACTGCCCCGCTTGGTCAGCAAGTTTAGGATCCCTTAAACCGACCAAGAATTGAAGCTTACCAGAGTAACCATTGTCAAAATCAAAGATATCATCAATATTTGCTGTAGATACTAAATGTTTTGCATTTACAGTACCGCCAAACCACTCAAATGAATCGTCACCAGAGTATGCAACCTGAACGTAATCAACTGTTGTTTTAGACCCTACAGAACCAAACGTAATTCCATTGATTTCATTATTTGTTGTATAGGCAATGCCTGGGAATTCTACGCGTACATATTTAAGTATACCTGAGTTATCATCAGCAGCAGTACCACCGTGATTTCCATATGGTGCAGTCAGTCCCCCTTCAATCAGACCTGTCCCACCGGGGATATTATTAGTAGCCTTACCTAAAATAATTAATCCGCCCCAATCACCAGGAGCTCTTGTGCCCGCCGGTTGGTTGGATGTAAACACAATAGGTTTCGCTGCAGTACCTTCTGCATTGATCTTCCCACCCATTGTAATAACTAAAGTTGATTTAGTATTTTTATCTCCTCTGATAACAGTTCCTGCAGGAATTGTTAGTGTTACTCCGCTTTTTACATAAACAAAACCCTTCAATAGATATGTTTTTGAAGCATCCAAAGTCCTATCTGCAGAAATTTCGCCTGATAACTCTTCAGTTGCAGCAGAATATGCTGTTTTATTCGGTTCATAGTTTACCCAGCCCGCTGTCCAATCTGTTGTACCAAATGCCCCTTTATAAGCAACTTTATCAAAAAAAGCGTCAGCAAGGGACTCGTTCGAATCACCCGGTTTTACAGGAGGCTCAATTACTGCTGGATCACTTTTACTACAGCTTGCAAATGCAGTCAACCCTGCAGCTAAAACAGCTAAAAGATTTAAGTTTAAATTCGTTTTCATTTTCATGTTTTATTTGTACAAAAAGAATATTTTAATTTTACCCTATGATTAATCTGATGTTAAATATTTATGAATTAACAAAAGCCTACCAAAACTTATATGAAAGTGTTAATGAAATTGTCGATCCATATTGCTCCATTCTGTTAATATTGTCTGTGTCCTTATTAAATGCAGCATTTGGGTCTGCACCTTTTGGTTTTTGATAGAAATAGGCTTTATTATTTAATATATCACTATAATTCAATTTTACCTCGGCCCTAGCATTTGCAAATTTCTTTGCAACTTGCAAGTCAAGAATATTTCTAGAATACTCATAAATATCTGGATCCTCAGCATTTCCGATTGCCCATATTCTTGGTCCAACTCTGTTATAAAGTAAAGTGATCGCCGTGGTATTAGGATCCTTAGTCGTATAAGATAATCCAGCATTGATTAGGTAAGGAGATTGTCCTTGTAATTTACGCTTACCTGTTGAGTTCACTGTTGTTGGAACAATAACCTTCGAATAAATATATGAACCATTGGCACTGATTACGAAATTATCCAAGCGCTCATCAATAAATTTCAGGTTTTTTCTAACCTCAGCTTCGATCCCAAAAACATCCGCAGATTTTGAATTGGTATAGTTAAAAGAACGTCCAGAGTTACCTAATTGTAAAGACTGTTCGATTGGATTTTCAAAATATTTATAAAATGCGCCTACAGACAGCACCTCTCCTGCTGTTGGATAATATGCATATCCCAAATCAAAATTTGATGTTTTGGATTGCTTCAAATTAGGATTTCCACGAACGTTCATGTTTTTGTTAAAATCATAAAAAGGAAACGGAGCCATTTCTCTAAACTCCTGTCTTCCGACTGTTTGTGACGCTGCAAAACGGAAACTTTGCTTTTCATCCAAATTGTAGATTAAATTTAAAGATGGCAACAACGAAATTGTAGTTGTATCAACACCAACCGGATTACCATTATCTTCACTATTTAATTTTAAATTATATGATTCCAAACGTGCTCCTGCAATCACTCGCAATTTTTCCATTACGAATCCATCATACATCAAATAACCAGCATTTAAAAATGCTTTTGCATCATAATGATCCCCGCCATTTGTAATTTCATTCAGTATGAATCCATTTGGACGAATATTAGCTTGATCAAAAATCTTATCCTGAGGCAATTTTAACAGATTTGCATCAAAGTTTCCATTTCTAATAAAACCAATTACCCTCGCATTAAAATTCCGATCACGGAGCTGGTTGAAATATCCTGCTTTCAATTTATCATTTTCAGAGAATAAACGAATTGGCAAAGTAAAGTTTAAGGCTCCACCATAAGAATTTTCTGTCATCGTGGAATTGAAATTACCTGCTCTATCAGCTGTGGAAGAACTCGTAGCTGAAATTGCAGCAATTCCATCTTTCGAATACTCCATGCGTTTGTAACCAGGTTCATCTCTGTCAGTTCGTCCATAATTTAATGACCAATCTATTTTTAGATTGCTTTTCGCTGATAGAATGTGTTCACCTGACAATTGATTGGTCAAAATTGAACGTTGCAATAAGTAATCTCCTGTGCGATAGAACTCACTTCCAGAATCATCCTTTCCTTGACGGTAAGTAAATTGATTCTCAAGAATACGATTATATAAATTTTTGAATGAAATCTTATTTGTTTTCCAAGAGTATGCGAAATTTGCCAACGCTCCTAGGTTTGTATTAAAGCTATACTGGTCGTCATGAAAGACTTCTGGTAATGACTGCCCCACATAAGCATTTTGATCTGCTTCCCGTTTCCTTTGGTCATAACGATACGTTAAAGATAAGATAGCTCCAAATTTAGAATCATCTTTAAAGTTCTTTGTAGAACCATAATTAAACTGAAGATTCGGCGTCAAAGTGGATTTTTTTGTCTCATACCCCCAATTGTTTTTGAACAATTTAGAATATTCAAAAATTTCATTTGAGTTATTCTCTAAAGATTGAAAATCTTTTGTTGATGGAAAACCTTTAGGGATTTCACGGTCACTACCGGCAAATCCCAATGCTTCACTACCTGCTCTTTTTGCCGATGTAAAATCCTTAAACGTAGATTGCGTATTGTATGAAGTTCCTATTGCTGCGTCAAAGAAATTTTTATCTGGAAAATCCTTGGTATTTACTTGCACAACACCTCCAGAAAAATCAGCTGGAATATCAGGTGTTGCTGTTTTGTTGATAATGATGGATTCAATCAAATTTGACGGAATAATATCAAAAGAGAATGCTCTTTTATCCACTTCTGTATTAGGCAAAATAGCATTATTCAACATTGCTGAATTATAACGGTCGCTTAAACCACGCACGATGACGTACTTGTTATCTTGTATGCTCGCACCGCTTACACGTTTGATCGCTTCGGATGTATTTCTATCTGGACTTCTCTTTATTTGCTCAGTCGAGATACCGCTAGAAATTCGAGCGCTATTCTTCTGTTGTGCATACAACGCACCTATCGACTCCTTTTTAAATGTGCCAGTAATAACAACTTGATCCAGTACTTTACCCTCGGAGTTGTCAAGAACCACATCTAAATTCGTAACATCCTTATCTTTAATCTCTACATCAGTGATTTGCTTCGTCGCAAAACCCAAATAGCTAAATTCTAATGTGTACTTTCCTGCTGGTACTGCAGGAATATTATAATTACCTGTTACATCCGAACTTCCTACACGTGCTGTGCCAAGAACCTTAACCGTCACCCCCGCGATGGTCTCTCCTGTTTTGACATTTGTAACTTTACCTGCAACCTTCCCACTCCCTTGTGCATAAACTGTTGTTGACGCAGCTACGACGAACGTAATGGCAGCAGCGATTCTTTTAAGTTGTAATTGTGGTTCCAATTTATTTTGTTTTTTGTTTCTGCAAAGCTATTGGCAGAATATTATATTAACATTAACAACGAATTACCATTACGTAAACCACTTGTTAATTTAATGTTACCTTGTAGATTCCAACTTAAAATTTTAGATGAAATCCCGTCTGAAGAAGCATTTGAGCAATTATTCTATTATTTCGATGAGATCATATTAATGAAGTGTAATAAAATCATTAAGTCGAAAAGTTATTAACATATAAAGGTCAGTTTTAGGTTTTAGTACATTTACTTATACATATCATTGTAATTCGATAAGAATAGATATTCGTTCATCCTATTGTTTAGAAGCAAGAATGATCTTATTATTGCAATAATATTGCATATGCAAAGCAATTTCTCTAAGTTTGAATATATTTTCAATTTTTGAGCATATGAGCAATCCGATCGTATCTACTGAGCAGCTAACATTCCGATATACCAATGCAAAAAGCATCGAATTTCCTGACATCCATATCGAGAAAGGACAACATACACTACTATTAGGAGATTCAGGTACAGGTAAAACAACCTTACTGAATATGTTAGGTGGCTTATCCCGACCTGATACTGGTCATGTTAAAATTAATGGTCAGGAACTTTCGTTATTATCAAATAGCAAACTAGACAAGTTCAGATCACAATATATTGGGTTTATCTTCCAGGAAGCTCACCTTCTCAAAAATTTAACTTTGCTAGAAAATATTAAATTAGCACAGTCGCTGGCCGGGAAAAAAGTGGATGCTGATGAGATTCATCAAGTATTGAAACAATTGCAGTTAGAGCAAAAAACTGGGGCCTATCCAAATGAACTGAGCCGTGGTCAATTGCAACGTGCCGCAATTGCACGTAGTGTCATTAATAAACCGGCCCTGCTCATTGCCGATGAACCTACAGCAGCTTTAGATGATAATAATACAAATCGCGTACTAGAACTTCTTTTGGACATCGCAGATACCGCTGGCTCAACGTTGTTGATCACAACACACGATAAACGGATCAAGGATCAGTTTTCAAAAATGTATCTCTTAAAATAATTGCTTACAGCCCATATTCACCCTTTTTTATTCAACATTTGCTATGAACACGATACAGTTGGTTTGGAAAAATTTAAGTAGACAATTTGGTTCTGTCTTTTTGAGCATTTTACTGACAGCTTTTGGAATCTCCATACTGGCTGTGCTCTCTATCACAGGTGAAACATTTGAAAAACAACTTGACAACAACAGTAAGAACATTGACCTTGTCATCGGAGCCAAAGGAAGTCCTCTTCAATTAATCTTATCCAGCGTATATCATATCGACAATCCAACAGGAAATATCCCCTTGGACGAACTCGAACCGCTTCGCCAGAATCCTCTTGTCCAATTGGCGGTTCCGCTATCCCTGGGCGATAATTTTAAAGGACACCGTATTGTGGGTACGGACTCTTCTTTTCTGGCCATCTATGATACCAAAATAAATGAAGGCCGCATCTGGCAAAAAAACTTTGAAGTTGTTATTGGCGAGCAGGTCGCAAAAAAACACCACTTTAAACTAGGTGACCAAATCAACAGCTCACATGGACTGAGCAAAGATGGTCATAGCCATGACGAGCATCCTTTTACGATCGTAGGTATTCTAAAACAAAACAACAACGTAACAGATAATCTCATATTGACCAACCTTGAAAGTGTCTGGGATGTGCACGGTATTGCACATGCCCATGCTGACAACGAAACAGCAGCACAAAAAGAACAACGTGAACGCGAAGAAGATAGGCAAGAGACCGTCAAAGCACACCAACATCACCACGGCGAAGACCTCGCAGAACGCTCTACCGCTCAGACAGCAACTGAAGAAAAAGAGCATCACGATCACGCAGATCACGACCATGATCGTGAAGAGGAAGGTGTATTTGTCAAATCTATTGGAGCCGATATGGTCAAACAAAACGGACTGGAAATAACCGCTATCTTAGTAAGATATCAGTCATCTGCTGCTATTGGTATACTGCCCAAAATGATCGATCAACAAACAGATATGCAGGCTGCTTCTCCAGCAATGGAAAGTACACGTCTGTTTTCACTCCTAGGTGTAGGAATAGATTCATTAGCCATCCTTGCCTATGTTATTATGTTAATTGCAGGGCTGAGCGTGTTTATTAACCTCTATAATGCACTGAAACAACGTAAATATGATCTTGCTATTATGCGCACGCTAGGTGCCTCTAAGGGGAAATTATTCAATATTGTCCTGCTCGAAGGCTTGACCATAACAATTGTCGGTGGACTGATAGGTTTGCTATTGGCACATTTGGCATTATATTATATCAGCAATCAAACAAGCCAGAGTGCGGATTTTATCGAAGCTTTTAAGCTACATCCAAAAGAATTGGTATTTTTGTTTGTAGCTTGTCTCATTGGCGTTCTAGCAGCTCTAATTCCTGCAATCAAGGCGTATAAGACAAGTATATCAGGAACTCTATCGAACAAATAGGTTAAAAATAGAATAAATGGGCAATTGAGATAAAAGCGTAAGAATAACATATACGAGGTAATCTCAGATTTACATCATCAAAATCTCAATACTCAATACGATATATACTCAATACTAAAATAATGAAACAAATTATTACAGCATTTGCATTTATATGCTTCTTTATACAAGCACAGGCACAGATCGGTAATAATCCCGATGTACCTGATCATACGCCCATGATGAACAAAACATGGGATGCTATTGATAAAATGGCTTACAAAGTAACCTATAACGGAGCAAAAAAGGTCTATACTCCCTTTTATCCAAAAGAGCTCAAAGCGCTTGAAAACAAGGTGGTCGAATTACCGGGTTATATGGTACCACTACATAGTGGACGTAATCACAAAAACTTTATGATGTCTGTCCTACCTGTTATGCAATGTCAATTTTGTGGCTCAAACGGGATCCCGCCTATGGTAGAAGTAACCTTAAAGGGTGGGGCAATTAAATTTTCTGAAGATCCTATCAAACTAAAAGGAAAGATGATTTTTACAAAGGATCCTCTTAAAGGAAACTCCGAAATCCAGATCATAGATGCTGAGCTCGCAAAATAATAGAAATAGCATTTAATCAATGTTGGATCTCATCTATCCGAAATAGATTAGATTCACATTGATCTTTTATCGTACAGATTTATCTATTGATTAGTGAGGTTTCGAGGCAAGCTGCCAAAGCCGCTGTTTCTGTGCGCAAACGTGCGTCTCCGAGCGATACAGGTAGAAAGCCAGATGCTAAGGCTAAATCAATTTCCTCTGCTGAAAAATCTCCTTCTGGGCCTATCAAAATAATATAGTGCTGTCCAGGTTCAAATATTTGGTTCAAATACTTCTTATCGGAATCGACACAGTGTGCAATTGCCTTTTGGGTACCATCCTTTGGAATATCCTTTATAAACTGTTTAAACGATACAGCGGGATTCAATTGAGGTAAATACGCTTTTAGAGACTGTTTCATGGCTGATACAATGACTTTATTCAAGCGGTCCAACTTTACTTCCTTGCGTTCTGAATGTTCACAGATAATAGGTGTAATCTCTTGAATCCCTACCTCGGTAGCTTTCTCCAAAAACCACTCGATACGATCTATATTCTTGGTCGGTCCAACAGCAATATGCAAATGATAGTTTGGCTGTTGGTAGTTCTCTTTGACACTTAAAATGCGAAGTACAGTACGTTTCGGATGTGGATCTATAATATCAGCTTCGTACAGGCCGCCCCGACCATCAATTAAATATAAACGATCCCCCGTATTCATACGAAGCACACGGACCGCATGCTTGCTTTCTTCCTCAGAGAGGATAAAATTTTCTAAAGAAGGACTTAATTCCGGTGTAAAAAATAACTGCATGTACTGTTCATTGTGGTCTTATTCCGCTACATCGTCATCAGCAGACTCAACCAATTCCAGTTTGACAAATTCAATATTCTGTTGGGCTTTGCGGATAATTGTAAATACATAACCATATTCTTTCTTCCGCTCACCTACTTCAGGAATTTTATCAAAGATTTCACTTACCAATCCTGCCATTGTATCGTAATCCTGGCTTGCTGGTAATTCAATGGGAAGAAACTCATTCACATCATGAATGCTAGCTCCCGCATCTACCATATACTCTGTTTCAGAGATACGTTCGACAACTGGTGTTTCCTCATCATACTCATCTTGAATTTCACCTACCAACTCCTCCACAATATCCTCCAAGGTAGCCATCCCTGCTGTACCTCCAAATTCATCGAGTACAATAGCCAATTGAAGGCGTCGTTGCTGAAACTCGGCCATCAGATCATTAATTTTTTTGGTTTCAGGAATAAAGTAAGGTTTACGCATGATATTTCTCATCACCACTTCTTTGCCTTTTGCCAAAAGTGGAAGGATGTCCTTGGTATGGACAATACCAACAATTTGATCAATGTTATCTTCGTAGATTGGAAGACGTGAATACCCCTCCTCCGTCATGGTTTCAATCAATTCTGAAGCGTCTGCTGTTATTTCGACCGCGACAATTTTTGTCCTTGGTACCATAATATTCTTGACGATACGTTCGTTAAAATCGAAGACGTTTTTGATCAATTCATGTTCAGAAATATCCAATGCTCCGGATTCTTTTCCTTTATCCAAGAGGTATTGTAATTCCTCAGAAGAATGGGCAGATTCACCTTTCGTTACTTCAAAGCCTAAAATTTTAAGCAGAAAATTAGCAAAACCGTTCAGGATCCAAATAAAGGGTCTGAAGATAAAGTAGAAAAATTGCAAGGGAACCGCAATCTTCATCGTTGTTGCAACAGGTTTTTGAATGGCAATTGACTTGGGAGCTAGCTCACCAAAGACAATATGTAGTACGGTAATGATCGCAAATGCCAGCACATGTCCTGCCTTGGTCGCTATCGTACCGGTCAATTCAACACCAAAGAAACCTAATGCCCCCTGCACAATCTGGGTCATTACAGCTTCTCCTACCCAACCTAGGGCCAGGGAAGAAAGTGTAATACCCAATTGTGTAGCGGCCAAATAACCATCCAAATGCTCCGTTATACTTTTGGCAATTGTAGCAACTTTACTGCCTGTTTTCGCCTGAACTTCAATTTGGGAGATTCGGACTTTGACAATAGCAAACTCAGCGGCAACGAAAAAACCGTTGGCCAGTACTAAAAACAATGTCACAAAAATATCGAGCGCCATGCTTGGGGTTATTTGTTAACAAATTCTGTTTTGTACAACTCAATAGCCTCTATCAAGATTCTTTGTGCTTCTTCACGTCCTTTCACCCCTTCTACTATGACCTGTTTCTTTTCTAAAGCTTTGTAGCTTTCAAAGAATTGTACAATTTCCTTCATCGTGTGTGGCGGCAATTGATCAATGTCTTTAATGTAATTGAATACAGGATCATTTTTGGCAACAGCTATGATTTTATCATCTTGCTCACCACCATCAACCATATTCATTACACCAATAACTTGCGCTTCCACCAATGTTAAAGGTAAGATATCAACCGAACAGATCACCAAAATATCCAAAGGATCTTTGTCGTCGCAATAAGTTTGTGGAATAAAACCATAATTGGCTGGATAGACAACAGATGAACTCATTACTCTATCCAAAAGCAACAAACCTGTTTCTTTGTCTAATTCATACTTTCCTTTGGATCCGTTTGTAATCTCAATGATAGCGTTTACGGCATTTGGCACATTCTCACCTGGAGAAACCATGTGCCAAGGGTTTTGTTTACTCATTTTTTATTTTACTGTATATTTTGTTTGTTTCTTTTGTCTTTTATTCGCTTTTTAAGCAAAGTAATTGCAATAGGCAAAAATGCGACCACGATCATCCCAACGACAACATATTCGACATAATGGATAATCCATGGGAATTCTATCCCCAAGAAATAACCGGAAAGAGTCAATACCATGACCCATATTAAAGCTCCACTGATGTTATATAAGACGAATTTTTTGAAATCTAGTTTTACAACACCCGCAAAGATAGGAGCAAAAGTACGAACTATTGGAACAAATCTACCTATAATTAATGCGGTTCCCCCATATTTATGGTAAAATTCTTCCGCCATCACCACATATTTCCGCTTAAAGATGATACTATCCTTTCGCTTAAATAACATGGGACCGGCTCGATAACCAAACCAATAACCTGTAAAATTACCTAATATTCCTGCCCCCAACAAGCCCAAACAAAGCGTGTAAATACTCACGTCAATCTTTTTGAGTGCACAAAACAATCCTGCTAAAAATAACAAGTAATCGCCGGGTAGAAAAAAACCAAAAAACAGACCTGTTTCGGCAAATACGATTAAAATAACTAAATAAAAACCACCCGAACTTAAGAGCTCTTCGGGATTCATTAGTTGTTGAAATGACAACAAAAGTTCATGCATAACTTTCAGTAAAAATCAATGTTGTTTTCTTCATTTTAGAATCCAAATCTACTTTTATCCCTGTATAATTTTAAAACAACAAAGTACAAATATAGTATTCTTCTAAAAAACGAAAGTAAATCAAGTGTAATATAATCTTGTTATTGATTTTGTGCAGTTATGCTGATAATGGACTCCCGTATTGTTTCAGCAATCTGATGAAGCTCATCTTCATCTAGACTTAACTTAGGCCCAGCAAAATTTAGGTCACTTATTTTATTGATCGGAACAAGATGGATATGTGCATGCGCAACTTCCAATCCCACAACAGCCACGCCAACTTTAACACATGGAATTACTTTTTTTATCCCCTGCGCAACGATTTTTGCAAATACCCAAAGTGCCATGTACTCATCATCTTCAATATCGAAAATATAATCTGTTTCTTTCTTAGGTATCACCAAAACATGACCTTTCGCCAAAGGACTGATATCCAAAAAAGCAAGAAAATCATTACTCTCCGCAACTTTGTAAGCTGGAATCTCACCAGCAACGATTTTTGAAAAAATTGTTGACATATTATTCTATATTGGAATAAACTCTTTTTTGTAATAAAGTATTGAGATATTAGTATTACGTATTGAGACTTCAGTTGTGCCAGCCATGGGCTTGCAGAAGGAAAGTCTAATGTCTAATATTTACTATCTAAATACATTTGATAAAAAACGACCATAAGTAACATTAAATATGACGTTCACAACAAATATAAACAAAAAAGGTCGCGATTGCTAGAACCCGACCTTCTTAATATAAAGTTAATTTGTGGATGTGCGGTTATGGCGTACCGCACATAACCGACATATATTATCTCGAAATTTCTACAATTTCAAATTCGATCTTACCTGCAGGCACTTCAATTTCTGCAGTATCACCTTTCGATTTACCCAATAACCCTTGAGCAATAGGAGATTTAACGGAAATCTTACCAGACTTGAGGTCAGCCTCTGATTCGGCAACCAATTGGTAAGTCATCACAGCTCCATTCTTTTTATTTTTGATCTTAACAATTGACAATGCCAATACCTTCGATGTGTCCAACTTGGATTCATCAATCAATCGAGCTGTAGCCAACGTGTTTTCCAAATTGGCAATTTTAGCTTCATGAAGCCCTTGAGCTTCTTTAGCAGCATCATACTCTGCATTTTCAGACAAATCACCTTTGTCCCTAGCCTCTGCAATAGCATTGGCAATTTTAGATCTTCCTTCCGTCTTCAGATAAGCCAATTCCTCTTTCAGCTTACGCAATCCTTCTTCCGTAAAATAAGTTACTTCTGCCATAATTTTATCTTTTTTCTTATTTTCTACATTTTAAAAAAGAAACAAGACCATATTACCCTCGTCGGGTAACATGGTCTTGCTTTCAATCTATACGAAGATAATAATTGTTTTCAACAAAACAAATTCTTATCCATCAAATATAATCAAATCTCCTCTTCGTCAACAAATTTATAACCCAACCCCCTCACCGTTTGCAGATAATGCGGTTTATCGGGGTTTGTTTCGATCTTTTTTCGCAGACGCACAACATGCATATCCAACGTCCGTGTATTTACATTTGAACTATAGCCCCATACCACTTCCATCAACTCCTCACGCGTGATTTCCCGGCCCAAATTTTGAAGAAAATGCAATAAAATCCTGTTTTCCAGAATAGTTAGCTCAACCTTTTTACCGTCACGTATTAATGAATGGATATTTGGATGGTGCTCCGTCTGCCCAAACTTATAGATCTCTGGACTATTTTTAGGTAGAAAAAACTTCACCTTATTATCTATCATAGCAATCAACACGTCCATATTGAACGGCTTACTAATATAGTCCGTCACACCAAAGCTATAAGCCTCAATCTTGTCCACATCCTGGGATTTAGCAGTCATCATAATAATGATATTCTCAAATCCTGCTTTACGGACATCTTCGCAGATCTCGTTACCTTCTTTTCCAGGGAGCATCCAATCTAACAGGACCACATCGGGTCTCTTTTCCAAGATTAAACTTTCTGCTTCATTCCCATTTCCGCTTTGGATGACTTGATAGCCTTCAGATTCTAATCGATGTTTTACCAAGAAACGTAAGTTCTCATCATCTTCAATAACAGCAACAGTGATGTCTTTATTCATAAGTAAATAATTTGTCTTTTAAATGTCTTATGGAATATCCAGTTTATTATCACAAGTCTTCATGCTTTCTAAACATGGATATTTCATATTTAAATTTATTTTTAAACCGGAAATACCAACGTAAAGGTAGTGCCTTGCCCCAATTGACTTTTGACTGTAATGTCTCCACCTATAAACTCAGTGATTTCCTTACAGAAAGCCAAACCTAAACCAATACTTCCTTGCTGATTATATTGACTTTTTATTCTATAAAACTTTTTGAAGATATTGTTAAACTCCGCCTTCTCTATCCCAATCCCTTCGTCCTTAAAAGTGATAACAAAATTCTTCTTATTTTGTTGTATCGTAATATCCAAGATTTTATGCCCCGCTTTCGAATACTTATAGGCATTGTCTATCATGTTTTGAAATACGCTACTCAATAACACTGGATCTGCCAGCATCGATGTTCTTACATCAATTTTTGTGCTAATTTTAAAGTCAGCATATTTTATTCTTGAAGAAGCAACCAGATTTTCGGTAAATTCCTCCAGATCCACCTCTTCTTTGTTTAATTTAATGGTTTTATTTTCAATCTGGCTAAAAGACAATAATTTATTCATTAAATTATTGAGTCGATCAGCTTCCTGATCCAATATATTACCGTACATTTTTCTTTCGTCATCGGAAAGTACTTGCGCACTCTTAATATTATTTCCCGCAATTTTTATTACACTAACAGGTGTCTTAAACTCGTGTGTCAAATTGTTGATAAAATCATATTGCAATTTAAAAAGTCTCCCGTTAATTTCTAAATTTCTATAAATTAAATATAGAATTGCTATTAAAATGATGTAAATCAATGAAATACCACCTAATACAGGCCAAAAACTACGATTTATTTCTTCCGAAAGAAAACTTTTACTCGATCTGAAAAGCAATTTATAATCAGCCAAAGCTCCTGGTAATGGCATTTCTGTTGAAATTTCATCGTCCTCAGGTGTAATTGGCGCACCCACCAATGGAACAATCGCTACCTTTTCGTAAAGATTTGCATAACTATTTTTCACCTCCAAATACATTGGGTCAATCTGAAAGTTGAACATATCCTGTTCATAGCCGACAGTATGGTCCAGATTCCCTTCCATAATGGATTTATAAACAATCAAATCATTAACCCTCGGTATATTTAAATACGTAATCTGCCCCGGCCTGATCGTATAAAATACCTTTAAAATATCCTTATCAGAAAGCTTCGCATTCGCTTGCAGCTTATCAATATAAGTAGCAAGTTTAACCCCTATATTATTAATTTCCTCAGAATGCAGCCCCATTTGAGCACGATCGAGAATTGTATTTTTATTCAGTCCCGATCGGGATACCGTAAAAAAGGTAATAGTTTTGGGTTGAATCCGCAGGTTATTAACAATAAAACCATAGTTCAGATTATGATCATTATTGAATTGCAGATCAAAAAAACCTATTTCCCGTACAAAAGGATAAGAACTTAAAATACTATATGCGTATTTTCCCGCTTGTACAGAGTCTAGGAAACCTTGGTAAAAAGACACCTCGGGAATTCTATTTTGAAAAAAGTCATTAAAAGGAATCAGCGTCTGATCAAAAATTTCAGATTTTCTATTCGTAAATTCATTTTTTATATGCGATTCAGTATAGTTTCTAGATAGAAAAAGCGCAAAAATATAAAGGCCACTGATGACAATAAAAAACATCAACAATAATCCGTAATTTTTTCGATAGCTGTATTTTTCTGCTTTCATATGCCGCCTCTAGTCTGCTAGATATTTTGCCAAAAACCGTTCCAGCTCATTATAATAGCCAAATACATTCTCATCCTTTTTAAAGGTCCTATCTTCATCTTCCTTTAGAAAATACTGTACAGGAACATTATTGTTCTTTAACTTTTGAACAAATTGATTCGCATCCGTCACAGAACTAAACCGATCTTTTCCACCTTGAACCAACAACACAGGGATCCTTACTTTATCGGAATGAAAAACAGGTGATATATTTTTAAACAGTTCCGCCTCCCGGATAGGGTTACCAACGATCTGATACATCTTCTGTACATAAGATTTAAAATAAGGTGGAATATCCCTAAAGTAGGTGAATAGGTTTGTATATCCTGAATAAGAAACCGCACATTTATAAAGATCCGAATTGAAACAAGCAGCATGAAGCGCAGAGTACCCCCCAAATCCCTTTCCGACAATAGCAACACGATTCTTATCCGCTATCCCCTCTTTGATCAGCCACTTCACTCCATCAGTAATGTCATCTTGAATTTTTCCGCCCCATTCTTTAAAGCCTGCTGTCCAGAACTTTTTCCCGAATCCCGTTGAGCCCCTATAGTTCATCTGAAAAACCAAATACCCTCTGTTTGCCAAAAATTGCGCCTCATTATCAAAGCCCCACACCTCACGCCCATTTGGCCCATCATGTGGCAATACTACCATTGGAAGATCTTTTCGATTGGAATGAACCGGATAGGTCAAGTATCCAGATATCTCTACCCCATCTCTCGCTTTATAAGTAATAAACTCATTTGGAGACAACTCCTTATCTTTAAGATCAGAGTTATTATCGGTTAATTTGGTCAGCTTTTTTGTGGTAAAATCATAAAAATAAATTCCACCAGGATTAACATCTGTATAGGTTTTAATAATCACTTTTTCGCCTGAAGCATCGGTATTAAGAACTTGGAATTCAAAACCATCAATCTGCTTAGACAATTCATCATATTTCTGCTTGGTCTGCTCATCGAAGAAATGCCTGCTTTGCCTTGAGGTTGTATAATTCACAAACAACAAGCGATTTAGCTCCGGAAAATAACCTCCTGGACTCATGTCTACCTCTTTATGGCTAAAAAGCTCGCCCAGTTCCCTTTCATTGACCAGATCATAGCTTACCAAGGCCAATTTATCACGGTTTATATTCGATAGTGCATAGATAATACTATTTGAACTGTCTTTATATCCCAACGGAGTGAAACTGCTTTCTACATCACAACGTATGATCTCCTTGAAAGGTTCTTTCTCAGAAGGACGGAAAAGAACAGATTGTTGTACGGAATCGTTTGCAATAGCCAAACGTATCTGTCCATCATTGGAAGCAATCCAGGAGCTCATATTGCCTGGATTTTGTAAAATCAATTCACGTGGTCGACCATCCAAATAAATACGATATAGATCAAAAAAAGAGGAATCACGATCATTAATCCCCGCAACAAAACCCTCACCACCGGACACCGTCGAATGAATCCATCTAAACCGCGCACGAACAGGCTTAATTAATGCCCAGATTTTTTCAGTGTTAATATCCACAGCATACAAACGCAAACTGTCTTGGGAAGATTGTTCAGTCAAAAAAGAAATCTTAGAATCGTTATTCCAGGCAAAAGATTTTACATTGATATCGTTCTGATAGGTTAATTGCTTGGAGCTATCCTGATGCTTCAAATCAATCAAATAGATATTTTTGCAATGATTGTCCATGCCGATATAGGCAATAAACCGACCATTAGGGGAAATCTTAAAATTTGATTTTTCAGGTGTGGAAAAGAATTGATTGATGGGTATAGGATCAACCTTATGTTGTTGGCATCCCAACATAGTCAATGCACAAAAAAATAAAACAGTCCAAAATTGCAACCTCATAATCCCAAATGCGTCCTTATCAATTAACTCAAATATTGTAATTAAATACCAAATTGCAGTCAATGCAACCTTATTTTTACAAGATATAGTAATTAAACGTAATATTCAAAAATAGCGTATAAAACCGTATTTTTGTTTATGTTTTTATACAATGTCTCTGTTATAGCAGAAGAAACGATCCACAATGACATCGTTTCTTGGATTCAAGATAATATCGTGCAATCCCAAAAATTCCAAGTGCATTTCCTCGAAATGCTCCAGTCACCCCATGAAGGAATGACTTATTGCATCCAAGTAGTTTTACCTTCAGAAGAACATATTGCGGACTTCCAACAGGTACATTTAATACCATTACAACAATTTATTTCAGAGCTGTACAAGGACAAAGTCTTCCTTTTCGACAGTACAATGAAATACTTAAAAAAATAAAGAGCTCTAGGGCTCTTTATTTTTTTAAGTATGTATACAAACTAAAATTCTTAATTTATCTTATTTCCTTTGGATTCCTGATCCTTTTCACCAATTTCCAAAGCTAATTCATAGCGTGGATCATAACTTATTTTAGGCGTTAAGAAATGTAATAGGATCAATCTCGCGTACCTAAAATTAAACGGCGAAAAAACTAAAATAGTAACCGCCAAGCCAACCAAATAGAACCAAGGAGACTCACTTCCCGTCAAAATTGCAATAGCGACAGATACAGATACAATCTCAGCAACAGAAAGCGCATAACTGACATACATCGCCGCATAAAAATAGCCTGGCTCAACTTCATATTTAACACCACAATGTGGGCAAACGTCATTCATCTGCTGCTTCCGTAGGCTATAGACCTTTCCTTCAAATACTTTTCCAACATGACATCTAGGACATTTGGAATGTATCATTGCATGAAATTTAGATGTCGGCATCAGATTCTACTTTATCTCGTTAATAAATTTTTTGGTTGGCGGATTCTTTTTACGGTATTTCTTATACCATAGATACCCCAGTCCTGCTGCTGCCAAATAGGGAATTACCAATAAAAATAAGATTCCATCATTCAACCCTCTTCCTTGCATATTACCGTCTTTGGTAGAATTCTCAGCAGTCAACGTACACATCGCACATTGTGCTTGAGAAATAGATACTGTCGAGCAGCTTAGGGTAAATATTACGAGTAGATATTTAAACCATTTCATAGTCCAAAGTTACTGAAAATTTAGCGATTAGCCCACCAATACTTCAAATTTGTCCCAAAAACCATCTTGCGGCAATGAGGCCACCAATTCCATCTTTTCTTTTTTAATGGGATGTGTAAACGCTAACGACCGTGAGTGTAAACAGATACTTCCCAGTGAGCTTCCTCTTGGATACCCGTATTTGTTATCGCCAACAATAGGACAACCCATTGCTGCCAACTGCGCTCGTATCTGATGTGTACGACCTGTTAAGGGTTCGACCCGCAATAGGTAGAATCCATTTAATTCACCCACTATCGCATAGTCCAATTCAGCGTAGGTACCGCCTTTCACTTCACGCGGAAATGCTTTCGTTACTCTTGTCTGTCTATTTCGAATTAACCAATTGATCAATTTACCTTCGGCATTACGTGGGCGTTGCCGTACGATTGCAAAATAAGTTTTTTTCACCATCCGGTCTTGAAAGAACTTATTCATACGTTCGAGGGCTTTACTTGTCTTCGCGAAAAGAATCATCCCACTAACAGGTCTATCCAAACGATGGATGACACCAACATAAGCGTCATTGGGCTTGTCATATTTCTTTTTCAGATAGATCTTCACCATATCCTCCAATGAAAGATCCCTAGTTTCGTCAACCTGCACAATATCGCCCGCTTTTTTATTAATCGCTATCAGATGATTATCTTCAAAGATCACCTCTTTATCTGTAATTTCAGATTTATTCATTTCTTCTATACTAAAAGGTTATTCAAACCTCTGTTATTATCTAAAAAATCGGATTGAAATACCGAAAAAAGGCCCTACGCAAGCGTAAAGCCTTTTCATATCTTCTTACTAAAACTTATTGTACACTATCTGCCTTTAGTGCTTCTGCTTTTTTAGCGTTCTCTTTCATTTTTTTCTTAAAGAAGCCTCTTAACAAGAAATTATGTTGCAAAGCTTCCATATTTTCATCCAACTTTTCAGTACTAGAATTCAGATTATTAATGGCTGACTTAATTTGATTTGCTGAAGCAGGATCATTCAATAGGACACCAACCGCATTGTCTTTATCGTTCAATCGACTAGAGGCATTATTCAAGTTATTGATCAATGCATTTGCAGTCTGTGATACCCCCTGCAACTGCGCTGCAGACTGACGCAAATTTGAAAAGATAGCAGTATCGGTAGTCAGATCGTGGATCAACCCTTTATTGCTGTTCAGTGAATTTGTCAATGTAACCAAATTCGCAGATGCTTTATTGGCATTATTCATTGCAGCACTGATGGACAATAAGCTCGCACGTAACGTATTCACCATCGCCGTATCGGTCAGCATTGCACCAACCATACCTTTACCATCTGCCAAACCACGTGATATCTCGACAAAGTCTGTCGTAATCTTAGCCAAGTTTTCGTTATTTACCTGCAATGTTTCCATCATGGCCTCCATGTCGGCAGTTTTCGCTGATCTCAAAAAATCACCAGTTTCCACAGTAGGTGCATTTTGGGACCCGCCAGTGATAACGACAATTTTATTACCTATCAATCCATCAGAGCCCAATTTTGTGACAGCATCTTTGCGAATATATTCTGCAGATTTCTCTTCAATAGTTAAAACAACTTCGACATCCTGTACACTTTTAAAGTGGATATTTTTAATGATCCCCACCTTAACCCCAGAAAACCAAACATTACTTCCTACTTTCAATCCTGCAACATCAGGAAATGAAGTTGCAATCTCGATGTTTCTTGTAAATTTCTTTTGTTGACTGCCTAAAATAAAAATCCCGGCCAAAAGAATCAATACGCCTAAAAAAACAAAAATACCAACAATGATTGCTCTTTTATTTTCTGCCTTACTCATGTATATTATAGAATAAAATTATAATTATAAAACGCCTTAACACGTGCGTCATCTGTATCAAAAATTTCTTCAAAAGAACCTTGTCTTTCAAATTTACCATCCAATAGCATCACAATACGATCACCTACTTCCTTCGCACAGGCCAAATCATGTGTAATAATAATTGATGATGTCTTATACCGCTCCTGAACCTCATTGATCAATCCATTGATATCCAAACAAGTGATCGGATCGAGACCTGCTGTAGGCTCATCATACATCATAATCTCCGGCCGAAGGATCAAGGTACGCGCGATACCAATCCGCTTACGTTGACCTCCCGACAATTCAGATGGCATTTGGTTGATGGCCTGAGATAAACCTACACCATCCAACACTTCCTCCACAGCATGATTAATCTCAGATCGTGTGAGATTTCGTTTATTTCTCACCAATGGAAACTCCAAATTCTCACGAACCGTCATACTATCATAGAGTGCACTATTCTGGAAAGAAAAACCAATTTTTAATCGTAATTCACGCAACTCACGATCATTTAATGACGTGACAGATTCACCCAATACATCAATTGTTCCTTCATCAGGTTTTAATAATCCCGAAATCAATTTGATCAAAACTGATTTACCTGTACCTGAACGTCCTAACACAACAAGATTTTCCTCTTTATATAAATCTAGGTTAACCTCCTTGAGTACATGGTTATCCCCAAAAGATTTACTCACATTTCTGATTTCAATGACTGATTGAGAATGATCTATATTTACTTTAGCCTTTTCCATATACCACTATCCAAAGAACGACAAAATCTGAACAATAATTATCTCCTCAATAAAGACAAGAAACATCGAAGCAACAACGGCCGCATTGGCTGCCTTACCTACTCCTTCAGTACCTTTAGAGGAAAAATAACCACAATAGCAACTTACAGCTCCAATAGTAAAGCCAAATATTACAGCACGTAATACCATAGCACCTAAATCCTTGAAGGCAATTGTTTCAAATACCTGCGTAAAAAAACTCAAAAAACTCAAGTCATCTTTACTCATCATACTCAGATAACCACCTAAAAGGCCAATACCTGCCACATAAAAACATAGCACAGGAATACCAATAGTTGTAGCTAAAATTCTACTTACAATCAAATATTTATAAGGATTAGTACCTGACACCTCCATCGCATCTATCTGTTCAGTCACATTCATTGAACTTAATTCAGCCCCGATCTGCGACCCCACTTTACCCGATGCAATCAAAGCTGTTACCAGGGGGGCCAGCGCACGGACAATCGCAATTGAAATTAGCGATGGCAACATCGAGGTTGCACCAAATTCTTCCAAGGAAGGACGAGATTGTTTCGTAAAAACAAAGCCAACGATAAATCCTGTTAAACTAATCAAAGGCAAAGATTTATAGCCTATTTCATAGCATTGGCGTATAATTTCTTTGAATTCATATGGTGGAGTTACTAATTCGCGCCAAAACCGTAATAAGAAACGATGAATGTTTGCGAATTCTAGAAAAAAAGTCTGAAGTTTTTTAGCCATTTAAAAATATGTCTATGTCAAATTAATGTGTCATAAAACACCTCATATGCTCAACAAACACGTAACAATTCGAGCGGTAAAGGTAAATAAAAAATATGTATCTAAAATTGTCGTTTATGTAAAAAGATCTTCAATTTGACTTTTATATAAAAAAAATCAGATTTATAGTGTACTGATTAAACCATTTAATACGTTATGCTGTCATAATAACAAAGACAATAGCATAGAGTTTTGTCTTACTTAAAATATTACGAAGATGAAAAATTTAGGAAACATAAAATATTGGGTACTGGGGTTAATCGGTGTTGCTTCCTTTACAAGTTGTACTACTACGATGGCGCAAAGAGGAGGATATACAGGTTATAATAACTATAACAATTCTGGTGTTTCATTTCAGACGTTCTATGATGAACTTTCACCATACGGACAATGGGTGAATGATCCAAACTATGGATATGTGTGGATTCCTGATGCCGGTCCTGACTTCCAGCCTTATGCAACCAATGGTTATTGGTCCATGACAGATTATGGTAACACATGGGTCTCCAATTACGATTGGGGGTGGGCTCCTTTCCACTACGGCCGATGGAACTACAACGATCGTTATGGTTGGGGATGGGTTCCAGATTACGAATGGGGACCAGCATGGGTAAACTGGCGCCAAAGCAATGATTATTATGGTTGGGCTCCATTAGGCCCGGGCATGAATATCAATGTCTCGGTCAATATCCCAATGAACTTCTGGACCTTTGTTTCGGTCAATCATTTTATGAACCGAAACATGGATAGATATTATGTGAACCGTCGAAATTATAACAATATCTATAATAGAACGACAGTGATCAACAATACAACGATCATCAATAATAACTATTATGTGGGCGGCCCCCGTAGATCTGACATCGAACGTTATACAGGTAGAACTGTCAACGTAAACCGTATTAACAATGTAGATCGGCCAGGATCGGTGCGCAGCAGCAATAGCAGTACAAGATCAAGCGAAATCAATATGTATCGTCCGAATGTAGACCGCAACACACGCTCATCTGCACGTCCGACCAATGTTGTTGACGCTTCAACTCGAACACGTAGTAATAATAGTGAAATTTCGGACCGCAACAATCGTGTCATTTCCAACCGGGATAACATCAATACCAGATCTGGAAATCGTGAGTTATATATTGACAATAGCGGTAATGCCTCGGTAAGATCACGCAATGATGCGAATAATAATAGCGGATCTACACGTAGCTCCAGTAATACGAATGGACGCACAAGAGACAATAGTTCGAACAATAGAAATAATGTAGGTACAACACCTACTTCAGACAATTACGATTTTAGAACCCGATCCGGCAGAGAATCTAATCCATCAAATACGAACAACCCTACTTCTACCAGTAGAACCAGACAAGGAAATGCTGTTGACAACGGTGGTGTTGTCAACAGCCGAAATTCGGACTATAATACACGAGTAAGAACAGGCACCAGCACTACAGGTGATGGGGGTTCATCCCGCAGTGGGCAGCCAACAACAATGCCGCAACGAAATGGAAATTATGATGCTGGCAATACTAGAACACGCTCTAGTCAACCTGTATCACAACCTAGTCAACCGGTGCAAAATAGAAGTTATGACACTGGCAACAGCAGATCGCGCTCTAGTCAACCTGCAGCGCAACCAAGCCAACCGGTGCAAAACAGAAGCTATGAAAATACCCGAACACGGTCCTCGGCTCCCGCAGTTGAAAGATCAAATTCCTCGAATACAGGAAGTTCTTCAGCTCCAAGAACCAGATCATCTGAAGGATCAACTCGTTCAGGAGGTAGTTCAAGAACACGATAACAGATCAAATTTATAAAGTAAAAAAACGGGTCAGCACATCACTGGCCCGTTTTTTTAGCATCCAACTTGTATTGACTCTTGTTTTATTTATGATGAACAATCCGCACATTTTCATGTTAATTAGTAAATTTACGGTTTCAAACAAAAATCAGATTAATAAAGATGGCTTCATTCACCTCTATATTAGATAACGACTTTTACAAATTCACGATGCAGAATGCGGTAGTCAAGCTATTTCCAAAGGCAAAAGCACGCTACCACTTTATCAATCGGGGGCATCATAAGTTTCCGGAAGGATTTGACATTCTTTTAAAGGAGGCTGTAAACGAAATGGCAGACCTACGGCTTACCAAAGCTGAGAAAGCTTTTTTTGCGCGGACTTGTCCCTACATTGATCCGACCTATTTTGATTTTCTACAAGGTTATCGATATGATCCCGATGAAATAAAAATCACACAGGATGGTCCCGATCTCGAAGTTGTTATCGAAGGGTATTGGTATCGAACGATTCTTTGGGAGGTACCGCTCATGTCACTGATCTGTGAGCTTTTCTATGAATCTCAGGATTTGGTTCGCGCGTCAGATGAAGAGGTTATTGCAACGGCCAAAGATAAAATCGAGAAATATAAAAAGCTGCATATCACAATTGCCGATTTTGGCACCCGCAGAAGACATTCCTATGAAGTCCACGACTTGGTTGTCCGTACATTAAAACAATACGGAGAAAAAACCTTTATCGGAACCAGTAATGTTCACCTGGCAATGAAATATGAAACCAAACCAATTGGTACACATGCACACGAATGGTTTATGTTTCATGCGGCAAAATATGGCTACAAAATGGCCAACCTATTAGGATTGGAGCACTGGTCGGATGTTTATCGCGGTGATCTTGGAATTGCGCTGTCTGACACCTATACAACGGAAGTTTTCTTTCAACAATTCGATAAAAAGCTTACCAAATTATTTGATGGAGTACGTCACGACAGTGGTGACCCGCTAGAGTTTACAGACAAGGTTATTGCACACTACAAGAAAAATGGTATCGATCCATTGTCAAAGACAATTATATTTTCTGATGGCCTGGATTACGACAAGGTCGAAAGAATTGCAAGCTACTGCGAAGGCAAAATATTACACTCATTTGGTGTGGGGACCAACTTTACAAACGATGTAGGACTTAGACCCATGAATATTGTCATCAAAATGACTGATGCTCTTCCGGAAGATGATCAATGGACTCCAGTCATCAAACTATCGGATGAACCTATGAAGCACACTGGCGATGAAGATTCCATCTATATCGCAAAAAAAGTATTAATGATTGATAATGGCAATGTATAGAGACGTATATGGTGAGGCCCTGGATGATTACTTTATCCATCAAGAAGAAAAATTCCCTTTAATACTGCATACAAGCTATGGCGACCAAGACGAAATGCCTGTAGAAATTTTCTTTAGGGATACTGACGATTTTCCAGAACTGGAATTCATCGGATTATCACTCTGTGACGGCCGGGTATTAGATGTGGGGGCTGGCGTAGGCAGTCACAGCTTATATCTACAAGAAAAGGGGTTTGAGGTCGATGCGCTGGAAATATCGCAAACAGCTTGTCACATCATGCAACAGCGTGGTGTGCAACATATCATATGCAAAGATTTCTATGAATTCAGTGGACAAAAGTATGATACGCTTTTGTTTCTTATGAATGGTGTAGGTATCGCTGGCGACATTGACGGTTTTAAAAAGCTGTTGCAGCATAGTAAAGAGCTCCTGACCGATAGAGGGCAGCTTATTTTTGATTCATCCGATATCGGTTATCTCTACGAGGATTATAACATCAAAAAACCCAGCCATTATTTTGGAGAGATCCAATATCAATACGAATATAAAGGACAAAAGGGAAATCCCTTCAAATGGCTTTATCTAGATCAGGATAAACTGATCAAAATAGCCCATGAACTAGGCTGGGTTGTTCAGATTCTATATGAAGATGAACATGATCAATATTTAGTTCGTATGGAACCAAAAAAATAGTCTAACTATTTCAAGGCTTTACTTAGAAAAAAAACGCACAAAAAACCCTTAAATACCGACTCAGTATTTAAGGGTTTTTGTAAATCAGAAAATAGCATACCTATTTCAGGACTTCACATACTACTTTTGGGTTCTAATATAAATATCCCCCATAGAAGTTTTCAAGATCACGTCCTGTCCGCCACCATTCATCTTTCCCTTTACAGTATTTGACATGTTGTAAACACTTTTAGGCTCCTCAACAGGCTTTTCAAATTGAAATTCATCTGCAGCGTAAATATTCCCCATTGAGGTCTTCATATCTACGTTAGCGCCGAATTTTACCGGGAAGGCTACGTCCACCGCGCCCATTGCTGCGATGAGTGAGATAGGCCCTTTGACTGGTTGCACAAATTTAGCGACCACGTCGCCCTGAGCGACTTTCACATTGAGCGGTCCAGTGACATTGATCACCTTAACATCTCCCATTGTACTAGCGATCTCGACCTCGGCTCTAATATCTTTTATTTCAATACCACCGCCATTAAAGAACCCTCCACGACCACCTCTCACACTAATCGATAGATCAAAAGGAACCCGAACATGCACAGAATCCTCCAGTGGCATACCAACCATACTGATTTCCGTAACACCAGCAATATTTTGAATGTTCATTCCCATTCCCGAATTATCGGAAAGGCCAGAACCATTGACTACACGCAATCCTTTAGCCCGGTCGTTCTCTTCCTGTTCCTCCACCTTCGCTGTAATCACAACATCTTTTCCATTATAGCCCTCGATAGAGACATTGTCAAATTTCAGCAATAGCTTCTCGCCTACATTGGGGACTTTAATTTCTTTCCAAACTCTCTTCTCACTATCACCATGAGGCATTCTCATTGTTTTAGGAGGTCTAGGTGCCTTTGGCGGAACGGCGCGTTCTGCATTCTCCGTTATTTGGGCCTGCAATGCATTAGCAAAGAGCAGTGCCATTCCCATAATCATTATTCTTATCTTTTCCATCTGTATAATTTTTTTTTCAATTGTGATGAAGCTATCAGATTTATTCTCCCTTGTGTGATTGAATAAATCATAATGGTTTCATCTTCATAATTATTACTTTCTAGTCCATTTTTTCAATGGTATTTATGAGCTCACAAGCTCCTTTTGTTAAGGTAATGAAGTGCGGAGGTTTATTCCATTAGCTTAGCACGTCTCTACAGCTTCATCGTATATATTGTTTGTTCTAGTGGTTCAGCAATACCGCATAAGCTTGCTCTTTCACAAATTTTAATGTAAAGGGATCCTCTACAATCGCGTTCAGCTTATCCTTTGTACTATTTTTCATTTCCGCTTCATCTCTTTGTGCAATCATCTGCATCAGCTCAACCTGTAATGTCGGATCATTCTGTGCGACAAAAAAGTCCTGAACCTTTTGCTGCCTAACTTCTGGTGTCATTCCGTCCAGCAAGGTCTCAATCGCTGCCATACGCACATTACTGCTCTCATCCGAAACAGCTATTTTCTCTAATGCATGTGCTGCATCCTCTTTCAGATTTCCTTGTTTTTGGAGTGCGAGTACGGCTGCTAATCTTGTACTTGCCCAAACAGAATCCTGAAGCATTTGCATATAATCTTTTTCAAGCCCTTCTTTCTTATCTACAGGAACCTTTTGCGCCGTCCTGTTAACCTCACGATGTATTTTTGGCATACTTGTCATCGTCTGTATTGACCGTATCGGTTCCTTCTGACCAGCTTCTACTGCTACCTCTTGTTGAGATGGGCGCAGGATGTCCACTGGCTCTTTCTGAACAGGGGCAGATTTCAAATCTGCTACTCTGCTCAAATGATCATCCTTTTTCTCCTGATTGAAGATGACAAAAGCCGCAGATCCGACCAATAATGTAGCTGCCGCAATACTTGCCCATCGCCACAAAGGTTTAATCTTCTTTTCCTGTACCGGAGGAACAACCTGTGGTCTGATTTTATTCCATAAATCCGATGACGGTTCTTTACGGTCAAATGCATCCCGATTGGTGTTCACAAAATCCTTCAAATTATCCCGCATAATTATACCTCTCCTTCAATTGTTCGTAAATTTTCTTTTTGGCGCGATGGTATTGACTCCGCACCGCTACCGCTGTCATTCCCAAAGATTCCGCGACTTCATCGTGGCTCATATCTTCAAAAAGATACAGATTGATCACCATCTTGGGTATCCCGCTCAGCTGATCAATGACTGATTCCAAATCAGTCAGCCGACATTCTCGCCACTCCTTTTCCAACAGTTCATCTTCGCCTTCATCCTGGATTTCCAGATCATCAATAGGTGTGTAATACTGCTTATTTTTCCGTAAAAGAGAAATAGCCTTATTCACTCCCATCCTTCTCAACCAGGCTTCAACACTAAGTACCGCCTGCCACTTATCCGATTTTGAGAAAAACTCCACAAAAGTCTCCTGCAAAACATCCTCACTTTCCTCCTGATTTGACAAAATCCGATAGATCGAGTTAAAAATCTTCTTCGCATAGCGATGATAGAGCTGTGCAAAGCCCGACTCGTTACCGGATTGGCACATCGCTAATAGATCTTTATCGCTAAGTTGGTTTTGCACGTTTACTATTTAATACTGTTAATTCCTATGTTTCTATTGTATAGTCGGATCATTCTGGAAAATGTTGCAATTTAATTTTATTTTTTTTCTAAAATAAATAACATGCTATTTGTGAGCAGCAATAAATCTATTTTTTCAGGTTTTAAATCTACAAAAAACACCCATGGAAAATACCATGGGTGCTTGCATTAACAAAATATACTTAATGAAGTTTTGTGAACTCCTCAATAAGAGCGCTTTATTTCACTTTCAGATAAGTTTCAATAATCGTATGTTTTACCCCCAGTTCGGGCAAATTCTCTTCCCCATGTTGGACAAGCGTATCCCCTTTAAATTCCAACTCAAAATCAAACTTCTTACTTTCCCAATCGCGGAGGCTACAGTATTGCAATCGCTCCTGATATTTTTTACCATCAAAAGAATAAGTTCCACCCCCCGCAATAAAATGAGGTTCCTTTCCTTTCCCCTTTTCTTTATCATGATTGAAAAATGAAAAATGATCTTCATTAAACATTTTAAACATTTCGGTTTTGCTTGTATCAGTGAAAGCAGTCACAGTGTCTTTCCCTTTGATAGTCTTAGCCTCTAAGAGTCTGTACGTCCCTGTCAAGGTTTTGTTTTTTGTGGTCTCATTTTCCTTCGTTTTATCACCTACGTTATTACAGGAAAGGAGAATCCATGGCAAAGCCGCGATTAGTAAAATTTGATTTTTTAGGTTCATAGTATTTTATAAAAGGTTTAAAGAGGCCAAACTACGAAAGTTCAGCCTCATAAAAAAACAAACCATTGTGATTATTTGTCCCACCAGACTCGGCCTGCAAGATTATCACCGCCGGGTACTGCTGAAGAGGCTGCCTTATAGTTTTCTCCATTGATAGCCGCTTCATTTGCAGGATAAGGAAAACGACGTGGAATAGTGGCAGAAGTTGCATTCCCTGGATAATTTACAGGAGTTAGCACTGGGAAGCCTGTTCTACGCCAGTTACTCCAAGTTTCATAAAAATCAAGCATTGTGATCGTATGCGCCCAATACTGTGTGTTTATTTGCTTCAGCCCATCTGCAACATTAAATGGATGCGCCTTCAAATAAGCGTCTGCATCCGCTTCACTGATTGCCATTGATCCATCATATTGATCGAGGAAAGTCATACTACCTTTAACCCCTTTGTTGTAATGATCACTAGCACTCCCCCCTATTCCCCATCTTTGTGCAGCCTCAGCTAAAAGTAACTCGGACTCACCGTAGGTTAAAATAAATGTAGCACCTGTTCGTTTAACCATATTGGGATTAGGAGATGAATAATCTGGAAAAGTAGTATAGCTCGGATCTCCATTGATATTATACAATGGATTGGATCCAAGATCCTTACCATTAGGCATACCTTTTTGTTTTGCTGGATCAGTTATAAACCCAGCATTTTGGTCTTTGCTTTTCTCAGACAAGTATAGTTGAGTCACCGCAACCTTTCTCAATCGTGGATCATTATTTGATTTTAAATAATCAATAAAAGTCTTGGACCATTTTACATAATAGTTTTCCTGTCCACCATCTCCGAGGAGTACTTGGCTATTTCGGTTCTGGGTCACCCGGGAACCAGACACATCATGCAAGATAAAGGCATTATCTGCATTGTTGGTCATCGTCTTCCCAATTACCTTTTGGGCATATTCTTTGGCTTTGGCTTCATCTACTTTCACTAAGCGCATTGCTGTGCGGAGCAAAAGCGAATTCCCAAATTTCCGCCATTTCGCAATATCGCCTTTGTAGATAACATCTCCGGTTACTTTATCACCATCATCTTTTAAGGCTGCAGTAGCCGTTTCAATTTCCTTCAATAGATCGTTGTAGATGTCTTGTTGTTTATCGTATTTTGGTTTATAGATTTTATTGTAAAATCCCACACCTGCTTCAGAATAAGGAACATCACCATACAGATCTGTTAAACGGGCAAATATCAACGCCTTCCAAATTCTTGCGACATGATGAAGATTTGCATATTTAGGTTTATCTTTTGTAAACTCTACTACGTCAACAATATTTCTAACCTGCTCAATATAGGCGCCGACAGTTCCATTACCCCAATAAGCTGCCGTGTAACTTTCGTTTAACATATATTTATCTCCTGCCCAATAACTTACTACAGTAGACAAACCCTGCATCATTGTTGCCGAATAGATTAAATTTCCACGCCAAGTATCATAGGCAAAATCAAAACTTCCTGTATAAAACAATTGAGCAGAACTAAATGTATAATTAGGATCCCAATTATCCTTGCTGTAAGAAATTGGATCTGTATTTATTTTTTCAAAATCTTTTGTACAGCTACTTAAAATTAGTGAAGCCACTGTAACCAAGCTAACAAATGCTGGTTTTATATATCTTTTCATGATTATTTGCAATTAAAATTTAACACTTAAATTAATACCATACGTACGTACAGCGGGAACACCACCGAGTTCCAAACCTGGAAAAGTAGCATTGTAACTTGATTCAGGGTCAATATTATTTGTCTTTTTCATAATTATCCAAAGATTTCGCGCTACAGCACTAACTGTTATCGCCTTAATCTTGTTATTAAATAAATTGGATGGGAAAGTATATCCCACAACAATTTGACGTAGCTTAACAAAATCAGCATTGTTGACAAATATCTTCGATACATTGTTTGCAGTATTGGTATAGTAGGTTGCTGCTGTACGACCTAAACTTTCGCGATCTGCTACTGTTTCTTGATGTAATCCGGCAATGTATCCGTAATAATCCGTTCCTGAAAACAGCTTTCCACCCCATTTTCCATCAATCAAAAAAGAAAAATTGAAGCGTTTATAATTGAATTCATTGTTCCAACCCGCAAACCATTTGTTCATTGCAGAACCATAAGGTTTTAAATCACCACGAACAGGAGAGCCATCATCAGCCTTAACAATATTGCCATTATCGTCGTATTTATAGTCAAATGCCATAATTTGGAAAGCAGGCATCCCTACCCGATTCATTAAATAGCCTACTCCTGAGCGTGAAGTTGCGACAGATTGCTCATCCATTCCCTCGGCCAAAGACAATACTTTATTATCATTATATGAACCGTTCAATGAAGAAACCCATTTAAAGTTTTCTGATTTGAGAATTGTTGCTGAAATTAAGGCCTCAAACCCCTTATTTTGCATTTCACCTGCATTTAACACAGCACCGGTATAACCACTTGAAGAAGGTGTCGTTATAAACGAAATTTCATTTTTCGACTTTTTGTTATACCAAGTAAGATCTAAATTCACGCGGTCATTGAAAAGGCGTAATTCAGTTCCAATTTCCAACTCTGTTGCAGTTGAAGCTTTTAAGGAAGAATTGGGAATGTTTGCATTTGAAATTGTTCCCAATGGTTGCCCATTCAGCGTTTCGCTCCTAAAATTATAAGTTAACAAGGTTTGATATGGATCTGTAGCTTGTCCCACTTGCGCAAAACCGGCCCTCAACTTTCCATAACTCAACCATGATGGTTTTAAATATTCTGAAAAGATAAATGAACCCGAAACAGCCGGATACACAGAATTCAATTTATTGTCAAATCCAGGTGTTGCTAAAGTAGAAAACCAATCTGACCGTAAACTTCCGGTTAAATAAGCGACATCTTTATAGGCAAATTCCAATGTACCATAAGTGGATTGTGTTTCCGATTCACTCTCAAGATAACCAACAGACTTATTTTTTGCGTTTAATATATTATACACACCAAATATGGCGAAATCCGTTCCTAAATTCGTGGTCTGTTTGATTTTCGTATTTCTGTAACTAGCTCCAATATTGGGGGTCAATGTATAATCTCCTATTACAAAAGACTTGCCAATCAATATATCTGTGTTGACATCTGCAAATTTTGTTTCTTGCTCCGCAATCTTTCCACTTGGGTAATATCCCGTACCTGAAGGAACTACATTCTTGTAGTGATCGGAATATCCGTCCCGTCCCACGCGTCCCTGAAAAAACAAGCCATTATTCATTGTATATTTTGCAGTTACAGAAGCAATAGAGCGATCCCGATTGGTATTGTTGACAAATTCATTTGCAGCAAACCAAGGATTAGTTGCATAAACGTTACCTGCGTTATAGAGAATCTCATTGCCATCAGCACCTTTCCATGGCTTTAAATCATTGATATTAATACTTGTCGGTAAAAACATCGCGTTATAATTGGCATTTCCAGCACCATCAGATACCATTGGACGGTTTTTCACTTGCTCTAAAATCATATTATAACGTGCGTCAACAGTCAAACCTTTAAGTGGCTCAAATAATCCGACCAAATTGAAAGACTGTCTCTTAAGACCCGAATTAGGTACAACAGATCTATTATCTACGTTTGTTCCTGATAGACGGATTGAACCACCCTCAAAAGATTTATTCAATGCCAAAGTATTTGTCCATGTCGAACCTGTTCTATAAAACCTCTTAAGATTTCCCTTCTGCAATGAATATGGTCTTTCCTTTCCATCAAATTGCACAACCGGTGTACCATCCAACTTTGCCCCCCAACTGGAACCACCAACCTGAGCGGCACCCGCTTGGGTATTTGGCTTCTCACCATTAGCGCCCTGGCCATATACTGTTTGCCAGTTGGTATTATCTATAATTTGTTCCCCTACGAAATTGCTATTAAAATCTATCGAATTCCCCTTCCCGGATTTTGTTGTAATTAAAATAACACCTGCTTTTGCCCGCGAACCATATAATGCTGAAGCAGCAGCTCCTTTTAATACCGAAATACTTTCGATGTCGTCAGGATTGATATTGCTGATTGCATCACCTAAATCTGGGGCATTGTCCCACTGACTACCGGCGTTTCCTTTAGTATTCGCATTACCTATACCTACCGGCTTACTCTCCATAGGTATACCATTAATCACATATAAGGGTTGATTTGTTTGATTCAGACTGGAAACACCGCGTATAGTTACATTTGATGCGGCCCCTGCCCCACCTGAAGTTGAACTAATATCCAAACCTGCTACTTTTCCGACAAGTGAATTCATGACGTTATTTTCACGTGCTGTAGTCAAAGATTCTCCTGCAACCTGTGTCACTGAATATCCCAAAGAGCGTTTTTCCTTTTTCATACCCAATGCTGTCACCACCACCTCATTTAACATGCGGTTATCTTCGATTAAGATGATTTTCATATCACCATCTTTCGTCACAGCCGCTTCCTGCGATGCATAGCCCGCGAAAGAAACGATCAACGTATTGCCAGTCGCGGCGTCGATGGAAAACCGTCCATTAATATCTGTCGCCCGCCCTACAGCAGTACCTTTAACACGTACACTGGCTCCCGCTAACGGATTCCCTTTATCATCTGTTACCGTACCCGAAACGACAACTTGTTGTTGTTGACTAACCACAACAAGTCCTTCTTTGGATACTGAATAAGCCAGTCCACTTTTATTGAAAAGCTTCGCCAATACGTCCAATACCTTCGTATTATTGACATTGACAGACACTTCTTTATTTAAATTCTCGTTTGTCGAATTATAGACAAAATAATAATCACTTTGTTCTTCGATCAGTTTAAGTACCTTGCTCAGTTTTGTTTTTTGAACATCCAAGGACACTTTTTGTTGGGAAAATACAGATGCTGAAACATTGATTACAGCACACGTAGTCATAATTAAGGCTAGTTTCATCCGGATAATGAATCTAAAATGCACAATATATCCATTGCGCATTTGCAATAAGCAATTTTTAATCATATTTTAGTGTTGGTTAAAATTAATATTAAGCAGCACGCCCCAATGTTGCTGCTTTTGGTTAATCATTTTTTCAATGAAGGATGGTGTTGGTCCACCATCCTTTTTATTTTTCTGAGATAGTTATTTTTTTCCCATATAGTTCAAATTTAAATGGTTCGACTTTTTGTAAAGCACTCAGTACCTGAGTAATATTTTCTTTGCTAAAGGTTGCCGTAAAGCGATATCTTTTCAATTCTTCACTTTGAAGCTGAATATCCACATCATACCAGCGCTCCAGGGTTCTTCGTAAAGATTCGAAATCTTGGTCCACGATTTCCAATCTATTTTCTTTCCATGCGATATCTGGTATTTCGGTAGTATTTGACTCCACTACGGGGATATTTTCGATTGCAATTTCCTTAATGGGCAACTTACTTAAGGTTGGCTTATTTCCTTTACTTGCATTTACCGCAAGCTCAGTTTGGTTTTTAAATATCGTAATTTTTTGATTTGGCTTAATAACAACGGAATTCTCGCGCTGTCCTTTGCTTTTCATCTCAATAGACCCCTCCACCAATACAGCTTCGGCCGTTGGTTCTTCGGGATAACTTTTCACGTTGAAGGTAGTTCCCAAAACTTTGATATCAAAATCAGAAGCCTGCACCATAAATGGTTTTTCTTTATTCTTTGCGACCTGAAAATAACCTTCACCGACCAACCGCACCAAGCGCAATTCACCATTAAAATCCGAAGACAGCTCCAATTTACTTGCTGAGTTGAGGGTAACAGTACTGCCATCAATTAACTCAAAGGTCTTCTTTTCACCTTTCTTTGTCTGATACACCTGACCAACGTTTGTTATCGCTTGTGGAGCAATATCATTCGTCGGACGTGAATAGTACCATAATCCGCCTGCGACCAAAGCAACAAATACCGCAGCAATAGCGCCCCACTTTTGCCATGTAATCTGGCGGATAGGTGCAGATTCAATTGGCGTATTTTGGAGGTCAGTCTTCAATCTCTCCATCTGTTCATGGATAGATTTTCGGTTTCCGACCAAAATTTGGTAAAGACGTTTGGCTTTTAGGATCATTTCGACCTGCTCTGGATGATTTAAGCAGTATTGTTGCCAGTAAAGGATACAGTTTTTATCTTCTCCAGAGCAGTACTTTTGAAAAGTATCGTCAATCAAAAAATCTTCTAACTGTTTATAATCTTTTTGGCTCATTCTAATGGGTATTTACCCTATAGTGCCCAAGAAGAGATCTTTTTCCTAATAAAAAAACAAACTATTTTATAAAATACTGATAATCAGGTTGTTTATTTTAAAAAACAACACAAAGAAGAGGTATAATACTTAACGAATACGCTATGATTCGCTTACAACAACAGTTGTCGGTATTATCATTAAATGTCCTTCAGCTCCTCCCGCAATATTTTTAGCGCATCGTAAAGCGTATTATACGCCGTTTTGACAGACATCTGCGTGATTTCAGAGATTTTTTCATACGAATAGCCTTCAAAAAACTTTAGATTGACCAATTGTTTTTGGCGAAAAGACAACTTCTCCAGTGCTTCTTTCAAACGGATCTGAATAATCTCATTTGTTTGCACTTTGATTACAAACTCTTCATAAGGCATCTCAATCCATTCATCTTCCGCTTTTACATTCTGAAGCGCAGTATTAATTTTATGTTGCTTTTCGATCAGGCGTAGAATACGTCTTTTTAGAAAGGTAATAAGGTAGGACTGTACATTTTCAACGCGTTCAAGCTGCGTTCTTTTTTCCCAGATCTTGACAAAAACCTGATCCGTCGCTTCACTTGCCAAATCAGTATCCCCACAGGTACGGATTCCAAAATTAACAAGTTCTTGATAAAGTGCCCCATACAGATCAAAAAATGCAGCCTCGTCCCCCGTACGAATACGCTCCCACAACAGGCGGTACCCCATTTTATTTCTCATAACAAAGCATATAATCTGTATTCAAGCTATTTTACGTCCCTATTTCCAAAAGTATAAACTTAATCCGTAAAAGGAAAAAGTTTTTATCTTTAGGTATAGTTATTTGTATGTGGTCTGAAATTATAATCACCCTATTTATCTGTATTGTACTGAACTACTATGTATTGCAGTGGCTTAAAGATAATCGAAAAATGCGTCCAAAAGGAATTTTGGCCTACTTAATCACGCCAATAATTTACCTATGTATCCGCTTATTGATGATGAAATGGGTATTTATTACTGTCTTTGCATTGGCCTGGATCGCGATTATTATCTTTTTGCTCCGGAAGTCTATTCGCTATTTGACACCACAAAAATTTCATCCGGAAAATGAAGAAGTACTAGAGGCCGAAATCGTTGACAGCAAAATTGATGAACCTATTGCCTATCCTGAGAAACCAACCAATTCTGAGCAGGTATCAGGTATAGGTGAAGTGCAGACCATTCGTTCAAATCCTCCCATTGTAGGGCCTGATAGCCCACAGCAACTCAATTTACAACACACAGCTATTTCTGTTGACGAAGCAGCAGAAATACAGGCTGAACAACAGAAGCAAGATCGAAGACTTTTAATACTACAACGTGTCTCTTTTTACGCGACTATTTATAACCTTATTTTTTGTCTCTTTCTAATTATTCGAAGAGCTTATTTACAGACAGACGCAGAGGATGATATCATTGGCCTTTTTGGCACTTTTCAGATCAACAGTATTGTGTGTTTGGTCATCACTGCCATCATCTGCAAATTGTTTGATACGCTGAATAAATTGACCAATCTGATCCAAATGGAAAAAAGAGGTTATAAGTTTTCACTTTTTATCCTGCTTGGCATTGTCTGTTTTTTCTATTTCCGCGCAGATTTCATCACTTTAGAATCGCTAATCACTCAATCCTATACTAACCAGGGTATCTTTTTTTTTGTTGGAATAATGACCTTCCTACTCGCCCAACTTGCCTTTATGACGATCGATTATCCCAGTTTCATTCGGTATCAATTTGCGAGGAAAAGAGATTTAAAAGCAATTATTATACTCAATCTATTTCTATTTGTTTTGGTGATGATTATCTGTGAGGTCCTATTGTCGGGACTTAAAAATAGGTTCGATAGTAGCCATATTTTCACGCTGTACCCCACTGTACTCTTATTTTTTCTGGAGCGGAAAAATTACCTTCAGGCAAAAAACTATGTCAACCGTATGGATCTATAATCGTAAATTAGTCGCTTCAAAATCTTACATCGTAAAATTGACATGGAAGTGTCGGCAAATTAATAAATTAAACAATCAGGGTCTTTAATCCCAGCAAGTAAATATATTCAATGAAAACCATTTTCGCGATAATAGGCAGCGCAAGCGAACATTCATCCAATCATCAGCTCGTACGTCATCTCCAACATAAAGTAAACCCCGAGGTCAATCTTATTCTCTTTGACCGCCTGAAGGAACTCCCGCATTTCGACCCTGAAGAAAGTACATCCCGTCCGCCAATCGAAATCATCGCTTTGCGCCAGGTCATTCAGGATGCAGATCTGGTATTGATCAGCAGTCCGGAGTACATTTTCAGTGTCCCAAGCGGATTGAAAAATCTACTCGAATGGTGTGCAGCAACGACCATTTTTACAGAAAAACCCGTCAGTATTATTACCGCATCAGCACAGGGCGAAACGGGCCATGCCGAGCTACAACGTATAATGCAGGGACTTGGTGCTCAACTTGATTCCGAAAGGAACCTTCTTATTCAGGGCGTGAAAGGAAAACTTGATGCAGTAGGAAATATCTGGGATGAAAATCTCGATCAACAGCTTGATTTGCTTGCAGAACAGCTCAAGAACTCTTAGTTAAAATACCATTGGATTAAGCTTAATGGTATAACAACACAATAAAAAGTTATTATAAAGTGTACAAAGATTTCTAACTTTACAACATGCAAGAACAAGTCAATAATCCATTACACGGAAAACGGTTGGATACAATCATCGAATATTTAGTGGAATATTACGGATGGGAAGAACTGGGGCAAAGGATATCCATCCGGTGTTTCAATGAAAATCCGAGTGTTAAATCCTCGCTAACTTTTCTACGAAAAACACCCTGGGCCCGAGAGAAGGTTGAACAGCTCTATGTAAAAACCTTAGGTAAAAAATAATCTTATTTCTAGGATAATGCAAATAATCTGATTATTAAGCATATCTTTGCCGCCATGAAAAAAATTGCCGACTACCGTAAGTTGTTAAATGTGGATAAATCAGTGGATCTCAAAACCCTAAAATCCACTTACCGGACGATCATGAAAGAATGTCATCCGGATAAATTTGTCAATGACGAAGAAGGTCGTTTGGCTGCTGAACAAAAGAGTGTAGAAATGATTGAAGCTTATCATTTTTTGGTAAGCATCTGCCCCGAGACAATTGAACAACAATTACCGATCTATACAGAGACAATCACGAATTCAGGTATTCAAGATATTGATTGGAAAGCCCAGATATTGACGATCACCTTTCACGATGGCAGTCAATATGAATACTTTGGCGTCCAACGAAATGACTATGTAAAATTTGTCAATGCCGATTCTTTGGGACGATTTGCACGTAGACATATTTTCCACTCCTATCCTTATCGGAATGTATTGAAGACTGCTACAGTTGTTGCATAACTAAAACATAGATTTACAACTCAATGATACATATTGGTCCATAGACCAGTTAACACATAAGTGCCCTTTGTTGAAATAACAAAGGGCACTTATCTAAAATGTTAAATGTTTAAAAGCTACTTATATAACAGCTGTACAACCCAAATAGTTTTAGTTTTATAATTTTAACATTAACCCCGCCGTTCCTCCTCCATAAAACGTGTTTCTCGTACGATCTCTTCCCCAAGCTTTCCATTGGGTACCACCGCCTGATACAGCATCTTCATCCCGCTCAGCATAATTGAAACTTGGTGCCACAAATATCGATAACGCATCGGTCAATTTATATGCTGGGATCACACGAAAGGAAGATTGGTGATTGTCCAATGATTTAAATTTATCCGTTAAATGATTACGTGTGGTAATTTCCGTACGGAGTGCAAACTTGGATTTATTCAACAGTACAGCACCCAATCCTGCTTCAAAGGCATATTTCGCTGGACCATGGTTACCAAGAACCGCACCGATAGATAAGACACTATAGAGTACCCGACCTCCGGAACGAAACTGCAACGAAAGATAGCTATCCTCGTCTATTGCCAACGACAGATTTTTTTCTCCGTTTTTGATTAGGTTTAATAGACCGATCGGGTAATCACTACTATCGGCAATATTAACTATTCCTGCGAGCTGAAATCCCTTTACTTTTTTTGCCTTATTGGCAATACCTGCTATTTGGATGCCCACATCTCCGCTGCTATTGTTTAATACACCGGCTAATTGGGTTGTTCCAGCAGCTTCCTTTGCGGTATTAGCGACACCAGCGATCTGTACACCCCGTACCGTATCAGCCTTATTCAATACCCCGCCAACCTGAACACCTTTAACGGTTCCAAAAACCCGATTACCTACCCCCGCTAACTGTACTCCACCAACATTACCGCCGACAGTATTAAATACCCCCGCTACCTGGAATCCCTGCATATTATATTGGTTGATATTGAATACCCCCCCGAGCTCAACGCCCCTGACTCCGGCGGTTGCACCGCCGATAATATTTAATGAAAACTTATTGACAATCTGTGATCGAATAAATCCATGCGAACTTAATCCGGGTGTCATAGAAATTTGATAAGGACTATACAAAAACATACCACCCAGATTCATGCTCTGTATCTGTTGGGCAGGAGAAAGGAATATCCGGCCAAAAAAAGACTTATAAAGGCCATGATCTTCTTCATAGCCTTCGAAATAACCGTATTGCCGTTTCTTTTTATCTCCTATTTTTGCTTCAATAGGAAAAATAACCATTACACTGGTATCCCGAAACATCTCCTTACTCACATTCACTGCGATCAGATTACTTTTTTTCTTGACATCCAATTCAAAATAACCATTTTTGTCTGTTAACGTAGATAGCAAAGCGCTTCGGTCGAAAATACTGGCATTGGATATCGGATTATTGGTTCGGATATTTTTGATATACCCTGTGATCACAACCTTGTCTTTCCTCGGGGTCTGTACCTCAAAATCAACCGACATCCGTTGTGGCGTATATTGAACAATAATATGTTTGCCTAATTCTTTAAAGCTATACTCCTTACCCAAAATCCCATCGAGATAATCATATAAATTTCCCTTATAAGCCCTGGGGTAAATGACACTATCCATCTGTAAAATATTTCCATTGAAGGAAAACAACACATCTTGCCGTTCCTTTAGTAGCTGAAAGACTTCGCCAACCGTTGCTTTAGAGAAAGCAGGCATTTGAATTTCAGCAGCAAGCTTTTGCTGCGCTAGCCCCCAATGAAAGGAGCATAGCAGAGAGAATAGGATATAAAACCTGATTCGCTTTATAAAAAATAGTATCATGATGCTATCTGTACAATTTTGTTTCGAAAACATGTTATTGCTTTTTATTACTTGTTAAGTGGATTTCTTTACCCTGGACCTCAATCTTTAAGTCCAAGCTCTTTGCCATCACCTTGAGTATTTCTGCCAAACTATTTTGTTTAAATTCGGCTGTATATGATATTTTTTCAAGAGCAGGATCATCTATCATAACCTTATAATCATATGCGTAACTAAGCACCTCAGCAACCCTCTTTAAAGGTGTATTTTCAAAATTAAACTCACGGTCTACATAGTATTTATAGAATTTATCCTGAACGGGTTTCTTTTCAACTTTCATGGTATCTAGATCTCTGATCGTCAGCATCTGATCTGGTCGCAGGAAAATCTCTTTATCTGCATAGGCCACTTTGACCAATCCCGTGGCGACGATTACCTCCGTTGCATTGGGAATGCGACGCACATTAAAACTTGTCCCCAGTACCGTGATCTTCGTATTACCTGTCGCGATTACAAAAGGATGCTTTTTATCTTTTTGTACCTGAAAAAACACCTCTCCTTTTTTCAATTCCACATTTCTGTTTTTATTGCTCCAGGTGCTTGAGTAAGCTAACTCCGTATTTTTGTTGAGTGTCACCATAGACCCGTCGGGTAGTGAATTTTGAAGTACCGTCTCTTGGCTAGCAAGATGCATTTCTTTTCGCTGTGAACGGTCAAATACATAGAATCCAACCATGCAGACCAACAAAATGCTCGCCGCGGCCCACCAATTCCATTGAATCAGGTGCGTTTTCCTGTTGGGGATTTCAGTAGGTTCCGATGTTCTCCTGTCCCTAACAACTTTAAAATCCATCCAAGCCTTATCCACATCTACTTCTGGAACCTCCAGGGGTTTAGGTAGACTATCCCATAACTTTTTCATTTGCAAATATGCCTCCCTATTATTAGCGTCTTTTTCCAACCATTCCTCTACGATCCTACGCTCAGCGTCATTCGTTTCCCCGACCATATGTCTTTCTAGCAATTCCTTATTCATAGCATATAGATAAGATAGAAATACATTTTTCACTTTTAGGTATTCCGCTTTATTGTCAGGATCTTCCTCCATCCAGCGTTGTACCAAATTATTCTCTGCTTCGTTAGTTTCCCCAACGATATATCTTTCCAGTAATTCCTTATTCATAGTATATAGATAAGATAGAAAATAATCAATGTTAAATAATCCATAAGCTCAACACGCAGATGACGCAAGACCTTACTCATATGTCCTTCGACTGTTTTTATAGAAAGATCCAATGTTGTTGCAATATCCTTGTATTTCATCTCCTGAAAACGGCTCAACTCAAACACCGTCCTACTTTTTTCAGGCAGTTCAGCCAGGGCAACCCTTAGTTTTTTATCCAAGTCCTTACTACTTTCATCCACCGCAGGCTCCCATTCCTGTCGATGTTGTTCATAAGACTGATATTTGAACTTACGTTGTTCCTTTTTGAGGACATTCATGCTCTCATTATAGATAGCACGATAAAGGTAAGCTTTCAGCGAAGTATGAATCTGCTCTTCCCAATCTTTCTCCCATAACCTCAGAAATACTTGCTGTACGACTTCCTCAGCACCATCACTATCCCCCAAGTATCTAAAAGCATAACGATGCAATTCCTTGTAATGCGCTCGAAAAAGCTGCTCGAAATTCTTTTCTTTATTTTCCGACATTGGCCAAATCTACCATTTGATTAAACAATCTACTTTATACTAAGACAACACAAGTAGTCATTACCCTTATTTATTTTTTACTTTTTTTTCTCGCTGATAATAACGCTCCATCAACTTATTAATAAACAGTCTTTAAAAACCATTTCAACACCTGAAGTCAACTATCAATATGTACGATCGTCCTCCTACCATCCATATATACCCGAGAACATAATTCTTCAGTATAAACTGCCATGATCCTCTCGATATACGCGAGTTTACCCTTCAATATGTACATCCAGTCGAATTAAATGATGACAATGCGCTATCAGCTATGTAAGATTGGAACTAAAGTTAATTATCTAAAAATAGAAAAATGTTTTTTTTCTAAGGGTATACTGATTTTCCGTTGTCATAGAATAAAAGAACACGAAAAACTAGATAACAAAAAAATAGTATCAAAGATGAAAACAACAATCAAAGCTGCCTTAGTGGCATTGACATTACTAGGAATAACAGGTACAGTACAAGCACAGGAAGTTACCTATGGTATACAAGTAGGGAGCAACTATCACATGACGTCATTTGGCAATAAATCCGTTAAAGACAATAACGGCAAAGTAGGGGTTTCTGTTGCTGCATTTGCACGGATTGGAGATCGTATCTTCTTCCAACCAGGCATCGGAGCTAGTCTATTGCGAAAAGAATATACTTTTGAAAACACACAAAAGACGCCTAAATTCTATCAGATCAATCTTCCACTCCAAGTCGGTTATACATTTTTGCAAAATGGTGATTTCAGCCTTCGTGGCCTATTGGGACCACAATTAAATTATGATCTAAAGACTGTCAAATCCAGCACAGCTACAGATTATAAGAAATTCTCTCTTGATGGAAGAGCAGGAATCGGCATTGACGTTAGTAGCTTTACAGTAGACGCTTATTACAGCCATGGATTCACAAGTGTGGACAAAACTTTGGATGCCAAAAACAAAACCGTCGGCATTATGGTTGGGTATAAATTCTAACTGCAATTTTTCAAAAAAACAGTTTCAAAAGAAGTTGTTACAATAACAAAAGTCCTCTGAGAATGGACTTTTTGAAAAAAGTGCACAGGAGGATACGAATAAAATTAAAAGAATAGGGATGTCCGACCATTTGTTTGGATATCCTATTTTTTTATTTAGATTTTATTTTTTGTCAATAATTATTATTTTAGCACCACCAAAAATTATTCCTAAAAAATCAAGTTTAGGATGATCAGATCTATATCTATTGGAATAATTCGGGATGTAGCGTAGCCCGGTATCGCGCCAGCATGGGGTGCTGGAGGTCGTCGGTTCAAATCCGGCCATCCCGACAAAAAAATAAAGCCCACTCAATTTTAGTAATTAAGTGGGCTTTATTTTTATAACACATAATTCCATTGTCCATTAAAACAATGGAAGAACGACTGATAAATTAAATTTCCGTCACGATCAGCTCCTGTTCCAACATAAAAGTAACAATCCATTTCTTTCCAATTTTAAAAGCTTTTAAATTATTAGGTGTATTGTCACTGGATTCTGTTTCCAAGGGAACATAAGAATAAACACGCTCGGCTTCTCCCTCTTGTTTAAATGTAGCCCCATTAATTAAAATAGTCTTTATACCATGTGTAAACGCATCCCCATATTCATAAAAAAAACGAAAATTACCCCCATCTGGAACCAGCATAAAGCGATCAAAAACCTGATCCGCTAATTTGACTGATGGCATAGACTCTCTGTGATCGACCGGATAGAACTGCAGCTCATTATCGACTTTATCAAAATAAAAGGCATGCTTATCAACAGACAAAAAGCTTGGATGCCACGGTAAATTCGCTGGCAACTTCGCAGTTTCAATAGGCATCAATTTATTATTGAGTAACATGTGGTAGACAACCTCATTTATTTTAAACAGCAACGGAAAGTTTTCGGTAGTTCGGTTCATTGTCGCAAATGGCAAATACTCGATTTTTCCTTTGGCTATCTGTGCTTCTGTCAAAAATCCATCTAATGATTTTTGCGCAACGATTGCTCCTGTCCTACTGTTAATACATAACATTTCATAATTCATCGTTCTGTCCTTATGATAAAGGATATAACTATGTTCCGGAGCCATATAGCATTGATCGATAATTATATCCCGTACCATTGGTAGCAATTTTTTAGAGGCTCTTTCCTTATAGAATGTGGTTTTTCCATTGGCCGGTTCCACACTGTAATGTCCCCATTGGAATAGTTTATTAATGGTAAATAGTGCTCCATTTTCAACTCTAAAGTCGAAGAATTCCTGGGCATTTGGTTGTTTTGAAGAAGCAATTGTACTGACTTGAATACTACTGTCACTGGCGTTGATAGACAACAGTTGCTGATCCTTAAAATTAAGATAATCTGGTTGTGGGTGTAACCTGATGATTTTGTCGTTTGTTTCATCCCAGGCAAATAGTCCATTCGTATTTTCCTTAAAGGTCTTCGTCCATACCCTCGCCCCTCCTTTTGGAAACTGATCTTTCGGATTAAGACTAATCACATTATCTAACCAAGTTTTCCATTCATGTTTTGAAGCCTCCTCCTTCGGCACTCCCAATGATTCCATCTTATTACCGACGTCATTCAACCGTTTTCTCGCAAGATCAGCTACCGCTGTAGGCCTATAATCATGTATTGCATGACCTCCATCAGGTGTTTCAGCACAGCCCACATAGTGAACTATAACTTCCTGTTTGTTGTCTAAGTTATCTATCCATTGCGGCAGATCTCTCAGATCACGATAATCCGTAAAAACTGCCCACTCTATTGTATCCTTCAACGTAGGATTATTAAAAATAGAGGCTGGATAAAGATCATTTTCAGACGCAATCTTATCCTTGTTATGCGCGTTGAAAAACGCTACGTTCTTTGTATAATAACAGTTTTCCATCCCTGGCACAGCGATTATCTCAAACGTAAAGTCCTGATCATAATTATACAATAAACTTGCTCTATCGGAAAAAAGGGGGATCAATAAAATATAATCTTTACCAAGACGCTTGGCATCCGTCTGACTCAATTGCAGAAAAAAAACATTTTCAGGAAGGTAGATATTACCTTTGTTAAGCACAAAAAGTAGCTTTTCCATTGCTGAACTTAACTGAACAACTCGGTTGTTTGACTTAAACTGCCCTGTAACAGATTGCACTTTTTCCATCGTATCCACTCCTAGCTGAAGCTTTCCGTTATTTGCTACAGCATTGCTACTACCACGACATTGGCAAAACGCGATGACCAACAATATCAAGTAAAGTTGCCTAAGGACCATTCTCACCATTTATTTAATCTTTTGCTTAATTAAATTTACATCTTTTTTATCGATTACAAAAAAACATTAAAAGCTTCCTCCTTTTACAGCTATCAACGGCGAAGAGAATTAAAACATGCGCTGATCTTGCTCAAAATAAATTCGTCGGATCAACTCCGGCCAATACGCTGTTAAATTATCTTTTTGTATCTGATCAAAAAAGACAGCATTTGATTGATCTATTAAAGGGGCAGCTTCCCCGCTGCTGACAGTAACTCCCCTATTTGCTAATTGCTGTATTGCTGCCTGTTGAAGTAGAGATTCGTACTTATTTTTGGACTGTTTGCGTTGGCTTATCTGCTGGAGAAGATTTGTTTCACTGGTACTATTTCCCATTTTCTTTTGTAGATATGCTGCTAACCAATCTGCCAAAATTTCATTTTTTTCATCCGGATAAGGCTCACCTACACCGAGTTGGGATGGCCAAGCTCTTGACTCTTCCACCTTCAGGTTTGCTTCCTTATACTTTTTTTGCTGCAGGTATTGATAGGCCAGCATTAATTTGGTCTGTACATAGTAGTTATGTCCTTCGGTTGCCCCTTCAAAAGGAAGGATTTCGATCTTTTGCAGTTCAGTTTCGGCGCGCTGATATTCTTTATTCAACAACAAAGTCCGTACATGTGCCAAGGTCAGTATATAGTTCTTTGGAAATGCTTGGCGATACTTCGTGCTGACCTGAAGCGCCAGGTCATACCGTTTTCCTTTATTTAATAATTCAACTAAACGAAGACCATATCGCCATTCATTTGGCTCCGTGGTTACCGCTTGTCGCATAGCTGTAATAGAAATATCGATCTGTTTATCCTCCGCAAGACTGGATTTCAGGGCAAAGTAAGCACCAAAATCCGACGGTTCAGTCGTCACAGCATCTAATAGTTGCTTCGCTTTTTCCCCTTGATTTCGGAAACGATAAAGTAAGGCCTTCAAATAAGCTACTTTCCAGTTTTTGAGCTGCTCTCCTGCCCATTCAAACACAAGTTCACTTTCTTCTCGAAAAGGAAACACAAAGGCGGGGCTGCTTGCTGCGGCACGTGTTAGATGGCCCTTGCTCACTATAGGTTCATCTTTGGTCAGCCAAGCCAGCCACAATAGCATCTCCGTATGCGGTTTATTCTTACTGAGTATGGTAGTAGCACGTTTATATTCGTGTAGATCGGCATACCAAATAGCCAGTTCAAAGCATTTTTCCGAAGCGAATTCCTGTCTTGATAACACCTCATTTTTCTCTTCAAATTGAATAAAGGCATTAAAAGGATCGTATTGAGCAATGCGTTGATACAAAGCCGTATCCAGCATTATTCCTTTTCGCTTCTGAATAAGCAGCTGCAATTGAAGTGCTTCTATATTTAAGGCGTTTGCCAGTATCGCCTTTTCAGCATAGGCGAGCGCGGGCTCATCCTGCTTAATCCGATAATGATACTTGGCAAGCTGTAGATAAGCAGCACTACGCCATGTAGGATCTAAGGAGGCAACTTCAAATCCGTCCAAAGCATCATGTGTCTTTCCCAACTTAATCGCAGCCAGACCATAGTAATAATTAGCGGGAGCATGGTATGTATCAATCGCCAATGCCTGACCTGCATAGTCATAACATTGCCTATAATCCATTCTGAACCAAGCAATTTTGGTCTTTTCCAACAAAAAATCCAATTTGGGAACTTGCTTTTCCATCAACCTATTTAACAAGTTTTCCGCTACACCATATTGCCTAAACCGGAGTAAGTCCCGCACTTCAAATAGTTTGGTTTGATTGCTATCTATCGCTACTCCACTATTTGATCCAGTAGGTCGATTCAATGCTGCAGCTAGCTCATTCTGTTTTAAATCAAAATAATCTTTCCCTATTTTGAGATAAGAGGGAACATTTTCACTTGTTAGTTCCAAAGCAATATGTTTTACCTCACCCACTTGAGCGGACAGATAGTTCCCCCCCAGCATCATACCATTACTATCAAGCGCAAAGATACTGTCCTGTAGCGGTCGTTTGGGATCGACGGTCAACAGTAGTTTTTTTGCTTCTAGCTTCATCTGTAGTGCAGCAGATAATTGAAAACCTTTCGGTTCGCCTATCCCAGCAAAAGGCATCCAGTACTCCGTCCATGCATCGCCCTGATAGGGGGCAAATCCGATTTGTTTGAATGGCGTTAAACTACTTGACGGCACATTTTGATTGAATAATCGACCACTTTGGATCTCCACATATTGACCACTCTGATCTGTCAGCAGCTTCTCCCAGATCTGCCCATCGCCTGCTTGTGACCACAGAAATATTTTCTTGCCCAATTTATCTTCACGCAGGGCATATCGGGCCATACCATAATCATGTCCCCTATAATATACCCCAAAGGCCTTGCTATGTGCGCCAAGGACGTGGTAAGATTTCGAGCTGCCGAAGGCATTTTCACGATAATTGGATAGGTCACGTCCTTTATCGTCAATGGGCCATGGATGTGCATCCCCATCATGACCAATGTATTGATTCCCTGGATACAAAAACTTCAAATCCTCGCCAGCCGCCACCCCTAGATTCATCCAGGTATAGTAAGGTTGTTCGACAGCATTGCTATTGGACCAGAAAGAACGTGTGGAGAAATAACCTTTGTCTTTTTCTAAGCGAATTTCCATAGTCCAGTTGCTACGGCTCAAAAGATCAAAAGCATGGACAAAACAGCTAACACTGCCATCGGCATGCTTCTGTAACAGATAATCTACAGGAGTAGATGTATTAGGGGTATGGCCAATAATTCCATAATTCGCTTCAATACCACCGCTTGTCCAAGGTCCCCGCATCGCAATATCTCTGAATTTCACAACCCCATTGTTATAGATATAATCCCGCTTTCCTACTTTATCATAGGCAGACCAGATCTTGCCCCCTATTTCGGGCATAACCTGAACACGGATATAATCATTTTCCAAGATCACGGTCTTCCATTCCTTTTCAATGGCAGTATTTGTAAAACCGTCAAATCGAAAATAAGGATAAAGTTTCTGTGGTGAAGCGATCGGGTCTGGATCCGAAAACGGATAAGTCGTATAACGCTTTTTTACTTCAGAAATCCTTGCGGGCTGCTGTGCCAATACCGTGAGCATACAATTCCCCAGCAATAATATCACTATCCATTTTTTCATTGAAATATGTATTTATTCATTAATTCAATAGCTACCAAAAGTTTCCCTATAACTTCCGGCAATTTCGACAACAACATGCCCCCGCCCTTACTCCCCATGGAACCTAAAATAGCTCCTCGCTATATCCAGACTACGGCTATTATTCTATTAAAAGAATGATTCCTTTATTCTTCGCAATAGAAATCTTATCTCCAAATTTATATGCTGTACCCGACTGAAAATCGGCTATTGTTGGAATCGACAATTTCGCCTTTTTCGGATCAATACCTAGTTTATCCCAATCAATAGCTAGTTGCACATCAACATCCGTATCGGCCCAGCTCGCTATAGCGACCATTGCTTTTCCAGATCTGCTATAGACTGTTGTCAATACCTTCTCGTTATCTGTCTTTACCGGAATGTTTGGTGACCAATAACCAATCATATTACTTCCTTTGATGCCAAAATTATCCCAGGTTTTCCATAAATCCTTCGGTGTCAGCTTTTGGTAAGGCATCCGATTAGTCATACCATAGATCATTCCGCGCCAAGGATTACCGCCATCCTGAAGCATTTCGCCCATCAATCCAAAAGGGATCCCACTTACTTCTGTTAAGAAGAAATCAGGTTGGTTATTTTCGTAATCAAAATATTCTCCAAACCATAATCTATTGATATAAGGGAAATGCTCGAGATAGAGATTTGCACTGTTGTTAAAGCCATCGCTTTTATTATATTGATTCGCAGAGTGTAAATCAATCAGACCAGATTTCCCATTTTTGGTTAATACCCGCTTGATGCGCTTCATTGTTACGCGGTCAAAAGCAACATCATCCAGATAGATTCCATCAATACCAATATGATCTACCAGCCAGTTCATACCCTCCACATAATAGTTGTGCCATCTATTCATACCACTGTTGATAATGGCAGCATCTTTAAATTCGGGCACATACCAAGCGGCAAGGTAATTGTTTCCCACATGTTCCTGCAACCAAGAATAGCCGCCACCCTTGCCCGGTGAAAATACCTCCGTGCCTAGGCTCCGCAAAGGATAGAGCTCGTACACTCTGTTGGAAACCTCGCGTACTGTATTGTAAATCTTCACTTTCAATCCTGCATGATGTGCCTGATCAATATATTGCTTCATCTCTTTGGTCGCGATAAATGGATAATTGATATAGGGATTGATCACATTAGCATGGTGGATATTAATGACATTGGACCCACTTGCCAGGACCGAATCTACCGGTTTATAAGCGTGATAATAGCGTTCATTCCATTGTGCTTCAGTATTTATCGGATGGAATGGTGTAATTAATAGATTAAAATTATAATAAAGTACTGCTCCTTTTTTAAGCTGACGTTCACCACTATAGCTATTGACCAAAACCGATTTGCCCTTGAGACCGATATCTATTCCACCTTTATTCTCATTACCCCAGGAGGTTGGTAGCACCAATGGTTTTTGAAGATAGAAGTTTGTGTTAAGTGGCCGTGAATAATGTTCATCGCGCAGTGAAAACTGAAGTCCTGCATTTACGGCGCCAATCCAGCCACCGTCTTGATTCTTATTCGCGACATCCCATTTCCACGAAAGCTGTTCCTGTCGCTTCCCCCCCTTCTGTCCTAGCCCCATAAAATAGTTTGCTTTGTCAGGCATGACCGGAATATGCATATTGATATCTTTTAAATTGATATCATTTAATGCTGTTAGTTTTACAACATAATGCAAATAACCATCAAATTCTAATTTCCCCTCCACTTCCATCGTCAGGTCGGCCGATTCATTTTTGGCTATCCAACGATACTCACCTTCATTTTTCTCTTTAAATTGAACGCCCGCAGCTTGGAGCTGTATTTCCTTTCCGTCTGAGGCACGATAAAAATGAAAATGTACTGGTTCATACAACAATGTATTTGGCTTTGTTGAGATCGATGTCATTTCGGGCGTAAAAAATGTACTGATCTGTTTGGGCAGACCAGTTGCGCTCAACTTAACTTCACGTCCCAAGAGCTGTAAGGTTGAATCAGCTGTCAAAGCAATTGGCGTATAGGGCGCAATGACAGTATTCTTTTGTGCCAGCGTTGAATTCAGCCAGGGCAATCGAGTCATTTTCCAGGGCTGATCAACACTTGCCAGTCCACTGGCGTTGTCCGACACATGAAATACAAGCTTGACCTTCTTGGCTGTAGCATTATTTGCTTTTACCGTGGCTGTGCCGACATAAGTCCCCACCGGAATATTTTCCGGCACTTGCATACCACACCAAAGGGCTTGTATCTTGTTCGCAGGTACATTCACCGTCAAATGCATCGCCTCTCCCGTATAAGCCGTGCCTTGTGTATTTAAACAGTTCAAGCTATTGGCAGCAATAATTGTCCCATCGCTAGACTTAAAATCCGAAAATGATACCTGAACTGTTTGAAGATCTCGCTTCGGCGACCACAATCCCAATTGAAAAGCATAGTATTCGCCTTTTTGCGCGTTGCCCTCCAGTTGATTCGGAACCTTAGTTTTCGTCATCCACAGTTGTGGGAGGTTATTTTCCATTTTGATGGGAGACTCCCGTCTTTCAGGAAAAACAAAATAATCTTCTTTTGTATTGCTGTTCAAGAAGCTTTTGATCTCCGCTTTAGTAGCCAGCACTTCCATGGGATCATTGCTATTATACTGATCTACGGCTTCAAACCGTTCAACAGTGATACCTTTGGAACTAATAGCGTCATTTTTTGCAGCTTGAACGGGTGCTGGCGTCGAATTTTTCAAGTAAATCGCATCCGGATAATTTCGGCTACGTCCACCCATTTTATAAGGTAAATAATAAACATAATATATTCCCTTGCCTGAAGTCGGACGAAAACGTAAGCCACCCGATTCTGCATTCATCCAGAGATAATTAATCGACGTTACCTGTTTATTACTTGCACTATCAACAATTATGACCTCTTGATTGGCCTCAACCCATCGGTTACGCCAAGGAATAACGGATTGAACCTCTTTTTGATCTGTGTTTATCTTGAGAACCGCACGGTGATTACCAAGTTGATCCGCATCCCATTTTTGCTTTTCAGGCGGATAAGCCAGCTGTCCATGGACAGCGTTTACGAATAATGATACGGCAAGGATTGTTGCCAGCTTACTATAGGCTGTTCTTTTCTTCATCATACAAGGTGTTAGGTGTACCCAAAAACCAGTACACGTAAATAGTTATTAATTGCCATTAAAGTCACCTTGAGCGAAAGTGCTTATACCGGATGTATACCACACTCAGCTCAAGATGAGCTTATACTTTTTTATGCATTAGTTTTTTCGATATTTATTCCAAATTCCTTCGGGGACATACAGGGCACGATAAGGTATAAAATAGGCATTTAACTCCCAGAGCACTTTACCTTTTTTATCCGTTATGAGTACCGATCCGGTCTTTGAGCTTGTTTGCAGCAGATTGCCGTTCTCCAATTCATAAGCACTTCCCATTCTCGCAGTAAATTGTTTTTTAGGAATAGGGGCTGCATAAGCTAATGTTGCCGTTTTGTTCTTTTGGTCAAGGTTGAAGGCGATAGCACGGGACTGTTTATTGGCCGTTGTACTATCACGAGGGGAGAAATCGCCATTATCAAAAAGAAGCAGTTCACCAGTTTTGGTGATATGCGGTGCATGCTGAAAATAGAACAAGTCTTTTTCCTTCAATTTAAAATCACCGTCCTTTCCTAGTTTCCAGAGGATATCGCCCGTTTTCGCATCAATTTTCCAAACCTGATTTTCAATTGGTGAAGAAGTGAGGTAATTGCTGTCCCTGTCAAAGGAAATAGTATTAAAGTGGAATCGGTCATGTTTTAGGCTATCCAATTTTTTATCGTTCTGAATATCCCATTTTTTCCAGGGGGACCATTTTTTCAACACATTGCCTTTGGTATCCATGGTCAATATAGCGTCTCCCCAGAGCGTATCTTTTGGATGACCGGGTCTATCATCTATTCTAAAGTCCCTGACGATACCAACGATATTATTTTGCTTATCCATCTGTACATCGTGATGCATGACGATCCCTTTTTTATCCAGATCGATCCGGGTAATTTCCTTCCCTGTCAGATCAATCTCCACCAATACAGTTCCGCCTACAAATCCGATTCTTCCGCTGCGCAGATAATAACTGGCATTGGTTGATTTCTTACTCGGTTGATTGGGCTTATTGAATTCATCCTTACTTGCAGGAGCCAGTAAGGCTAAAATTGTTCCCCGAGGTGTTAACGAAGCTAAGCGCACGCCCAATTTCTCATCTTGCCAATACCATCGGATTGTTCCTTTCCCATCGACCATAGCCATATAGCCTGGATAACCGCGATAGCATAATAATACCAGGCCATTCCCCAGCGCTTTTTCATCATGTGGATGGTCGCCTTTGATCCAGTCATGCACCATCCATGGCGATTGCGGTCTTGTCTTAAACGACTGTTCACTGGATTTAACAGGGATCATCTGATCGATGACTACCCGAAATTTGTAGCTGCTATTAGGTTCCAGCGTCAGGAGATGAAAGTTATGATTCAGTGACGACTTCGACACAACAGTTTGATGGACCTGCCCACCATCCTCTTTCCAATATTCGACATAAGCATCCGCAGCTTCGTTCAGACGTACATGAATATCCTCATCGAGGGGTAGGTTATTGGGTGATGTGAGTTCAATCGTTTCGATTTCTACCTGATTGCTGTAATAATAGTAACCGGCAGAGGCAGCCACTATGGCCGTTAATACGATAATTGCTTTGAAGAATTTCATCTGCACATATTTTTTTATTCCGTCTTATTATTATTTAGGCAATCGTGATGGATTTGCTGCAGTCATTTCCTGATGTAAACGGGCCTCTTCCAATGGATAAGGAAAATACCGCATTGCTTCAGTAACATTCTCCCTCAATCCGCGACCTTTAAGATAAGCATTACTCACTTTTTCATAACGTCCCAATCGGATCAAGTCTTGGCGTCTTTTATACTCGAATACCAGTTCAAAACCACGTTCATCCACCAATGCATCGATCATCTGTTCCTTACTTGTCGGGACTGGGAAGTTTGGATGATCACCGTAGGCTGGTGCACCAGCCCGTTTGCGAACTTCATTGATGTAAGGCAATGCAGCTACGGGTCCGTTCAATGCATTTTCAATTTCCGCTTTACACAAAATCACATCCGCTAAACGAAATACTTGTATGGTCCGTCCATCAAGATAGGAGTTGTTAACCATTTCATAGGAATATTTTTTTGTAGCAACATTCTGAAGGAATTTAACGGTGTCACTAGGCGGCGTTGTTTGCCCCTTTGCTGGTAACATGTAAAAAAATCCATGTTTCGTATTTTTATCACGTGCCGCTTTACCCTCGTAATTGTAATAGAAGAATTTTTTCCGCGGATCGAGATCACTATACTTCCGCCAAAAATCCAATGATACACCGTAATATTGCCATCTATCCGGTACCTCTGGATTATCGGTTGGACCAAAGTGATTTGTAATCTCGCCTCCATTTAATGTAGGTTCATGTAGAACACCAAAGATCAAGCCCATATCCACCTTATTGTCATCAGACCATTCTTTCTTAAAGTCAGGGTTTAATTTATATATACCTTTGTTCCGCAGCGCCAGTACCTGATCAATATAAACCTTTGCCTTTTCATAGTTATGTGAACGCATATACATTTTGCCCATCAATGTAAGCGCGGCACCTTTTGTCGCGCGTCCAATTTCGGCAGTCCATTTTTCCGGAAGGTTATCCATTGCATATTGACAATCTTCTGCAATCTGCGCGTCTATTTTTTCAACGGGAGCCAAGGGCTCATTGTAGCTTTCTGTAGGGTTTTTAACCGTAGTAATTAATGGCACAGGCCCCCAAGCATCTGTTAGATCCATATAGGATAAAGCGCGCAGAAATCTCGCCTGTGCAATAATTTCCTTTTTACGTCCCTCAGAGATCGTTACATTTTCAATACGGTCAATCAGCATATTCGCATTACTGATAACCTGGTACATATTTTGGTAATTGAACTTAAAATACCGGTTATTGTCATCGTATGTAAAATTACTCATCCGTGTGGGATCTCCAGCTGCTGTAGAAAACCCTATGTCAGTTGCATAATCTGTAATCATTACCAGATATCCCGCATAATATAGATAAGCATCACCGGGATAAGGTGACAAACTTGTATATATACCTGTTAAGGCCGCATTAATATCGCTTTCTGTTGAATAGGCGTTTTTAGTTGTTAGATCGCTATATAACTTTGGTTCGAGTTTGGTGCAGCTTTGCAAACTTCCTGTAAGAATAGAGGCTAGCCCAGCTATCCCCAGCATATATTTTATATTCGTTTTAATCTTGTTCATGTCGTATAGAATTTTGGGTATTACATATTAAAATGTGGCACTAACGCCAAAAGTAAATGAACGCATTGAAGGATAGGAATTGAAGTCCAATCCCACACCGGCATTAGCACTCTGATTATTTCCGGATCTATTCTTTACCAACGCATCATTTTCATAACCTTTGGTATCCACCTCTGGATCCCAACCGGAGTAATTACTGATTGTAAATAAGTTTTCCGCCATGCCGTACACACGGATGGATTGAATTGCTTTCGTTCTCAATGGAACAGTATAACCCAATGTCAAATTCCGTAAGCGTAAGAAAGATGCATTTTCAACAAAATGATCATTGATATACCCGCCATAACTCATATAATAAAATCCATTTCTTGGGATATCTGTATTGGTATTCGTCGGTGTCCAGCGATTTAATGCTTCAGTACCACGCTTCCATTCAAGGTTCATACGCGTCATATTCAACAGGTCATTCCCTACATTTCCATAGACAAACGCAGTTAGATCGAAATGTTTATATGTAAATGTATTGGTCATCCCAAAATTGAGTTTCGGATAACCCCGGCCAATAATGGTACGATCAGCCGAGTTTATGGTACCATCGCCATTGACATCAGCAAACTTTGGATCTCCTGGCTTTGAGTTCGGTTGCGGACCATATTTCTCTCCCTGTTGAATTACACCAAGATATTTGTAACCAAACAAGGAGCCTAACGATTCACCTACACGGATTACGGAATAAGCCTCCTCCGAGACATTGCCCATTGGTTTTGAAGAAGTCAATAGTTGATCGGGTTCACCACCGAGACTGGAAACTTTATTGCGGTTCATAGCTAAGTTCAATTTTGTTTCCCAGGTAAATTCACCCGTCATATTCTTGCTGGTTACCGAAAACTCCAATCCTTTATTATTCATCGTACCCAGATTGCGTTGTCCAGAACTATATCCAGTGTAGTATGGTAGTATACTTCTTATCAAGAGATCGTTTGTCTTCTTATAATAAGCATCCAAGGTAAATGCCAATCTATTTTTAAAGAATGAAAAATCAACACCCACATTATACTGCGTGGTAGATTCCCATTTTAGTTTATCGTTTTCGGGGTAAGTTGGATTTTGTTTTACACCACCAGCATTATTGACGCCATCAAAAGTATAGTGTCCATTATCCATTAAGCCATAAGAAGCATAATCAGCCACTCGATCATTTCCGGTCTGACCATAGCCCAATCTAAACTTTAAGTCAGAGAATAACTGTTGCCCTTTCATAAAGTCTTCATTATTGATTTTCCAGGCAAAGGCCGCCGAAGGAAAAGTTCCCCAACGGTGATTGGGACTGAAACGTGAAGAGCCGTCCCTACGCAAAGTAGCTGTTAACAAATATTTATCATCATAGGTATAGTTTACACGGCCGAAGAAGGAGATCACGAGATTCTCTGACTTAGCAGAGTTTACACCAGTAATACTTGAGGCCATCCCCAAATTATTGTATTCCAATAAATCTGTTGAGAACCCTTTCACGTTTATCCCTTTATTGTTGCGCACATATTTTTCGTACGAATAACCGCCCATCACGTTCAAGCTATGCTTTTCGTTAAATACTTTTGCATATGTTGCATAAAAATCAATTAGATTATGTGTTTCATTGAAATCGGCCTGACTAGCGACACCGTCATCAATTCCCCCTTGATAAGAATCTCTGGTCAGATAGCTGCCCAATTGATCGTGGGTAATCTCGGTACCGGCATTCATCCGTAATGTCAGTTCCTTGATCGGATTCACTTCCACAAAGATATTTCCGTTTAATTTGTCGCGTTGCACATCGTTGATTCGAGAAATTAAGTTGGCCAATGGATTATCACCTTGTCCACCTGGAGGCCTTCCAAAGCTACCATCAGCATTATACACTGGAACCGTTGGGTCATAAGTCAATATACTATACAGAACATTCGAATTCAGAATATTTCCATCATATACCTGCATGTTGGATTTCTCACGCTGGGCAGACAAAGTTGCACCAGCTCGAATAAAATCGTTAACTTTTTGATCTACATTGATACGTCCAGATACCCGGTTAAAATCCGTTGTCTTCAAAATCCCTTTTTGATCAAAATACCCCAGACTTGTCAATACTTTTGTTTTCTCACCACCTCCTGAAAACTGTAGATTATGATTCTGCAAAATGCTGTTGCGCATGGTCTCTTTGACCCAGTCGGTATTCACATCAGACTCAAGCTGTGATTTAGTATACACTGCATTTTCTTGGTTTTCCTGACCTTCAATCTCCTTATAAAGCGCATTAGCGAGGTTCATGTATTGCTTGCCATCAAGAAATCTAAAGGGATTAATTGGATTTTGCGTCCCCACATAACCACTATAAGTAATATTATTTTGATCTGTCTTACCTCGTTTCGTCGTAATGATGATAACACCGTTTGCACCTCTGGATCCATAGATCGCTGTTGCTGACGCATCTTTGAGAATATCCATGGAGGCGATATCATCTGGGTTGATATTGATCCCATTATTTGTAGGGAAACCATCAATAACATACAATGGATCGTTACTTCCACTGATGGAATTGGTTCCTCGGATCCGGATAGATGTACTCCCTCCGGGAGCTTTCGAATTTTGTGTTACCACTACTCCCGAAGCTTTTCCTTGCAATGCTTGCCCTACATTACTCACGGCACCGCCTTTTGTTAGCTCATTGCTCGAAAGCGAAGCAATGGCCCCCGTCAGATCACTTTTTTTCTGCTTCCCATAACCAATCACCACCACGTCTTCCAACTGGTTGACTTGATCCTCCAGGATAATAGACAGGGTTGTCGCGCCCGAAACTGACACTTGTACATCTTTTTCTACATAAGTCTGATAACCTACATAGGAAAAGGTCAATTCATACCCTTTGGCATTGGGGACTTCCGCAAAACGAAAGCTCCCATCTGACGCACTAGAACTGCTCGTCGAAAAATTGCTTCCCGCATTTTTCAATACGATACTGACCCCAGCTAGACGCTGTCCGGCAGCATTCTTGACAATACCATTGATCGTTCCAGCCAGACATTGAAAGGACATCAGTGTCAGGAGCAGCAAAACAAAAAATGGTTTCTTGGTTAAGTTGAGTTTTACCATAATTCTATTTTTTAGGTTTGAGTATATATGTGTTCTGTTGTTTTTCCAACTTAAAAGGATTTACTTCAACAATCAATTGTAGAATGGACTCAGCCAATTGTGTTTTATCCTGTAAATCCATAGCCGCATTCCTTCGGAAACGTCCTTTTAAACGATAATTCCTGACCAGCAAAGAATCATACGATACAGGCATATCTAGTTCATGATTAATATATTGGATAATTTCGGACAGGGAAGTTTCCTCCATTTCCAACCAGTTTGTCGATTGATGAATCGTCATTGGGTAATTATATTCTTTTTCTTTCGCTGTACCTATAAGCCGTGGTAAGAAATTAACTACACGGTCAGCTCCTTTACTCGTGTTTCCGAAGTCGGAAAGAACCATTTGCGAAGCTGCTGAGAAGTGAATTTGCTGTCCAGGTTTCAGGATTTTTACATGTTCCGCACTTTGCATGATATGTGCCACCCGTACCTTCCCTTCCAGCAACTGTACAAGAACGTCTTTAGAGCGGCTTGTGTAGTTTACAATAAATTGTGTTCCGAGTGCAGTTGTTGTCAATTGGTCACTCTCCACAATAAAAGGCTTACATGGATCCTTTGCTACTTCAAATTGAACTTTTCCCTCCAAGACCTTTACATATCTGAAATCAAGATTTGATTTTATTCTGACCTGCACCAATGCCCCCGGTGCAAGAATAAGATGAGATTCATCGTCCGTAATGATTTCTTTGGGCCGAGATAACGGATTATAATAGGTCTTCCTGATGATGTCTTGTGCAATTTGAGCATGCTGTTCCTCAAACAGATTTGAGCAAAAAAACAGCAAGCCAAAGACGACAAAAACAGTAAATATCTTGGAGATATTGCCGTTCCTACGCTTAACATTTTTCTCCTGTGCAATATAGGACATCCAATCATCCTCCGAGATCAGATCATCCAATAATTTCGGGTTCTCATTAAGCCAAGAGAAGACAAGTTTAGCCTCTTCCGCTGAGCATTGATTTGCCAGGAATTTATTTAATAATTGCTTACGATTCATAACAGTTGCTACCCAGTTGTGAGCAGGTATTTAACTGTTATACGAATAAAGGTTACCTTATCCCCTAAAGCAATTTGAAAAATTTTTTAATGAATTTTAAACCGATGCTGATGTGGTTCTCTACGGTCTTAGGCGAAATGGATAATTTGACAGCAATTTCTTTGTAACTCAACTCTTCAAACTTATGTAGATAAAAGACCTGCTGCCTCATAAAGGGCATTTGTGCAATCAGCCCTTTGACATATTCCAACTCATCTTTGTAGGCGATCCGTCTTTCCATATCTTCATACTGGCTCAGCACAAAAGGTTTCTCAAAATCTACGTATTTTCGGTTTAAGGCCCGTCTGCGAAGTTCGTCGATCAACTTGGTACGCGCAATTTGAAAAAGCTGTGTACTGAATAGCACCCGCTGATCTGCCCCATTTTTACGTTCCCAAACGATCAGAAACGTTTGTTGGACAACATCTTCAGCGAGATCCGAACACTGCGTTTTGTGATATAAAAAATAATATAATTTTCTATACCAATAACGATAGACTAGAAAAAATTCTTTTTCGTCAGTCGGTGCGCGCTGTAGGATGTCATTAATCATATTCTACATTTAGATGGTCTTGCTTCCCTGCAATCACTGTTCACAATCATCACATCGGAACTCGGCCCCTGATAGATTCTTAAGTTTCGTCCATCAAGCTACCAATCTTTTTTGGCTAGTTATCCACAACTAAAGTGACTATTTTTTATCAAAAAAACAAGATAATATTTTCAGGTTCAATAGGTAATATCACGGAATTTTGAGAGATATACAGCTCGCAGCCTCAGAAAATCGCTAATTTGCCCAAACAAAAAAGTATTTAAACTACCACAGTAATCGCGATAGTTTAAATACCTTTAATAAAAAATTAGCAATCTACAGGCCTCCTCCTAGGGAGCAACTGTAGCTTTTGCATATTAATAACCTGGATTTTGTTTCAGGTTCGGGTTTACCGCAAGTTGTTGGCTAGGAATTGGATAAATCAAGGTTTTTGGATCTGGATCCGCCGCCTTTTCTTGCCATGCTAATAAGTATTTACCGAATCGGATCAGATCTTGTCTCCGCCAACCTTCCCAATACAATTCACGAGCACGCTCATCTAATAGATTGTCGAGCGTCAAGGACGTGAAGTTCGTAACGCCACGATTGGTACGAATTTTATTGACTAAATCCAGAGCTTCTGAAGCAGAACCTGTCCCGCCTCTCAATACAGCCTCTGCTTGCATTAATAGCACATCAGAGTAACGAAACACAACCCAATCGTTATTCCGTTGTCCAGTCACTGCATAGTCAAATGCATACTTCATTGGGCGGATACCTGCGGTTTCCAATGTAGCCCCGGAAGTCCTGATTGTTACTTCACGTGTGAATGATAACGGTGCTGTCGAAGGGTTCCGAGCCATTAGTGGCTTATTGGTACTCCAATTATATTGCTGTCCGGCAAAAAAGCCTACATTCTGACGTTGGAATTTCTTGGTTCTATTTGAGGTAGTATCTGCTGGATAGTCATAGTAAATACCTCTACGCTCATCTGCCGCCCCAAATTTATCATAGTAATCCGAGAGTGTACACCAGCCATTCCATCCCCCTGGATTCAGATTATAATGGGCAACTGTATTCCAGGTGCGATCCACGTTACCGCCTCGTTCTCCATTTTTATTGAATAAAGTATAGATATTCTCGGTTGATTTTTCGTCATTATCCGGGGCAAAATTATCAAAATACTTTCCTTTTGCAGATACAGTATACGCTCCACTTGCGGTGATTTCTTTTGCTAAAGTAACCACTTTATTCATGTCCTCTGCTGCAAAAGTTGGTGTTTGCCTAGTTAAAAATGCGCCCTTATTCAAGTAGATTTTCATCAATAATGTTCTTGCGGCATTCCTATTCGCTACATAAGCTGCCCTCGGCCCATTTGCGGGCAAACTATTTAAGATCTCGTTGAGTTCTTTTACCATAAAATCAATGGCTGCCTGCGGCTGTAATACATCTGGCGCTATTTTAAAATCTTCTAATGAGGGGCCCTGTCGTAAAGGCACTACTCCATAGAGATCCAAGAGATCAAACATGGCCAAAGCGCGGATAAATCTTGCTTCTGCGGCCTGCTGTGCATTTGGATTGCTACGTACGACAACACCGGCGTTGTAAACTGCAGTACCTAAACTGACAAAGGTATTATTCATATAACCATTATCTGCATTCCAGGTATGAAGATGAATTGCCCGGTGCATTCCGTTATCATCCCAATCGCCACCACGCGTAGGGGCCATCGCCGCATCCGTTGATATTTCCTGCATCACCCAACGCTGCTCCTGCTGATAAGGCGTATTCAAAGAATTATAAGCTGTCACTAAGAGCGCCCCCGGATCTATAGCCGATGTCCCCTCCTCCAGTTCGCCTCTAAATTCTTCCTTCAGTTTTGTACAAGAGAACGTACTTGTAACAACTGAACCGATTATTCCGATATATAATAAAGTTCTTAATTTCATCTGTCTTATATTTTTGTTATCCAATGACATTTAACAATATACTTATAGTGAGAAGTTCACCCCCAATAGAATATTTCTGGCTGGAGGATAAGGCAAATACTCAATACCCAATGATGGGATACCATTACTGGAACCGTCGGTGTTAACCTCCGGATCGAAGCCTGTATATTTAGTTATGATAAAGAGGTTTTGTCCGGTGAGGGAAACATTTAAATTTTTAAGTGTTTTCCCTACATTGCCCACCTTATAGCTCAATGTCAAATTAGCCATTTTTAAATAATCTCCTTTTTCCAGATAACGTGTTGAGGCTGACGCTGAATTCGATGTGGATTCTTTAACAGATGTATCAAAGAAAGCTGAGCCAATATTGCGGGAAGACAAATTACTGATGCCTAAAGTTGTCGCGGCAGTGTTATTGAATAGGTAATGCCCAAGTGCACCATTCATATTGGCCGCCAAAGAAAATTGCTTATAGCTAACATTGGTCGAAATACCTAGCAAAGTAGTAGGATTAGGACTATTCATGTAGAATTTGTTACTTGCGGGATCATTCGTTGTATTGATGCTTCCGTCATGACCACGATACATACTTGTCCCTGTCTGCGGATCAATACCTTGATAATCGGCCAAATACCATACATTTAATGGTTGACCATTGACCATGCGCTGTCCCAATACACCTGAGAAACCTTGTCCTCTCAATGCACCAGTTTCATAATAACCAACCAAACCGCTCACACTATTTTTTAGGAATGTAGCATTACCGGTCAAATCCCAAGTCCAGTTATCATTTTTCACAATTGTACCAGTCAATGCAATCTCTACCCCTTTATTGACAATTTCACCATCCAAATTTACCCAGATACGCCCAGCAGGGCCATCCTGTGCTAATGTCTGTTCAAATAAAGCATCCGTAGTTTTCTTATTGAAATAGTCTATTGAACCGTACAAACGTCCTTTTAATACAGAGAAATCAATACCAGCATTGAGTGTTGTGGAGGTTTCCCATTTTAGGTCTCTATTTTGAAAGTTGGCTCTACCTACACTTTGATTGCCGAACGTAAATCTATTCAAGGAGGCACCCGAAGGAAATTCTTGATTCCCTGTTTTTCCCCATCCTATTCTAACTTTCAACTGATCAAAAATTCCGCTGGATTTCAAAAACTCTTCCTGCGCCACATTCCAAGCGATCGCAAGGGATGGGAACATTGCATATTTGTTGTTAGCACCAAATTTAGTTGACCCATCTCTTCGCGCTGTCGCTGTAAATAAATAGCGATCCAAATAATTAAATCCACCACGTAAGAAAAATGACTGCAATTGATTTGTCGGACTTCTGTAAGAAGCTATTTCTCGGGTTGAAACTGTCGAGTATTGCAAATAATCAAAGTAATCTAATCCCATATACTTAAATCCGCCACCGAATGAGATGTTGTTGTTGTAGTTATAATCCAAATACTCATAACCAGCAACAGCGTTTACACTCCAATCGTCGTTGATTTGTTTGTTGTAAGAAAGCATATGTGTCATCTGCAAATTTGTCTCGCCATTATTAGAGATAAATGCTTGCTCATTATTCACTGCCGATGGATCAATTAGTCCGGCTCTATACATACCTTCACGGTTACCGGTTTGTCGCATGGCACTATAGATAAATCGGTATTCTAAATCATCCGTAATTTTATAGTAAGGTGCCAAATTGACCACCATGGTGTTTGTCGTTGCAACGTCCTTGAACGCTTCAATACTGGTCAATGGATTACGCGTGGTTGAACTAACAAAGGTTAAATTGCCTTTATCATCGCGCAATGGTCTTGTTGGATTCCATTGTAGCGCCTGGGAGATTACATTTCCTTCTGACCCCACGGTTGCATTGATTGGCGCATATTTGTTATCCATTTGAGTTAAAAACACAGCGAAGTCAAGTCCTAATCTTTTGTTTTCCAAAAAACGAAAGTTACCGCTAAAATTTGCTGTATATTTCTTCAATTGGGATCCACGGATAATACCATTTTGGTTTAAATATCCACCAGATAAGCGATATTTCCCGTGCTCAGTACCCCCGGCTACATCTGCATAGTAATTTTGAGTAATTGCTTTTCTTGTAATTGCTTTAAAAGCATCTTCATTACCGCCAAAGTCAGAATTTGCTACTTCAGAAGGCGTATAATAATTCAATGCTTCCCTAAATCGCGACGCATTTAGCACATCTGGATATTCACGCATCGTAGATACCCCCGCTGATGCACCGACAGAAATTTCCGGCGGTCCGACTTTTCCTTTTTTCGTTGTGATGATAACAACTCCATTTGCTCCACGTGACCCATAGATTGCTGTAGCGGAAGCATCTTTCAAGATATCCATGCTTGCAATATCACCTGGATTCAGATAGGTCAATGGGTTCCCTCTATCCGAGGAAAATCCCCCTCTGCCCTCGGGTAATGGTGAATTACCTGACATTGGCACTCCATCAAGTACAAATAGCGGATTATTGCTCGCCCGGATCGACGAGTTACCACGGATACGTACTGTGGTTGATCCACCAGGCTGCCCCGTGTTGTTAATAACCATTACACCAGGAGTTTTTCCCTGGATCAATTGATCAGGGCTCGTCATTATACCTTTATTAAAATTCTTGGCACCAATTGTTACCATAGATCCCGTCAGATCTCTTTTGCGAGCAGTACCATAACCAATGACAACCACTTCATCCAACCCCTGATTGGAGCCCGGTTCAAGTGCAATGGTCATATCGTTGCCTGCAATTGGCACTTCCTTGGTTGCGTAGCCAATATAAGATACCTCAAGTGATTTCGCATCATTACTGATATTTATTGAAAATCCACCGTCAGCATCGGTGGTTGTTGCTGTAGTACTCCCTTTTACTTTAATGGTAGCACCAGTCAAGGGACTTTGGGTTTCATCCACGACCTTTCCTTTCAGCACCCTGGTCTGGGCTACCGCAATAAAGGTTGTAAGCAGTAATGCTGGCATCATTACACATTGCGCAAGTAGTTTGTTTTTCATACGCTTCTAAATTGGTGGTTTAATTGATTATATTATCTTGAACTTTGTCCTGTTCAAATAATGTTAAGTGATTTCAAAATCTATCGCAATCAAAAATAGTCGTGCTTCATTAGGCACCCGTCAAATAGCGACAACTGACCTTCTTAAAACAACATACTTCGAGAGAAACCAAATTAGAAACAATGCAAAAAGTTAAGACATTGAAATATAGCATCGTCAACGCTAAACATTGAGAAGAAACTCGCTGAAAAATAAGATTACAGGTTTTCACTGTCATAATTTTAGGGCAAGACATACGTTTATATTTGGTTATTATCGTTCCATAAAAATGAGAAAATCTTTATTGCAACCCCAATCATAGCGTCTCAATTTTATATCACAGTGTATCAGCAAAACTCTTTTTTTTCTTTTTTATTGACTATTTTTAGAGATACATTATCAATTTTGCGCGTAATAACCCTTATACTTATCCTCTATCTCCTACTTGTATGGACTAACCTACAGGCGCAATCGTTCTATTTTAAAAATTATCAACCCCACGATGGTCTTTCCAATAGTTCTGTTAAGTGTATTACACAAGATACCCAGGGCTTTCTTTGGCTAGGGACAAGGAATGGTCTTAATCGTTTTGATGGCAATCAATTTAAGATATTTAGGCACAATGCTTCAGATCCTACAAGCATCGGGAGTTCGTCTATTTTAAGTATCCTGACCGATAGCAAAGGTATACTATGGGTGGGAACGACACGGGGGACCTATTGTTACAATCCGGTGAAAGAAAACTTCCAGCCCTTCGATAGAATACCGATTGGAGAGGTAAATGCCATACATGAATATGCCGGTTTTATCTGGTTGCTTTCCACGGGAAAACTCTATCGTTATAATCCTTACACGACAGAGATCGTTCCTTTTGATCAAAACAAAAATACCCTAGTGGCCATTACCAGTAGCAAAAAAGGCGGGCTGTGGACCACAGATATTAACAGTACGATAGAACGGTATCAGGTCAACGAAGGTAAGTTTGTTCAAATTGCACTCAAAAAAACAAATCGGAAAGCACTGGCCAACACAAAGACCGTCTACGCCATCAACGACTCCCTGCTCATGGTCGGTACCATCAATTCAGCCTACCTGTTTGATTTTAAAAACGGAACATTAAAAAACTTATTTGCAAACCATTACCCAAAAAAAGTCATCCAGGCAAATTGCATTATCCAACAGACAGAGTCGGTATACTGGATCGGAACAGAGACAGGAATATATACCTATAACATTCATACAGGTCAGAGCCAACACATCAAAAAAGATCTGCTCAATCCATTTGCCATATCGGACAATGCTGTTTTGAATTTCTATCGGGACCGTGAAGATAACATCTGGTTTGGAACATTTTTCGGCGGTTTTAACCAATACAGCAACCAATTCGACAATTTCAAAAAGTACTTATATGGATTTGGAAAATCTGCTTTATCAGGGAATATCGTACATGATATAAAAAAAGATAGCTATGGAAATTTCTGGATAGGCACAGAAGATGGTGGTCTAAATAAAATAGATGGGCAAACACAACAGATTCAGCATTTTGTTGCCAATGGAAAAAAGGGAAGTATTGCACATAACAATGTCCATGGTTTGGCAACAATAGGCGATGAACTCTGGGTAGGCTCCACAACACATGGACTGGATATACTCAACGTAAAGACCGGAAAATTAAAAAAGCACTATGACCGCATCGGTAGCGGCCCGCTACAAAGCAGCTTCGCCGTTTGCATCTTTAAGTCCAGAGACAACAGCATGTTTGTAGGGACAGACCGCGCATTATATGGCTACAATAAACACAGTGACAGTTTTGACCTCCTCCCAATTAAAGCCTGGATACAAGGGATTTACGAAGACGAATATGGTATACTTTGGGTCAACACTTATGGCAGTGGAGTCTATCAGTATAATCGTGGCACGGGCGAGATACAACATTTAAGCTCTGAACAAGGTAAACGGAATACACTCGTCAATAATTACGTCAATGGCTTATTTGAAGACAGTAAAAAAAATCTGTGGTTTTGTACGGAAAGCGGTCTCTCAAAATACCGTCGTGATGGACATTTCACCAACTATCTGACCGAATCGGGTTTACCTTCCAATCAAGTATTTAAAGTATTGGAAGACGATAATAACAGTATATGGATATCAACAGGTGGTGGACTGGTCAGACTGGACGGAAATCTCCCCCATATGGTCATCTATACATCGAGAGACGGGCTTCCTGCGGATCAGTTTAACTATAATTCAGCATTTAAAGATAAGGATGGTACATTATATTTTGGAACCATAAAGGGAATGGTAAGCTTTAACCCGACAAAATCCATTAAGAATAGCTTTATTCCGCCTATTTTCATTAGCGACATTCAGATCAACAACGAGAGCATACCAGTTCGTGAAAATGGCATACTGAGACAATCCATCTCGCTATCAAAAGAGATTCAACTGTCCTATAACAGTTCCAATATCAGTTTTAATATCGCAGCCTTGAGCTTTGTTTCCCCAAAAAGCAATGCCTATCGTTATATCATGGAGGGTTATGATAAGGGCTGGACGGATATTACAGGCAACCAAAAAATATATTACAATAAACTTCCTCCTGGAACCTATACCTTTAGATTTAAAGGAGCTAACAATAATGGCATATGGAATCCAACTGAAAAAGAACTACGTATTGTGGTATCGCCTCCCTGGTGGTTGTCTTCATGGGCATACTTTGCTTATTTCTTCGCTGTTAGTACGATTGTTTTATTGATTTTAAGATATTACTTCCTGCTTATTAAGGCAAATAATGCCCAGAAAATGGATAACTATGAACGCAAAAAAGAACAAGAAGTATATAATCTTAAGCTTGAATTTTTCACCAACCTCGCCCATGAGATCCGTACGCCGCTGACTTTGATAAAAATGCCACTCGAGAAAATAATCCGCACACGACAATTCACGGATAGCGAAACAGCAAGCGATCTTGCTCTCATGGAGAAAAATACAAGTAGACTTATCCGTCTCACCAATCAACTTTTAGATTTCAGAAAAGCAGAAACAAATAATATGAGCCTTATTTTCACTAAAACGGATATTAACAGTTTGTTGTCCGATGTATTCAATGATTTGAACTCCCTGGCAAAAGAAAAACTGCTGCATTATGATCTTTCTTTGCCCCGTATTACACTAACAGCCTTTGTAGATGAAGAGGCTCTGCGCAAAATTCTCACAAATTTAATTCATAATGGCATAAAATACGCCGACAATCATGTTCATATCAAGCTGCTTCCATTCAACAGTGATGATATCATGTTTAATATAGAATTTCGAAACGATGGCGAAATCATCCCTTTTGACAAAAGAGAAAAGATATTTGAACCATTTTATCGCCTGAATGAATCTGATAAAGATACTGGTACTGGCATTGGTCTTCCACTCTCCCGCTCACTTGTGGAGCTTCATCAGGGTTCCTTATCGCTAGTTTATACCGAAGAACAAAGAAATATTTTTCTGCTTTCACTTCCTATCTTCCAGGAGCAGTCGCTCGATATCAAACCTTTTCTCGAAGAGAATTACAAGACTGAAGAACGCGGAATGTATGCCAAGGAGGAGGAAACTACTGAAAAACCGGTGATTCTTATCGTCGAAGACAATAAGGAAATACTTGCCTATCTCAACAAGGAACTCAAAATAAACTATACCATTCTAAGAGCTAACAATGGAGCTGAAGCTCTTGAGATATTGGACCGCGACAATGTACAGCTTGTTCTGACAGATATCATGATGCCTATAATGGATGGCATTGCATTATGTAAGCGCATTAAGACAGATATTCTCTACAGCCATATTCCAGTGATATTCCTGACGGCAAAAAACGCACTGGATGCTAAAATTCAAGGGCTGAAGATCGGGGCAGATGCTTATATTGAAAAGCCTTTTTCCATGGAATTTTTAATGGTACAGCTACGTAACATTTTAAACAATCGAAAAATAATTAAAAATTATTTTACCAACTCTCCAAGTACACATTTAGCCGAAATTAATGTTTCCGCGCCAGATAAAGACTTTATAAGTTTGCTCAATACCATAATTTATGACAATATCTCAGATATCGATCTAAATGTCGAAGAACTTGCCAAGTTAATGAATATGAGTCGTCCGACTTTATATCGCAAAATCAAAGGGCTCTCGGACCTGACACCTAATGAACTAATCAACATATCACGTTTAAAGAAGGCAGCCGAACTGCTTACCCAGAAAGAATATAATATTACACAGATCTCCACGATGGTAGGCTACACCGTACAGTCAAATTTTTCCAGAGATTTTCATAAACATTATGGGATGCCACCTAGTACGTATATAGTCGAACACAGTAAACAATAAAAGGAACTACATTTTTACCCGCAGTACTTATTTTTATAAGAAAATTGAAAACCAAGTGAGGGTAAACAAAAAATAGAAACGTTCTTGGTTGCGAACGTTTCTATCCTTCATCTTTATTTACTGCTTACTTTTTGGAACAAAAAAAGCAGCTAAAAACATAAATACCCCAGCAAGTAACAAGCCATAAATCGACTGGCTATGAAAGAAATATTTTATAATCATACCACCAAAAAAACCACATACGATCTGTGGTAAAGTTATAAAAAAATTAAAAAGCCCCATATACACGCCCATTTTGGATGCCGGCAAATGGTCGCTTAAAATGGCATAGGGCATCGCTAAAATACTTCCCCAAGCAATTCCAATCCCAATCATAGGCAAAATGAGCATATTGGCATCCTTGATCAGAAAAAGTGATATCAATGAAAGTCCACCGACCATAAGACCAAAAGCATGTGTTCTGCTGCGTCCATAGCGCCTGGCGATCTTCGGAATAAATAAGGCATAAATTGCCGAAACCCCATTATAAATCCCAAACAGTACACCCACCCAATTAGCGGCTTCCATATAGAGATCCGTACGATCCCCTTCTTTTAAATAGAATACTGATTCAGCGATAGCTGGCGTGCTGTATACCCACATCATGAATAACGCAAACCAGGAAAAAAACTGAACCCAACCCAATTTCTTCATAACCTGCGGCATTGCTTTGATGTCCCGCAAAATTGTCCGTAGCCCAAAAGCCGTACTGTTTTCTTGAACCTGATCAATATTTTCAGTGAAAGACTGTAGTTCTTTGGGGCTATATTCTTTTGTTTTTAGAACAGACCACAACACCGTACACAAGAGCACAAGTCCACCGGCATAGAAAGAATAAATCACATTTTCAGGTATAGGACCAGCCGCTGTTGTTCCAGAAAAGCCGAAGTACTTGGTAAAAACATAAGGCATTAGCGAACCAACTACTGCCCCCACGCCGATAAGGAAGGTTTGTATAGAAAAGCCAAGACTACGTTGACTACTGGGCAAGTTGTCTCCAATTAAAGCCCGAAAAGGCTCCATCGTCACATTAATCGACGCATCCATAAACATCAGTAAGCCAGCTCCAATCCATAGCGGTGGTAACAACAGCGTAAACATCGCTGCATTCGGCATCAGAAAAAGTGTCAATGTTGTCAGCAACGCTCCCACCAAAATATAAGGTCGACGGCGTCCAAGCGCTGTCCATGTACGGTCGCTATAGTGACCAATGATCGGCTGAACAATCATGCCGGTGATCGGCGCCGCTAACCAAAATAACGATAGATGTTCCACATCAGCGCCAAAGGATTGCAAAATACGTGAGGCATTGCCATTCTGTAAGGCAAAGCCCATCTGTATACCTAAAAACCCAAAACTCATGTTAATGACCTGGCTTATACTTAGTTCAGGTTTATTCCCCATAGTAGGCTATCAAAATTTAAAACAAAATACAATTTAATTACCATTTTCAGTTCCATCTTAGCCAAGCGCGAGTGTCATCTTTGCCAAGCTAAAAAAACTGCATTACTTGACCTGCAGTACCTCTCTCGTACTATTTGCAGCCAAAGTAAATGCATCCACTGCTGTCAAAATATTGACTGTTAAATCGCTTTGGTTTTCGATCAGGTAAGACTCGTTGGAAACCGTGATCAACAGGCTTGCCCCACGAAACAGTACACGAAACTTATATCCTTTCCATTCAGAGGGCAACATTGGATTTAAATACAGCTGTCCATCTTTTATACGCATACCTGCAAATCCTTCAACAATTGTCATCCATGTACCGGCCATTGAGGTAATATGCAATCCATCCTCTGTATCATTATTATAATCATCCAGATCCAGACGTGAGGTTCGCAAATAGAACTCATAGGCTTTGTCGGCTTTATCAAGTTTGGCCGCCAATATTGCATGTACACAAGGAGAAAGCGAACTCTCATGCACAGTAAGTGGTTCATAAAATTCAAAATGGCGTCGCAGCGTATCATCGTCAAAGTGCTCCTCCAGAAAATAAAAGCCCTGTAGCACATCTGCCTGCTTGATATAACAGGACCGCAAGATACGATCCCAGCTCCATTTTTGATTGATGGGACGCTGTGAAGGATCCAAGTCCGCTACCGCAATCAGTTCTTTATCCAAAAAACCGTCCTGTTGCAAATAAATCGCTCTTTTTTCATCATAAGGATAATACAGTTTGTCGATGATATGCCGCCAACCTGCCCTTTCATCTTGCGTTATATCCAATCTTTCCACCACTGTTGCATAAATCTCCGGAGCCGCTGTTCTACATTGTTGTAAACAGTTTAGTGTATATTCCAAACACCAGGAAGCAATTCTATTGGTATACCAGTTGTTATTGACATTATTTTCGTATTCATTCGGTCCGGTGACACCCAGCATGACATATTGTTTTTTTTCCGAACTCCAATTGACCCGTTGTGCCCAAAATCTACTGATCGCAATCAATACATCCAAACCATGAGACCAGATATAATCCGCATCTCCGGTGTAGCGTACGTAATTGTAGATCGCAAATGCGATCGCTCCATTGCGATGTATTTCCTCAAAAGTTATTTCCCATTCGTTGTGGCATTCCTCACCATTGATAGTTACCATGGGAAAGAGTGCGGCTCCCTTATTAAAGCCTAGCTTTTCGGCATTTTCGATGGCCTTATCCAGCTGCTGGTAGCGGTACAACAATAAATTACGAGCAATCTCCGGTGATTGCGTAGCCAAATAAAATGGGATACAATACGCTTCGGTATCCCAGTAGGTAACACCGCCGTATTTCTCGCCCGTAAAACCTTTTGGGCCGATATTAAGCCGTGCATCTGCACCGGTATAGGTTTGATTCAGCTGGAAAATATTGTAACGAATGGCCTGTTGGGCGGCAACATCACCAAAAATCTCAATATCGCTTTCTGCCCAAATTACCTGCCATGCGGCAGCCTGTTTTGCCTTAAGCTGCGCAAAACTATCTTCCCCTAATTGAGCTAAACAAGTCGTAGCCCCTTCCTTTAACTGGTCGACAGCATGGTTTTCAGAGGTGACAATTGCCACTCTTTTCTCGATACAAAGTACCTGTGACTGGACTAGACTCGTGATATATTTCTCAGCCATATAACCAGTCGTTGAAATGAGGCTCTCCGCCTTAATCTGGCTTTCTGGCCCTACGACATAGGTTTCCAATGCAGCACAGGCTACAAATCCGGTCTTTTTGGTCTGTGCAGACATAAATACACTTGTACCCTGCTGTCCCTGAGCCAATGGTTCCCAGAATTTTTCGTCGTAATTACTATCTCTATTCGCGACATCGGCATCCAGAAAAGAAATCACCTGCAATTCCATAGCGGTCGACAGCGCTTGTAGGTTATATTGCAAAGAAGCTGTTTCGGGTGCAAAAAGATGATACATGCGACTGGCCTCCACCTTTACCTCCGCTCCATCAGGCATCACAGCAACAAAACTGCGGTGCAAAATACCCCGTTTCATATCCAACCGGCGTTCAAATGAATTCACCTTAACTTTCGCCAGATCTAATGGCTGGCCGTTGACCGATATCGTCAGTCCGATCCAGTTGAAAGAGTTGATGACTTTAGCAAAATATTCAGGATAACCATTTTTCCACCAGCCTACACGGGTTTTATCCGGATAGTAAATGCCTGCAAGATAAGAGCCCTGTAAAGTCTGTCCACTAAACTGTTCTTCAAAATTGGCCCGTTGCCCCATACGGCCATTGCCGATAGAAAAGATACTTTCCGAAAATTCATTATGATCCGGTCTAAACTCATCTTCTATAATTTGCCAAGGATCATGCTTGATATATGTTTTCATACGTTAATTGCTACTATAATTTAAAATTTGTCTACTAGCGCCCTTAGGTCGGCTACTATGCCATCCGCTCCCTTTAAGTTATCGGCTTTTCCAACACCGATAACCTGCATACTAGCAGCCTTAGCAGCATCGATGCCGGCCTGAGCATCTTCGAGCACCAGACAAGATTGAGGTGCTACCGCCAAAGCCTCTGCCCCTTTCAGGAAAACCTCAGGATCTGGCTTAGATGCCTGAACAGCATTTCCGTCGATCAAAGCATCGAAATAATCCACAATTCCGGTTTTCTGAAGTATGTTCAACGCATTTTTGCTGGCCGATCCCAACCCAATCAAAATATTCTTTTCGCGAAGCTTATTGAGCAGATCGAGGCTACCGGGAAGCAGCTGCCCTGGATTGAGCTGTTCGATCAGGCTCAGATACCATTGGTTCTTCTGAACCAGCAGCTGCTCTTTTTCCTGTCCGGATTTTTCCAATCCGGCCCATTTCAAAATAAGCTCCAGCGATTCTACTCTGCTCACACCTTTCAGCTGTTCATTCTCCGCATGCGAAAAAGTATAGCCCAAGCTCGTTGCCAATCTATGCCATGCCTGAAAATGATAGACTGCCGTATCTACCAACACACCATCCAAATCAAATATTACGGCCTTTACAGTATTATAATTAATCATTGAAAAAAAGAACTTTTAAAATCTTAAGTTGTATTAAAATGTTAGGTCAAGTACTTTGGTCTCGTAAGCCCTCAGCTTGATTTTTTGATTAACGGGTGTAATTTTTTGTTGTGTAATAACGTCAACATAAGCTTTCGTTCCCGTATTTCTTTCAGTAAATCGGTCCAATTTGACCTCTTTTTCCTGATCGTTGCAATTCATGACAACCATCACAGTTTGCTGATCATTGTAACGGAAATACACATAAACTCCATCTTCAGGTACATATTGCATGGTTTTCCCCGTTTGCAACACGGTATTTTTTTGACGGTAATTGGCCAGACTGCGCACAAAATTCCACATATCCTGCTCTGCTGCTGTCCGTCCCCCGACTTTAAACTTATCGACCTTGTCGCCAGCAAAGCCACCTTGAAAATCTTCTCGTAACAGGCCATCGGGATTGGAAAAGTTTTTCATGAGGATCTCGGCACCATAATACAGCTGCGGAATCCCTCTTGTTGTCAGAAGCCAAGCCATAGCCGATTTATATTTTTGTATATTTTCCCCTATGACCGAGAAAAAACGGTCTTTATCATGGTTATCCAAAAAAAGAACATTTCGATCTGCCTGCGGGTACTGGTAGTCAGATGCCAAAGTGCTATAAAGCTTATTTGCTCCCGCTGTCCATTCGGTTTTTTGATTAAGCGCATCCCCAATTGCATAATTCAGTTGAAAATCCGTCACCCCCATCAGCTTCGAGTCGACATCCTGTCCCACACGCTTCCCGCCTAGAAAATAGGCTTGGTTCGCGACACCATGTACCCAAGTTTCTCCAAAAAAGGTAAAGTTGGGATACTCCTTTTGAATACGATCGGTCCATTTTGCCATAAAATCCAAGTCATTGTAAGGATAAGTATCAATGCGAAACCCATCAATGGCCGCTGTTTCGATCCACCAGATATGACTTTGGGTCAGATAGTTCTGTACATACGTATTTTGCTGATTCATATCTGGCATAGTTGGCACAAACCAACCTTTAACCATCTTCTTTTTGTCATCTGCCGACGCGTAGGGATCAAAAACAGTCTGATCCTTGTAAGTAGTCTGAGTATAGTTCGGCCACTCATTGAGCCAATCCGCCATCGGTTTGTCCTTCACGGTCCAATGATAACTGCCGATATGATTGGGCACTACATCAAAGATCAGTTTCATCTGACGTTTATGTAATTGCTCTCCCAGCTGCACATAGGTATCATTGCTTCCAAAACGTGGATCTATATGATAAGTCTCTGTATTTGCATAACCATGATACGAGGCCAAAGGCATATCATTAGTCAATACCGGTGTCAACCAGACGGAGGTCACACCAAGATCCTGTAAGTAATCCAATTTACCTATTACACCTTCCAGATCGCCACCATGACGCAGATACATTGAATCCCGATTCAGGCTCATGTCCAACATGCCTTTTACTTGATCATTTGTCTTATTGCCATTTGCAAAACGGTCTGGCATGATCAGATAAATCAGGTCCTTACTGGTCACTCCCTGTGCTTTGATACGCTGATCCCTTTGCTTGAGCTCGTATCGATAGGTCAACTTTTTCTTCCCCAGGCTAAAAGTAAACGTAGACCAACCGGGTTGAGCAGCCGCTTTTACCTTAACATCCAGAAAAAGGTAATTGGGATTCTCTACCCGATTTACTTTGAGCAATTCTATTCCCCTGTCATCCACCTGAACGTCGCTCTTGCCTATGTGGGGTCCATAGACAACCAACTGCACTGTAGGTACCTCCATCCCTGTCCACCAGTTCAGCGGTTCCACACGTTGGATGGATTGCCCCATCAGGGGGCTCCATCCGAGGCTAGTTAGTGCCACAAATACTGTGGTAAATCTTATATTTCTTTTCAGCATATGCACAATTTATTTCTTGGTCAATGTATAAGTATTTGTATTAAGGTCGAAGACAATAGCATAGCTGCCAGCGGTAGTCACCATAATATCTGCACCACCGGCGATAAGACTACCATTTACACCGCCAAAATTGGTTCCCCAATCGTGATTTTTACGAAACTTGAGGGCACCTGCGGTGAGATTAACGGTTAGTTTCCAGACCTGATTCGCATTGTCATACTTCATGTCGGTATCCGCTTCCCAGCCTTTTGGTGTAGCACTACCTATTACACCCCAGCTGTGATCTTTGTATGTAATGGTATTAGTAGTGGTATTGATTTCAAGCTCGAGATTTCCTGCACGTGGTGCTTTAATATTTCCGCCGCCATTATATACAATCTTCCCCGCCTCAGTCTGACCATAAGAATTAGCCCAATTGCGTTCAGATGTAAGCTTAAACTCTAAATTCGCTTGGGGGAAAAAGATAATCCCGCTATAGATCCCATTACTTGTCGGCGAGATCAGCGATTCTGCTGTCTCCGGAACCCATCCCTGATAGGCTCCGACAGCATATAAATAGCTTGTCGATGCATAGGGACTGGCTTTTAACCCGGATAACGCAGAATATACCGCAGCGATTTTGCTGTTGATGCTGGATTTTACGCGGACATCAAAGTCCGATGTCACCCCTGTCGGAACGCCCAAAGCAAGCAAATAACTATTTAGTTCATAACCAGTAAAACCCATTGCAGTACGTCCGCCGGGAATAACGACTTCCTTCACTGTTTTAAAATTGTCCCCCTTGATACCAAACTGTAGCACATTGGCCACTGCTGCCTGATAGCCAAAATCGGCTTGTATCAATGCAATATGTAATACCGTATCGTTTGCGTTATTTTTGGACAGGATCAGACTATTTTTATCCAAAGTCAATGCCGCTGATTTCACCGCATCTGTCGCGTTCAATCTAGCCTGTGTTTCGTCTTTTTTACACCTTTGGAAAGTTGCCAGTAGCAGCACCAATCCTATATAATATATTATTTTCATCTGTAAACAGCTATTTATTATTTTTTTAAATAAACACCTTTAACCCCTTATATTTATTTGTTCTCCCATCGCTCTGATAGGAGCTGCGAGATTAAAGATTCATCATTAGGTTAATTGTAGCCCGGATTCTGAACGAGATTCGCATTGGCGATAATATCTGCGGCGGGAATCGGAAATAGATTTCTGTAGCTTGGTACCGCCTGACCTGCCAACATACCACCTTTAAATGGCCACAGGTAACTGTCACCCGTAAATTTACCGTAGCGAATTAGATCCGAACGTCTAAATCCCTCCCAATACAGTTCTTTTACACGTTCATTAAGGATATCGTCCAAGGAGATATTCGTTAAATTGCCACTGGTATTACCATAGGCCCTTACACGCAATTTGTTTACATAATCAAGTGCCTTAGCAACTGTTCCGCCTGTACCGCCACGAAGGGTAGCTTCGGCATAGATTAAGTGCATTTCTGCCAAACGGATCAATGGGAAATCTACCGAAGCAACAAATCCTTCCGCTGCAACGGGAGCCGTATTATCTTTGTTGACATTGCGGAATTTGGTGACAGCCAAGCCCTGTTTATAGACAGCAATGTCCTCAATTTTAACGCTAGCGTTTAAATGGAACATGGCGCGTTTATCTGTTGCGCCAGAATAGTCGCCAAAAATCGTAGCAATATTATCGCGGGTTCTGTTGCCTGCCCAGCCACCACCGGGTACACCAAAGGAGCCAGGATTCATCGTTGCGTCAATCGCAGCATTGATCAAGTAGGTTGTACCACCCTTACTTTGGGTCTTGGTACCATCATAAGGTAGATAAAAGATAAATTCAGGATTGTTCAGGTCATTATCTGCATAAAACAACTGCCGATAATTCGTTCCTAAACTATAACCCGAATTCAATACTTTTTCGGCATAGGTAATCGCCTCTGTATATTTTTTAGTGCCAGTCCCTAGATAGACTTCTGCATTGAGGTATAGTCTGGCCAGTAGTCCCCAGGCCGCAACCTGGTCTACACGACCATAAACATTCTTTTTACTTCCTTTAAGCTGATCTGCCACAGCCAACAACTCTTTTTCCACATAGGCAAAAAGATCAGGCCTTTTGATCTGTGGCGGGGCAACTTTGCCCACAGCGGTTTCCTCCGTCACAAATGGCGGATTGCCAAATAGGTCAAGCAATACCCAATAATTATAAGCGCGTATAAAGCGGGCTTCAGCACGATAGTAAGCGATTTCAGCTTTATCGGCTTCCGAGATACCGCGTTCACTCAGCTTTGCATCGGTGCTTTCTCTCAGAAATTCGTTTACCAGTGTCGCGGTATATACACAGCGTGTATAGAGGCCCCGCAGCATAGGATTGCTATCATCAAAATTGAGGTAATCCAAACCGCTAATTCCGGGATCGTTCAGCCAGGCGCAGGCGGCTTCGTCGGTCGTCAGCTCCTGTGCATTCCAAAAAAGACGCAAAAAGTCGGATGTCCCCGCATCCAAACCACCCAGATCTGTATTATTTGGGCCTGAAGTGCTCGTTAATGTCAGTGAACCATACAATCTTGCAAAAGCCTGTGTATAGCCGGTAAAATCTTTATATGCCACTTCAGCAGTCACATCATTGGTGGGCTTGAGATCCAAATCTTTATGGCAACTTGATAGCGCCAGTGCTAACAAACAAGCCGATATATATTTATTTAATTTTTTCATTTTATGCGCAGTTAAATACACGATTTAAACATTCTTCTTTTCCTAAAAATTGACATTGATACCCAATACATAGGTACGTGGTCGTGGATAAAAACGGTCATCAATACCATTGGAGATCTCCGGATCTACACCTTTATATTTCGAAACAGTGAAGACATTCTGCACCGTTGCCGAAATCGAAAGATTCGCTTTGCTGTTTCGAATAAATTGTCCAAGCTGATACGAGACATTGATATTATCCATTTTCAGAAAAGAGGCATTTTTGATATAATAATCACTCTGAAGCTGTTTTTCTTTGAAATTGCTATTCAGAAAATCTACTGGTGCATTGTTGATCACCAGGGAAGCCTGGTCAATGACATTGTAGCTGCTGCCAAAATTGGAAGACACGTTGTCGTACACATAGTTATCCAAATTTGCGCGTAGTGTCGTTGCCAAGGACCATTTCTGGTAAGCATATGCAGCTGTAAATCCCAATAGATATTTTGGAAGCGGTGATTTGTACATATAACGATCACTATCACTGATCACTCCATCACCGTTCCGGTCTACATACAAACCCTCTACTGGCTTTCCCTGTTCATCATATACCTGCTGAAATGCTCTAAAACTATAAGGGGTGTAACCTACCTGATGGGCCTGAATATTATTGCCTGTCCCACCGCGGATACCCCCCGTTTCAATCATAAAATTCGGATCATCGGACAGGGTCAGGTTGGTGACTTTACTCCTGTTGTAAGTCAAGTTGAAGCCCAGATCCAAGGTCGATTTCTCCGATTTGACAGGGACAACATGCAGGTTCAACTCCAGCCCTTGATTTTCCATATTACCGACGTTGGTCAACAGAAAATTGCTAAAGTTAGACCCCACAGCTATCGGAATAGTACTCAAAAGATCCCTGGTCTTTTTCGAATAGTAATCTACACTCCCGTAGATACGGTTGTTGTTAAAACCAAAATCAATACCTGCATTATATGTTGTGGTGCTTTCCCAGCGGATATCACCATCATAGACCACGGGTGAATACAAATAATAGTATTCATTTCCAAAACGATACATGGACTGATTACCCCCGATTGTATAATTAGGCAAGTAAGAATAATTGGCGATACCGTCCTGCTGTCCTGTTTTTCCGTAGCTTAGACGGAACTTAAGGTCCGAAAGTGCAGCAATATCTTTCAGTAAGCGCTCATTTTTGGCGCGCCAAGTAAAACCTACAGAAGGGAAATACCCCCATCGGTTATCGGGACTAAACCTTGAGGAACCGTCGGTACGTAATGTTCCAGAGAGTACATAGCGATTATCATAGGTATAGATCAAACGACCGTAGTAAGAGATTAATAAGTTCTCGGGTCTATCAAAAGGAAGATTGACTGATGTCAGTACCTCACCAGCCTCATTGGTCCGATCGAAATTATAAGCTTTGGTACTGTTTTTATAGTAGCCATAGCCTAGTGTCGCGTCTATATTACTTTTTATTTCCGGTAATTCCTTATCATATTTCAGATAGAATTCAAGCGTTTTGTTGTTAATATCCGTTTTATATTCCGTGCGTTCACCACCTTCATTAAAATTACGCGCTGCAATCGCCGGTGTAAATGTATTTCCCTTAGACCGGGCCAGATCGTAGCCTACATTTAAGTTGGCATGTAATTCCGGAAAGAAGTGGAAACTATAGTCCACTTTCGCGTTACCAATACTTCGGAAGACATCCCCTTGATCTTTGCGTAGCTCCAGCAATGCCAATGGGTTTCGGGGGGCATTGGGATTTGGCTTTCCGCCTTGTATCCATTCGAAATAACCTCCAAAACTATTTTTGTCATCCACATAAACGCGTTGTGTCGGATCGAATTGAATGGCCGAACCAATGGCATCCTGTGTTGCGAACCTGGATTTTGACCAGGTACCACGAACATTCACATCTAAGGAGAGGTGATTGTCGAGAAATTTCGGCGTCAGAGCCAAAGCTGCTGTTGTCCTTTTAAGATTATCATTTTTCAGCACCCCATCCTGATTCATGTATCCCGCTGAAATCCGATAAGGCATGTTCCCGGCTTTGGAGGCAATATTGATGTTGTTGTCCGTGGTAAATGCATTGCCATAGATCACATCCTGCCAATCAGTATTGGCCTCCCCCAGAAGCTTTTTCATGGCATCGGTTCCATTTGTATTGACATAGTCGCGAATCTGATCCGCTGTAAGCAGGTCCACTTTTTTACCTACCGTGGCCAAGGAATTTTGTGTCGAAAAATTGATTTGCGTGCCCGAACGACTCCCTTTTTTTGTTGTGATCAGAATAACGCCATTGGATGCCCGTGAACCATAAATGGCTGTTGCGTTCGCATCTTTCAGAATGGTAAATGTCTCAATGTCATTGGGGTTGATAAGGCTTAAGGGGTTAGCTACGCCCGATACAGATCCACCAGCTAAGGGAACACCATCTACAACGATCAATGGATCATTGCTGGCATTCAATGAGGCACCAGTACGAATACGGATCGTGCTACCTGCTCCCGGTTGACCACCGCTTGTAGTGATCTGTACACCGGGGACTTTACCCATAATTAATTGCTCGGGTGAAGAAATCTGTCCCTTTTGAAAGTCTTTGGAAGTAACTGTACTGATCGAACCAGTAAGTTCACTTTTTTTCTGCGTACCATAACCGATCACGACCACTTCTTCCAATTGACTTGCATCTGCTTTGAGATATAAGTTTAAGGGATTACTGCCATCTTTTACCTGAATCAAGGTATCGAGTGCTGTATAACCGACCATGCTTACTTTCAGCCGTAATTTCCCAGCTTTCAGTCTATCCAAGCTAAAATCCCCGTTGGCATTGGTAGACAGTGATTTTTGAATCTCCTCGAAACGCAGTGTCGCGCCTACCAAGGAAACTCCTTTTTGATCCATTACTTTTCCCTGAAGCGTGGCTTGCTGCGCAAATGCCGTGGCACTCACCCCGAGTAACATGTTCAAGGCCCAAAATGGACGTAATAGCTGTTTGTTCATAAAATAACTGTTTATTTATTTAGTTTAGTTTTGTTCTCCCCCGAGCTATGCACCTGATCAGGTGCTCATATTTTTTGATTGGACTGTTTCAGATAATCGGCTAAAGAATTACCCTCCCACAGCAGGCATAGTGCCTGCGGTAATCTAAAGCCAATGAAGCGTTCGCTCCACAGGCCATTCCCCTTTGCCTGATCAAACGGAAGCAGCGCGTTTATGCGTACCTGTTCAGTAGTTATATTCTCCTTTTTATTTGCATGTGAAGACAAAAGGATAATCATCCAGAAATCCCCTATTAAGTGAGAGATATGCTTCCCCATCGATAATTAGCTTTGATTGGAAGAGACTATGGGAACGTTCCCGAAATCAATGTAAAAAGAAATCGCTTTCAAGCGATTTGCTGATTTACCCTATCCAATGTTTTACACAAATTGATTATTTAATTATCACCGGGAATGTTCCCGATGATAAATCAAAGCTAAATAATGGTTCAACGAAAACCAAATATTTTTTGATTTATTTCAAGCTAGATTTTTGAAAAATAAGCTGAGAATCAAGATAAACCGAATTAGCAAACTTTTCATTACTGGGGTTTTCCATCTTATCCAGCAGGAATTTTGTAACCAATTCTCCCATCTCATAGGCAGGTTGTTTGACAAGGCTGAGTGCAGGATCTATCAAATCTGCAATATCCAAACAAGAAAAACATATTATTTTCAGCTGTTCGGGTATATGTATCTTTAACTGTTTTGCTACCCGTATGCTGGAGATTGCAAGTCGTTCAACCGATGCGAATATGGCATCGGGTTTTTCCTGTTCGATAAGGTTTTTTATATCAGTCATATTCTGTTCAGCATCATTGACCGTATCCAGGATCAGTATGGGGTTAATCTGAATTCCTGCCTCCAAAAGGGCTTTCTCGTACCCATCTTTACGCACTTTACCAATAGATATATTGGGATCTATAGCTAGGTAAGCAATTTTTTTGCAGTCATTTTCAATCAAATGCTTCGTCGCCAGATAAGCTGCTTCCGCATCGTTACCGGTCACATAGCCTCCTTTCCAGTCATCGTAGGCACGGTCGAAAAACATGACAGGTATCCCCCGTTCTTCCAGTAGCTGGATATGCGAATGATCTTTTCCTTCGCCAGATGCCGAGAGAATCACTCCATCAACGCGTCCATTAGCCAGCGAGCGTACAATAGAAGCTTCATTCTGAACCTGATGATCAGTCACATAAATTAACGTATGATAACCTTTAGAACGTGCCACAGCCTCTATCCCTTTAATCGCCTGCGAGAAAAATTTATTCCCAAATTCAGGAATAATAATTGCAATTGTCAAACTCTTATTCGCTTTGAGACTGCTCGCGTACACATTTGGAGAAAAGCCTATTTCCTCGGCCATAGCCAATATACGAGCTTTGGTAGCTGGATTAATATCCACATTATCCCGAAAAGCACGGGAAACCGTGGATTTTGACAAGCCTAGTCTTTTGGCCAGATCTATTATAGTTAATTGAGACATATCAAGGTTTCATTTGCTATTGTGTGCTTCATAATTGCTTTATGCAAATAACGCAATTATCCTTCCAGAATAAAAAATTCTTTTCCGGTTTCGCTACTTTAATTATTGATCATATCATGCCTCATTTGTCAAGCTTCCTTTTCAGATATATTAACATATTTTTTAAAGACAACTTTATACAAAACAGCCCCAGCAATATATATTTGCCGGGGCTGCTCTGGCTCAACTGTTAAAAACAGTCGGTACAATTGTACTTATCCTATTAACTTATTCCTGCACCGGCACCAACGTAAGCGATGCAATCTCTGGCAACATATCACCTTCAATTGCCGTTGCCTGTAATGTAATCCTGGTGCTCGGCTCGCCGATAACCTGCTGCGATACTTCAACTGTACCCAGTTCCATCTCTTTAAATCCCTTTCCATTTTCAGCACCAAAAGCAAATGGAAGCTGCTGTCCAAGTGCCGAAAGTATCACCTTACCTTTATGTTTTGCATTTGGCAAATAACTGATCAATACACGGTATTTACCTGGTTTTTGGATTTTGATGTCCCAATAGATCCGGTTATTGCTATCTTTCCATTGTCCGATGGCATTTGGACGATTGGGGTCATGTGTCGTTGCACCAATGATTTTAAGTCCTTTTCCATCTAGCAATTTAGCGTTATTTGCATTCATCACAATACGTCCATCCGCCTGAGTCTGCGTCAGATTCTCTTCCACATCTGGTTTTCCCTGAATTTCGACAACAATTACCTTCGGTCCTTTTTCAATGTCGAAAGCATCAACTGGAATCACAGGTCTCCCCTTATCCACCACAACCTTCAGCTTGTTTTTTGGATTTGCCAACGCATAGGCGACAGTGACTTTGTTTTTGATCGGTAGATCAATTTTTCCGCTGGCAGGTCGATCAAATATATGTAAATACAATTTACCTTCTTTTTGCGTGCAATAGCCCCAGTCCAATGCCTGAAAAGGACTTGCTGTGGTACCATAGATTGCCTCCTTATTGATCTGCATCCAATCACCTATACGCTCCATAATTTTAATCGCTGGTGCAGGGATAGCTCCATCCCCATCAGGCCCTACATTGAGCAGAAAATTACCACCTTTGCTTACCGTTTCTACAAATAATTGCATGATTTTAGGAAAGCTCTTCCAATTTTGATCGTGCGCACTATAGCCATAACTTTCGTTCATTGTATGGCTAACCTCCCAATCCATGCCCGGAAGTCCTGTTGGCGGAATATATTTTTCAGGGGTTCCAATATCACCATTTTTGTTTTCTAACCCATCCCAAAACCGGTTGTTGATAATGATATTGGGCTGCCATTTGATCAGATCTGTCAACATGCGTTTTGTTCCCCAAGCCTCACCTTGATGCTGTTTGCTGCTAAAGTCAGGCCAGAGCATATCCAGTGGACCGTAATTCTGAGCAAGTTCTTTGACCTGCCCATAGAGATATTCCTTGTAGCGATCATGATCAGGTTTATGATTGTCTGTGTTAGGATTCAGATTAAAAGCTTCGTAGGAATCTGGATGCTGCCAGTCGAGCAAAGAATAATAAGCACCTACTTTCAGTCCCTCCTGACGAAATGCGGTCATGATCTCTTTATATAAATCCCTACCTTTGGGGGATAAGTTGGCACTTCCTGTAATCTCATTTTTTACAGCATATGGTTGCTGGCTATTAAATAGGCTAAAGCCTTCATGATGTCTGGAAGTCAATACCATATATTTCATTCCTGCTTTTTTAGCCAGACGTGCCCAGGCTTTAGGTTCAAACGAACGTAGGGTGAACTTTGGTTTCAGCACCGCAGCGTACTGCTTGCTGGGGATTTTCCCCCAGGTCTGGATCCATTCAGCGTAATGTTGCGGATATTGCTTTCCTTCAAAACTACCTCCAGCAGCACTATACAGCCCCCAGTGGATAAAAAGTCCAAAACGTGCTTCTCTAAACCATTCCATCCGTTTATTCTGGCTTTCGGTCCATCCGGGCACACCTTCATAAGGTATTGATTTTGTCTGGGCAAATGATCCCTCGGTCATACACAAAAGCATTCCCACTGCCGCTGCGCATTTCCATTTAAAAAAATTAAGTGTCATTATTATATTGTGTTATACATAAAAGTTCATCGCAAAAGCGCCTTCGCTAAAAAGTAAATTGGCGTTACAAATTAGGTCTAGTATTTGTCATCCCGCAAAACAACTGTTAAATATATCAAATCGAAACTAGTCTTTAAAATTATTCTAGCTAATCAGGTATTTATTTTACAATGTGGTAGTAACCTGATTGCGATCGGCTTAGGCCATAAAACAAAGGGCCCTTTGTTTTATGCATAAATTGTTTATTTGTCCCTGAATGTGGCAATATTTATATCCCGAAATATTAGGTTATTATCGCCCACTATACGTATCCGTGTCATTGGTTCCTCTGGAAAAAACAAGCTTGTCATTGCGGTTAATCCACCGTCAGCAAAGAGCTCTACAGAACTGACATCGATATATAGGCTTAATGATAATGTTTCGCTTTTGGATAGTCGTCCTGCTGTGCTTCTTTTTGGGAAATCTGCATTGAAAGCAATTTCCCCAGATTTTGAACGATCAATATAATATGCATCCTGATCTTTGGCATAACCGACAACCAACTCATTTCCAATAGCATTAGACAAAATAAGTTTAAAATTCTGTACTTTTAGCTTATTGATCTCCAACCGAAATGCTTGCGACAGCTGCTCCTGTACAGTGAGCTCTTTGGATTGATTTGCCTGATATTTTTTTACAGACTGAAATGCTTTAGTCACCTCGGGTGCTGCATTGCTGCTTACATAATATTTTTGATTTATCTTTTGCAAAGCTAGTTCACGCGGGATTGTCGAAGATGAGCGCCAGCGCGTCGTTGGCACCACATTGGCATATTGCCAGTTGCTCATCCAACCGATCATCAGGTGCCGCTCTCCTAAATTGCTCCAGGTTACACCCGCGTAATTATCTGGTCCCCAATCCAGCCATTTGATTGATGTATCTGCTGGCTGGAATTGATGCCCATCGAAATCACCTACAAAATACTGTGTTACCGAACCACCATTGGGGCCTCCCGGATTGATGCTGACCAATAATACCCATTTGGTTTCACCTTGATATTTCATTGGAATCAGGTCAGGACATTCCCAGACTCCACCATGTGCTCCCACTTCCTTACCAAATTCGCTCTCCTTTTTCCACTCTTTTAAATCTTTGGATGAATAAAAGGTAATACAATCTTTAGTTGCCAGGGTCATAATCCAGCTTTTTGATTTTTCGAACCACATCACCTTTGGATCCCGAAAATCCCAAATCCCTGGATTTGGCAATACCGGGTTGCCTTTATATTTGGTCCAGGTTACTCCCTGATCCAGGCTATAGGCCAAACTCTGATTTTCGTGTAGGCCGGTTTTACGGTCTTCCTCTTGATGATTATGATGCGTAAAAATAGCAACCATAGCCCCCTTTCCAAAACCAGCGGTATTATTCTTATCAATCACTGCACTTCCCGAAAAGATCGTTCCCAAGCTATCGGGATACAAAGCAATTTTTTGTTCGTCCCAATGAATCAGATCCTTACTAATGGCATGCCCCCAGTGCATGGGTCCCCAAACAGATTTTTCGGGGTTATGCTGAAAAAAGAGATGGTAATTCCCATTAAGATACACCATTCCATTGGGATCATTCATCCAGCCCTGTTTGGGGGTAAAATGGAAGATCGGTCGGTATTTTTCAACAGCCTGATTCATGTCTCGCTGTCCTACTTGAGCAAAAGCTGAACTCAACAAACTCGCAAAGAGCATGATGGTTCCATATTTCTTTATTCTATCCATATCTTATTAAGTTTTATATCACATTATCTTCACCGGGCCTTATCCGATAAAATAATTAAAATTCTTATGATTTCTCTACTTTCAATGTATTGACTTTGATCGTACCCTGATCTGCATAAATTGTCCAGGGGTTCTGATCCATTTTATAGATCCGATTGGTAAAAGCAACGTTATTATTTACGTAAACCACACAGATCGATTTCTCGATTACAATTTTTACATCAAAGACCTTATTGGCAGGCACAATCAATGGCGTAAAATTAAGTTCTGTTTTACCGGCGGTTCCGTCTAGAACCGTTTCTCGATTCATAAATAGTGCAGGCATACCCCAACGGTTTGAAGACGTCAGATCAAAGGCAATACTATACAGCTCCGAAGGATTGTCACATGCGCCAAAGGTGAAACCGAAATGATCTGACTGCGAAGCATCTATTGTCAGCGACATTTTAACGCTAGCTGTATTACGGTTGAATCGTGCATAACTTCTTGCGCCAGACTGTGCTGTAATATTGTATGTTTTATTATTTTCAGAAACATTTCCAACTGCATTCAGCTTTTCAAAAGTCAGTTCTTTATTAAACTTATTGTTTATTGCAGCAGGAATAGTTGGATACAATCTCCCCGTCGGTCCCTGAACTAATTTATGCGAAATTAAACTTCCTGACCAAGGTAATTCATTGTTGCTGTTCACCGTCTGACCTGTTGAACACCAACCCGAGAGATAGCGCGTCGTTCCATCCGTAGCTGTCTTGCCAGCATATAGAAATAAACCATCAAAAGTTTCATGATGACCATCTGCATCACGACAGATCCTCCAGGGGCCATCCGGAGATTCAGCAATTCGATAAAAAGTCTTCCGGTGCTCATCCCTATTTATCCGTGAAAATGTTAAATACCATTTACTGCCGATTTTAAATATATCTGGACATTCCAATATTTCAGCATCCGTTTCAATCTCATATTTACCTACTGCGGATGCTGCAGTCGCTAGCAGCGGATCTATGATAGACCAGCTGTTTAGATCCGTGGATACATACCGTGCAATCGCCCCTTTGCCATCCTTACGGGTCGTGACCAGCATCACATAGCTACCGCGACTTTCGTCCCAGTATACATGTGGATCCCTAAAATTATTCTGGTCATAGCCCACGGCGGCCTGTATTTTCTCCACAGGCTGTTTCGTCCAGTTCAGCAAGTCGGCCGATGTTGCGACCATCACCTTTTCAGCCGGATTCAGGTTACCGTTATGACCAGTATAAAAACAGTAGTAAGTCTGACCTCTCTTAATAAAGCTGCCTGTTCCAATCCATTCATCCTGACTTCCGGTAGTGCCAGCAGGCAATATTTCCGTAAAGCCTTCAAATGTTGCATAATCACTGGTTTTGGTAACATAGATCGGGTGGCGATTTCCATTTTCGTAGAGATAGAACAAATAGTACTTTTTGTCATCGGTATTATAATAAGGCATTGGATCACCGACAAATCCTTGCTGCGGCTTATAAAAAGTCTGAAACAGACCTGCCTCTTGTGTCGCAATACAGGAGGTAGATCGGTCTACCGAAGCAGTGTCATCAGGTTTGTCAACAGGCAGGGTCTGATCCCCACTTTTACAGCTCGTCAGCAATGCTATAAAGCATAATGCTGGAAATAAATACAAGTTAGTTTTCATTTAAAATCTCCTAATAAAACCATATTCCAATTATTTACTCCGGCTATTCTTTTGGCAATGCCTTCAACTCATCCCAATACATCCGTTGGGTTGGGAAAACCACCGGCTGTCCGTTGGGATGTTCATGTGGCATCACAAGTATATTATTGATGGTTGCTGTTCTCCCAGCAGGAACCTCAAAGATCAACTCCTGCCATTCACCGATATGTGCTTTCACATATCTTGCCCGTAGCCAATCTTTATTCTGTTCGCCATCCGATTGAATCTCCAGCTGTACATCTCCTTCCACATCTTTCAATACCATAATGGAGAAACGGTTGTACGCTGCAGGGTTAATATTCACCTTATTGGCATTCCATAATGCGCCACCGTGCCAGCCAGCTCCTGTTTCAGCATCTCTGATAAAGGATGCACAGAAAGCTGTGCTGTTGGTACCTTTCGTTTTTGGATTAGAATAAGGTGAGTCTACACCGCTTACACCCAAACCATCGAAATGTGGCACAACAGTTTCACCATTATAAATTGTCAGTACCTGCTTTGGTTCCTCGCCGAGTATGGCCGTTACCGTATATTGAAATGTTTGTCCCATATAGGTAAGCATATATTTTACTGGGGAACTCAGATTCACAAATCCGCCTAGTCCCGGTGCAATGCTTGCTCCCGATGTAAACTCGACAGATGGTGTAAGATTTTTCAAATCTGTTCCCAATGGTAGATAAATTTTGATTTGCTTATTTTGCTGGTCAATTAGTCCTGAGCGGTCTCCGATACGAAAAGCCGTTATTTCCGCCTTTATTTCTCTGACAGTAACCTGGTAAGTATTATACAAATTACCGTTATACACACGATAGCTGACTGGTGTCGTCGAAGAAAAGGAAAAATTTTGCGCCAGACCCGAAGCTGGAGATACCTTCGCTTCACCCGGCAATACAATTACAGGAGCAAGCGCTGATAGATCTGTCCCTGCCGGTACCAGCACGCTGATGCTGCCTTTGTGCTGATCTATCGTCCCTGTGGCAGTGCCAACTTTAAAAGACAAGATATCTACGTCCGCATGTAGATCAAGAGCGCTTTCAACATCCTGTTTACAAGCTGAAAACAACCCTATAAGCAGAAGCCCCAATCCGATGTTATATTTTAATGTTCTCATTGGTATAAATTGGTTAATATGTTAGTTAATATCCCGGATTCTGCTTGTATAGGTATTTGCTCAGTCTGACTTGTGCTTCCGGAATAGGCAAATATTCACTCTTATTCGCTGTAAAATGAGCTACAGCGTAATAAGAACGACGCGATTTCTCCGTTTCATAATACGCATTCATAGTTTGATCCGCAATTCCCCAGCGTACCAGGTCGAAGAAGCGACCATTTTCCATCGCCAATTCCAGACGACGTTCCGCACGTAAAGCCTTCCGTGCATTCTCCTCATTCCATATAATGTTATCTCCATTTTTATAGGTTTCTACCAACATTTTATCCGTTGCATAGCCCGTCATGGTTGCACTATTTTTTGCACGGATACGTAACTGGTTGATCAGCGGTAAAGCTTCGACGGGACGGTGCAATTCAATCAGCGCCTCAGCACGCATCAATAGGACATCGGCAACACGCAGGACAATACGGTTTTTTGTATTTGCAAAGAATGGTGCCATCGGAACAAAACAATCGCAATCTGGATCGACATTCTCCTTCAACGAAGCATACACCGAATAGTCCGCAGGATTGCGGTTCCAGCTCTCCTCGTAAATGCGTTTGGTATTATATTTATAAGGTAATCCCGGAATTGCCACAGTATGGAATAACCTTGGGTCGTATTTTTCCGATGCATTGAAGCTATTCAATGTATTGTAATTATCAAGCGGTACCCCTTTTCCCGTTGTACGGAATGCGTTCACCAAATTCTGGCTAGGTTTGTTGAAATCACAACAGCCCAGACCCATCGGTACAGAAAGCAGATCTGAGAAATTCACACGGCCGAATTTCGTACCATCATCTTTTGAAAATTGTATTGAAAACAGTGCTTCAGTACCATTTTCATATTTCCCCGGCAAAAAGTTAAAGGCAAAATCTGCTTCAAGAGCATGGTTTGATGCAAGTACGATGTCCGTATTCTGCAATACTTTTTCCAGATCTCCCGGATTGATTCCAGTTAGCGCATGTCGTTCTTCGTTATCCTGACGATAGGCTTTGTACAGATATGTTTTAGCAAGATAAGCCGCCGCCGCAATTCGATTGGCACGACCGACTTCCGTTTGTACAGCTGGCAAATGATCTACTGCATATTGAAAATCATCGACAATCTTTTGCCAGAGCGCATCATTGCTCAATGCTCTATTTGATACGGTCTCATAGCTATCTACCGGTACATTTTCATCAATATAGGGTACATATTTAAAAAGCGTTTTGAGCATAAAATAGAAGTGTCCCCGTAGGAATTTCGCTTCGGCCAACTTCCCCTCCTTGCCATCAAAATTGTTCATTTCCTGAATCGTTTTGATGGTGGTATTAGCCCGTGAAATAGCAACATAAAGCTGAAACCACAGTTTATCCACCTCCGCAAAATTGGTCGTGACATTACTGGAGACCTCAAGAAAATGGAACGTCTGTATATCCTGCGGTCCCGATCCACCTTTATATGCATCGTCAGATCGTACTGTACCATAAGGCCATAAGCTAAAAGGCACATCATAATGGTCATTGCCTAAAGCTGCATAAGTGGCTGTCAGTAATCTTTCTGGTTCCTTTACCTGATCGGAGCTCAGTACACCATTAGGTGTCTGATCCAAGAACTTGGTGCATCCGGACAGCAGCCCCGCAAATACCATCATTATCGCGATTTTATTGGTTATTTTTTTCATTGGTATTCTATTTTTTAATATTCCATATTTCCATGGATTTATTGTTTTGGTTTCTCGTCGCATCTATTCCCCTCTCATCCGCAAAGGCTTTTGGTTCTCTCTTCTAAAAGCCAATATTTACCCCCGCGGTCCATGTCGTCGGGATCGGATACCCCCAACCTACATTCTCAGGATCTACGCCTGTAAAATTCTTCGATTTAACTGTAAACAGGTTCTGTCCGGTAACATACACACGTAGGCGGCTCATACGTAAGCGAGAAGCTGTTGCCGTTGGTAAGGTATAGCCAAGCGAGAGGTTTCGAAGCTTCATATAGGATCCGTTTTCGATAAAATAATTGGACAGACGCCCCTCATCGTTATTGTTTGTTGTCTGCAAAGCCGGAATTGTCGAGGTTGGATTCTGTGGAGTCCAGGCATTGAGTAACCGTACACCTTTATTGGAGTTCACATCATCGACACTCCAGAAATCAGTCTGTTTTTTCAACCAGTTTTCAACGTCTATCCCCTGTACCCCCTGAAAATAGACGGACAGATCAAATCCTTTATACTTCAAGGCAATATTCAAGCTATAGGAAAAATCGGGATGTGGGTTGCCGATCCAGGTTCGGTCCATATCTGTGATCTGCTGATCAGCACCATAGACATTAAGGTAACGCAAACGGCCAATGCCTTTACCGGTCTGGTTAACATGATCATCAACCTCTTTTTGATTCTGAAAGATCCCATCCGTTAAGTAACCATAGAATGAGCCCAATGGTCTACCGATAATATTATCACCCTGACGACCACCATAGGAGTTTTCCACGGCTTCGGGCAAATGGGTCACCTTATTTTTATACGACGAAAAGACTGCGGTCACATCATAATCTAAACCAAAAGCAGTCTTATTGCGGTATCCTGTCGTAATATCCAAACCTTTATTTTCCATCGAAGCACCATTAGCCCAGCGATAGCCACCTTCACCGACGACACCGATATAAGCAGGATTGATCAGCATATCTTTTGTCGCTTTAATGTACCAATCGACTGATCCATAGAGACTCTGACCGAACAGTGTGAAGTCCAGGCCGATATTGGTCTGTGTCGTTGTTTCCCATTTTAGATCATTATTTTCAGTCTGGATTTTTCGGTATCCGGAAGGGAGAGTCCCTGTTCCGGTACCTGAAAGATCATAAGCGGTACCATCGACAATATTCCAGGTGGGGTCACCCACCCCATATTCAGGTACAAAGAGCGCATAGGTCGCCAGGTTACCGATGCCCTGATTACCGGTCTGCCCCCAGCCGGCACGCAGTTTAAGATCAGAGATATAATCCTTGGTACCAGCCATAAATCGTTCGGATGAGATTCGCCATCCTGCTGTTACAGCCGGAAAGGTTGCAAAGCGGTTGTTTTTTCCAAAACGGGAAGAACCGTCATGTCTCACGGTGAATGAGGCCAGGTAGCGGTCATCAAAAGAGTAGTTTGCTTTTCCAAAGTATGAAAGGAGCGAAAAACCTGTGGAACCACCACCAACGGCGGCTGTCCCTGTACTTACACCGGGCCACATGTATTCTGGTGTTTCAATAGCGAAAGCTCCATCTCCCGCTGTATATGCATTAAAATTGATATCGTTCTGTCGGTTCATTTCTACACCAGCCAGTAGATCTATCGTATGTCTGTCAATCTCTTTTCTGTATGTTGCAGTATTCGACCAGGTCCACTTTAATCCCTGAGACTGTTCCATATTAACGGCACTTCGACTGCTACTCATAAAACCTGAGCGATAGGAAACTTCCAGGTTACGTTTGTAAAAATTACTGTAGTCTATGCCATAACTTGTGCGTAAATGCAAATCTTTGATAAGCTGCAAATCGGCATAAGCATTTCCAAATAGGCGCCAGTAATTGTATTTATTATTCCTGTTATCATGCAACAGGCGCATCGGGTTATGACGATCGTTCATCCCAAGGGCGGGACCGCCCCAACCTATTCCGTCTACAGTATGTACAGGTATAACAGGCAATGCCTTCAGGGATAGATCAAGCACATCCCCGGGCACCTGCACCTCTCCCGTGTTGTTCACTGTAAAATTCTCACCGACAACCAGCTTACCGTCAAACAGTTTATAATCGGCATTCATGCGGGCTGATATACGTTGGAAATCCGTATACCGAAGTGTTCCACTATTATGCAGATAACCTACGGAAAAATAAGAGCTTGACTTTTCCGTAGCCGAACTCAAAGTCGCATTGTACGATTGGAGTAAGCCCGGTTTGGAAACTTCATTGAACCAATCGGTATCTGCGGCATACATAGTATGTTCGCGATCGATATATTTGGATACAAACACGTTGTTGAGCTGTGGCACGCCATTGGCATCGTTGTTCCACTCAAATTGATAGCCGATATTATTGCTGTTCGGATTACCGCCGCTATTGATTGTTGCCTGCCATAGCGCCTGACCATACTGCTGTGCATTGAGCACCTTCATGCGATTATTAAAATGTGTACTGGTCACATAAGCGTCTACAGTAAGCTTTGGCGCTCCAAGTTTCCCTCTTTTTGTTGTGATCACGATAACACCATTTGCAGCGCGTGAGCCGTAGATACTTGCCGAGGAGGCGTCTTTTAATACCTGAATGCTCTCGATATCGTTGGAATTGAGCTCATGCATGCCACCCTGTGTTGGTATACCATCGATAACATAGAGCGGATCTTGGCTGCTGTTGATGGAGCTGATACCACGCATCCGTACAGTGGCTGCGCCACTTGGACTACCATCAGAAGTTACCGTCATACCCGCTACGCGCCCCTGAAGCGCCTTCATAGGATTATTTTCAGGAGCTTTCATCATTTCGGTCACATTGACGACACTCACGGCGCCGGTCAGATCCTTCTTGCGCTCTCGCTGATAACCGGTAACAACCACCTCATCAAGTCCTTTTTCGGTACTGAGCAACCGGATATCCAAAAATTTCTTGTCCCCCAATAGTATTGTCTGGGATTCGTAGCCAACATAGGTTATTTCCACTGTACCGTTGTTGCCCGATAGCTGGAGTACAAATTCCCCTTTTTCATTTGTCTTCGTTGCCTGACTGGTTCCCTTGAGCACTAACGACGCTCCAACGATGGGAGCGGCTGTTCCGCTGTCCGCAATCCGCCCCCTGATTTCTGTTTGCTGCGCAAAAGCAACAACTGAAAAGAGAGCCAAAGACGGAAGCAACATAGCTTGCTGTCTTGTAAACATAATTGGTTATTATAAGTAGATTATTAATTTGATTATTTTTCTTGCTGTTGCTTATTTCGCATTTTCCCTTTTTTGCATCATAAGCTTTTTACTGTTTCATTTTCCGTTCACTATCACGGAAGATGGGATTCAGCCAGTGAAAGCGGTTGATATCTTCCGCATTATAAGCGGGACATGCACCGCTGCTCTGCGTCACAAACCCACTTAAAGTGGCTGCAAACTCGAGCACTTCCTCTAAGGCTATTCCTTCTGCCATCTGAAACCGCTTGGTCAAAAAAGCCGCTAAAAACGAATCTCCGCTTCCGATGGTATCTTCCACCTGTACTTTCAACGCAGGAAAATGATAGCTGATATTTGCTTTTTTATGATGGTATACTGCTCCTGCGGCGCCGTAGGTAACAATAGCTTCCTGAATAGAGAAACAATCTAACAGTAGATCCACCCGCTGCTGATCTGTGTACGTTGAAGGTGCCCCACTCCATTCAGCGATAATATGCAGTTCCTCGGCATTCATCTTAACGAGATCCGCGTAGCGCAATAGTTCATATACCCGATGAGGACCAAAAAAAGGAGCACGCAAATTGACATCCATGACCCTGAAGGAAGCCTCCTTTAATAAGGTCAATAGGCTTTGAAAACTCACATCATCGCGACAGGCCAAGCTGCCATACACCAAGAAGTCAGCTTTGGAAACAGCTTCCAGCACTGTCGGTCCCGCTGTAATTCTGTCCCAGGCAACAGGGTATACAATATCGTATTGTACATTACGGTCTGCATCAATCGTCACTTCAACGGTAGAGGTCGGCAAGCTATCATCGTACTGAAAGAAGGTTGTCGGGATCCCCAGCCGTTCACATACGGCAAGCAGCTCATAGCCATTTTCATCCCTTCCGACACGGGTAAGCATTTGTGCAACAACGCCAAGCTTATTGAGATGATAAGCAACATTTAACGGAGCCCCGCCCAGTTTTTTCCCGGTCGGCAAATTATCCCAAAGAACTTCTCCGAAACAAACTCCTTGTATTAATTTATTCAGGTTTTTCATTGTCATTATTATTTGTACGCATAAGCGATTAGATCAATAAAAGCGCGATACTTAATGTAAATTGATGGTCTGTCCCATATCTTCCAGCGACCGTCCTTTTGTTTCGGGCATAAATTTCAGTACATAAACAAGCTGCAATACCATAAATAGTGCAAAAATCAGAAAGGTACCGCCACCACCGAGCATCTCTGTCAGCGCCGGAAAACAAAAAGTAATAATCGCAGCCATTACCCAATGTGTCAAACTGCCAAATGTCTGTCCTTTGGCTCGCACATCATTCGGAAAAATTTCGGAAATAAACACCCAGATCACAGCTCCCTGAGAGAAGGCAAAGAAGGCAATAAAACTCATCAGGTAGATTGTAATAGCAAATCCTGTTGTTTGCCCTGTATAGAAAGCCTGCGACACCAGTGCGAGGGATACGATCAATCCAATAGAGCCCACCAGCATCAGTTTTTTGCGACCTACCTTATCTATAAAATTGATAGCCACCAAGGTGAAGATAAAGTTGATCACACCGATCCCTACCGTGGAGAGCAAGGAACTTTGGGAACCGAGACCTGCCATTTCAAAGACACGTGGTGCATAGTAAATAATCGCATTGATACCCGAGAGCTGATTGAACAGCGCAAAACAGAAGGCCAATAAAATTGGTCTGGCGTTTTCCCGTATAAATAATTTGTCCTCACCCGCCATTGCATCTTTCGAGGCCTGAATTTTCTCGATTTCAAGCGCATAGCCCTCAGAATTGATTCGCTGCATGATCTTTGTTGCTTCAGATAGATTATTCTTATGCAATAGCAGCCATCTGGGACTTTCTGGAATAAAGAAAATCAGCACAAAAAACAGCAACGACGGAAAACTCTGTACTCCCAGCATCCAGCGCCAGGATTCTTCCCCTACCTGTCCGATAAAATAGTTTGATAAATAAGCAATCAAAATACCCAGTACCACATTGAACTGGAAGAGACCTACCAGTTTGCCCCGTGAAGCGGCGGGTGAAATTTCGGAAATATAAATAGGTGCCGTTACCGAAGACACACCAACACCAATACCGCCCAAAAACCGGAATAAAATAAAAATTGTCCAGTCATTGGCCAGCGCACTTCCGATCGCTGAAATAAAATATAATGCGGCTACAACAAATAGTGTATTTTTGCGACCGAGCTTGTCCGAAGGCAAAGCGCCCAATGCCGCGCCAACGACCGTACCTATTAACGCGATGGCCATCGTAAGCCCATGCTGAAACTCACTCAAATGCCAATGCTCCTGTACTGCTTTTTCAGCTCCCGAAATAACAGCTGTATCAAAGCCAAATAAAAATCCGCCTAATGCCACTACAAAAGACCAAGCCAATACCGTGTTTTTGTTCATCTTATCATCTATAATTGATTAACCCAAATTTAACCCTGGCTTCACGGGTACTTAAATTTGAACACAGCAAAAACATTTATTTATGTAACATTTTCAGAAACAACACAAAACATTGTTTATCAATACATTATACTAAATCATAATTTTTAAACTTTCAGTTTTTAGACATATCTTATAGAAAATGATACATATTTCAGCCATCTCTTTTTAGTGTAAAGAATACACTAACCTTGCGCTTATTATCTAAAAAAACTGAAATGATGTATATTCGGATAGTAAAGGGGAAATAAACATGGGAAAATATACCGTCTATGGCATATTGGTCCTGCTGCTTTTTTGGGGATGTCAATCGGCAAACCAGAAAAAGAAGCGGGTCATTGCTTTTTCGCAGTGCATTGGGAATGATGCATGGAGGCAAACTATGCTTGAAGAAATGAAACGGGAACTCTCCTTTAATCCCGATATTGAATTCTTATACCGCGATGCTCAAGGCAATAATGCTGTGCAGATTGATCAGATACGCGAACTGACCAAAGCGGGTATCGACCTGTTGATTGTGTCACCCAATGAGGCCGAACCGCTTACACCGATCGTTGACTCTGTATTCCAGCGTAAAATACCGGTGATTGTAACAGATCGCAAAACCTCTTCGGGTCAATACAATGCTTATGTGGGTGCCGACAACCTTGCCATCGGAAAACTGGCCGGTCAATATAGCCAGGCTGTCCTCCAAGGTAAAGGTAGGGTCGGATTGGTAACAGGCTTATCGGGTACCTCCGCCTCGATTGAGCGTGAAAAGGGATTTATGCAAAGCATATCCGCGGCAAGCGGCATCCAGGTCAGTGCTATTATCCACGGTGGGTGGGAAAAGAATATAGCCTATACCAAAATGCGTGAGCATATTGCTCAAATGACACAAAGTGATATTATTTTTACCTTCAATGACCAAATGGCCATGGGAGTAAAAAAAGCACTGGACGAGGCGCAGCTCCAAAAAGATATTAAAATCATCGGTGTAGATGCGCTGCCTGGACCGGGCAATGGTCTTGAGCAGATAATAAAAGGTCATATGTATGCCTCTATACTCTACCCCACTGGCGGAACCGAAGCGATCAGAACGGCGCTGGCGATTATCAACAATCAACCATATCGACGCGAAAATATCCTCGCCACTGCTGTGATCGACAGAACAAATGCGGAACTATTGGCACTACAGTCACAAAAGATACAACAGCAGCAGGTAGACATCGACACAAGACAAGAATTTATCACTGAGCAAAATCGGATTTATCAAAATCAAAAATCTGTTCTCAATGTTCTCGTTGTCAGTTTGGTACTCGCAGTCGTATTTGGTGGCATTTCTATTATCGTTATCAAAAGCAATTGGGAAAAAAACAAACACCTTGAAATCCAGAACGGCGAGATCTTATCCCAGCAGAAACAAATCGTTGAAATGAGTAGTCAGATTCAGCAAGCCGCAGAAATCAAAAACAATTTTTTCACCAATATCTCCCACGAGTTTAAAACACCCCTCACCCTTATCCTGGCGCCTATCGAGGATCTCGAAATGCGAAAAGATCTATCAGAAGATATCAGAGAACAATTATCACGAGTCAAAAGGAGTGCAAAAAAATTGCAGCGACTCGTCAGCGACCTGATCGACATCCATCGGATCAGCAAAGCAAAAATAAAGCTTCAGGTATCAGCAGTACATATCGACCCTTTTATTCAGCAGGTCATCAACAGTTTTAAACCACTGCTCAAAAAAAGCAGAATATCGATCAGCTACATCAATAAGAGTATGCTCAAAGAGGTCTGGATTGACGAATATCTGATGGAACAGGTCTTATCCAACCTCCTCTCCAATGCGATAAAACATACCGCAACCAGTGGTAGAATTGAAATTTCACTCGAAGAAAATAGTTTCAAAGATTATTTCTATTTACGTGTGCTGGATAATGGTCTAGGGATAGCTCCCATTGATATCGAGCATATTTTTGATCCCTTCTATCAGGGAACAGGCAGCCGGAATGGATCCGGGATCGGTTTGGCCTACGTCAAACAGATCGTCGAGCTGCATCATGGCCAGATCACAGCCAGCAGCAAATTGGGCCATGGTTCGATCTTCACCCTGCGCATGCCTATCGGAAATACCCATTATCAACAGGAGGAGATCATAGCAGCTGTATCCGGTGCAAAACCTGTGTTCAAGCAACAAGACTTTCTGGATACTGAAGTAAAATCTCCTGACAACAATCTCTCTTTTCATTCCAATAAATCGAAGAGCATTATGATTGTTGAAGATGATGATGAAATCAGGGATTATCTGAGCTCAATCTTGAAAAACGACTATAATCTTTTTTTAGCGAGAGATTCGCATCAAGCTAGCACCCTGATGAAAGCACATTTCCCAGATTTGGTACTCACCGATATCATGTTGCCTGACGGCAGCGGGCTAGATATCCTCAAAGACATCAAAACATTCTACCAGACAGCCCATATTCCTGTCATTCTGTTGAGCGCATTAGCCAATGAAGAGACGATCCTTGAAGGAAGTCTCCTGAAAGCAGATGATTATATGACCAAGCCATTCAATGCCGCACTCCTTCGGGCAAGGATTGCCAATATGTTACAGTCACGGCATCAGCTTAAAGAAAAATATAGTAGTAATGTCGAGCAATTTGATTCAACACAGTCAGATACCATTAATGAAAGCGACAGACGGTTTCTCAATAGCTTTTCGGCTATTGTCGAATCGAAGCTGTCTGATCAGCGACTGAGTGTCGACGATATTGCCGGCGAGCTCAATCTCTCACGTGTGCAGCTTTATCGTAAAGTCAAACAATTGCTCGACTGCAGCATCAGCGAGTATATTGTCGAAAGGAGGCTCAAAAAAGCAAAAAGCCTGATGGCCGACGGACTCAATATCAATGAGATCTACAGCAACGTCGGTTTCTCCTCAGCGTCCTATTTTGCCTCAGCATTTAAAAAGAAATATGGACAGTCACCAAGCACCTTTAAGAAAGAACTAGACCGAAAATAAGCGATCAACTATTTAAAAAGGCCTTTCCTCTTAAAAATGTAAAAACTGATCAGCATAAATAAAATGATCATAGCAATATTACTATAATCAAGTCTTTCAAAGGCATCATTTTCATTCATTATATTCGTGAAGGCCTTATAAGTACCAGTGTAAGGAATAAAGTCAGAAAAATTCTTTTGAGCTACAAATACCGAAAACACCAACATAAACATGCTCACGCCAATGGGATAAATAAAGCTTCTGAATAGCAGACTTAATGCCAATTGAATCATCGAAATCGCCGATAGCGTAATCAAAAGCTTCAGAAACGTCACGAAAATCACCAACCTATAATCGTAATTCTGGAAACCGAGCACCGGGTAGATCAAACTCAGTACATACCCACTGATCAAGAAGGCTGCATAGGCAAATAGTATAGAAAACAGTATGGTTAGCAGCATAAAAATAGCCTTTGAAAAAAATATCTTCGACTTGTCAAGCGGTAAAGTAAACAGTACCTTATAGTTGTTGTTCTTATACTCAACATCACAGCAGGCATAAACAAACAGTGCGACCAGAATCGGGTACAGCAAATAAAAAAACTGAAATACATATCTTCCTAGCAATACCTTCCAGGGATTAGGTACCGCACTTATACTTCCCGACCGGATGATATCGTATATAATATAACCATCAATAGCGAAAATAAGCAATACCGGAGCGATAAGGACGCCAAAAATCTGCCGGTTTCTGAGCAATTTGAATTTTTCAGATAAGAAAGCGGTATACAATGTATTAGTCATTAGAGCGGGCAATTAAGTTTATAAAAATCTGTTCAAGGTCTGCACTATGGGACTCTAGTCCATAAATTTCAATGTTATGTTGCACCAGACATTTAATCAACTGATCAAACTGGTTGTCATCTGCTATTTTCACCACGACCGTTTGTCCATCGGTTCTTAATACTGAAAATTCGGCATTGTATAAAATCGTGGCTGCCCGTGTAGCATCGGAAGTCCGCAGTAGAGCCTCCCGTTCCACCTGACGCAGCAACTCATTTTTAGTTCCCTGAAATATCATTTTGCCTCCCTCAATAATTCCTATATGTGTTGCTATCTTTTCGAGCTCGCTTAGAATGTGACTTGACAGAAATATGGTCTTTCCCTGTTTATTGAGCAAGCGAAACAGATTTCTCATTTCGACAATTCCCTGTTGATCGAGCCCGTTTAACGGTTCATCCAGGATTAGAAGTTGTGGATCATGAAATATAGCCATGGCAATTCCTAGCCGTTGCTTCATTCCCATAGATAACATACTGGCTTTTTTCTTTTTCTCTTTTCCTAGATCTACCATTTCGAGCACCGCATCGATTCGTTTTTCTCCCTTTTTGTGGATGATATCCAAATATTTTAAATTCTCAAAAACGGTCAATTTGGTGTAATAGCAAGGTGCTTCGATGAGATTACCCACATTTGCATAAATGTCGCTACGATCGGCTTTTAAACTTTGTCCCCGGATAAAAATAGCATCGGCGTTGTCCTGCAAGAGTCCAAGTAGGAGTTTGATGGTAGTAGACTTTCCAGCACCATTCCGTCCAAGGTAACCGTAGATACTTTTGTTAGGAACATGGAGGTCAATGTTATTTAAAATGGTTCTTGAACCTATTTTAAAGCTGAGCTGTTGAGTTAGGATACTTTCCATTAACGTTCGAGATAAGTTGGTCTTTTATTTAGATCAATATAAAAAATGCCATCAATATAGTCCGTCCATTTTCTTTCCTCCTCAATACCTTGATTGATGACTGAAACAAATGGCCTCCTGAGCAGAGAAGTATCGGGTAGTCCCTGTAGATCCAAAAAGAAATAAGGTACCCCTGTTTGATGGAATAAATTTTCAATGGCCAATTTACCGGGTTTCCCCACTATTTGACCGGCATCATTTTTCTTTCCGTAAGAACTAAAGTCAAGCATATAAGCCTGATGGCCATACTTCTTTTTAATATAGGCACCTAAAGGAAGGTATTCCTTGTTATAAGCTGTTGAAAAGGTATGGATATTGGCACACCAGACAATGATCTTCTTTCCTGGATATAAAGAATCTATTTGGTACTGCAGATTTTGGGCCATCAGTGAGTCGCGTAGCTGCATACTCGCCATGGATCCTGGCGCATATGACCAAGATTTTTCATAATTAGTTTTTATATCCGCGAGGTATCGACTATAAACCCGCTGTTCTTCGTTTCCGCCAGAGGCCCGTAAAGCATGTCTCAATTTCCCTATTTCACTTAAGAGCTGTCTTTTAGCTGTAGAATCAAGCTTTCTATTGGCATACCTGGCTAGGGCCAGATACTCCAGATTGTTGAGTTCTTTTTTTAATAAGGGATAATCTTTTAGACCGATCTTATTTTTAAGGCAAAAATCCGCTAGCAACTTTGCTCGTTTATCAGCAAGTAAACGACCGGAAAACTGAATATCAAATCCACCGAGAGTAATTGGCTTGCCTGATAATTTGGACTTTTGATAGTAGCTTATCAGTAGATCCGTTTCGTTGTTCCGCCACCAAAAATCAAACAACCCTAGACCAGCCAAAGATTGTTTAGGAATCTGCATAGTCGGACGGTCCATTTCTCTGTTCATGACCCAAATATCATATTGTCCTGCTTCATACAGTACGATATTATAATCTAATTTTTCGTGGAGATAGCGGATCAACCTCGATTTGGCCCGAAAAGTTTCCCCATCATCATGCTGCATCTCCCCTAACATCAGTATCCTATTATTCTTTAAAATACGATCGAATACACGGAGATCGGAAAAATTGCTATCCATCATGGAAATACTATTGATTACCGCTTTATTGCGATCTACATCCACCCGCAGGGCCTGATAATTCGGTGGAAGCCGATCATTATAAATAAGTTTATTAAAAATTAAAACAATGGCAATAAGAGCCGTTATTGCGAGAAGTATACGCTTCATTCTGCACGATTAATTCGGTTTATATTTCCAGGAATAAGTCATTAATGATACACTATTCCGAACAACTTCTAATATAAGATGATAATTTCTGTCATTTCCATAAATAGTTAATAAAAATCATCTATTATTTCGAAAATAAAAACGGTTAAGCATAAGATGCTTAACCGTTTTTAAGGAGCGCTGTTATAGTGCTCAACAATTATCCCTGAATTGTGTTTATCGCGCGATTAGTACCCCGGATTTTGTTTTAGCGTTCCTTTACTGTTGTCAATTACAGCTTGCGGAATTGGCCATAATTCATTTTTGTCAGCTTTGAATGTTCTGTTCTCAGAGAAAAAGCGGTCAGTCAACGAAGTGTAGGTTACTTTTCCTGTTTTGGGATCGACCGTTCCTTTTGACAACGCACCGTTTACCGGGCCATTCATCACATCTTTGGCAATCCCCCAACGGATAATATCAAAACGACGACGCCCTTCACCGGCTAGTTCCACACGAAATTCACGGCGCACCAGTTCACGTAATTTGCCTTGTGCAGCATAAATAGCTTTATCCACTTTTGGCATTTTAGCACGCTCACGTACCAGATCTATATTTTCATATACGCTATTATCAATCTTGCCAAGCTCAATTTTTGCCTCAGCATTTAATAATAATATCTCCGCATAACGCATCACAATAATATTGGTGCCTACATTCCACAAATTAATTGCATAAACCTTTGGATTTTGAATATACTTTTTATAGTTATAAGCTGTACTAGAAGCATTATCTGGTCCCGAAGGATAATCGTCTGACTTTGGATTTAGTGGATCAAAATATTTACCATTATAAGATGCTCCCGGATAAACAATTGTTGCACTCAGACGTGGGTCCCTATTTTCGTAAGGATTTGCTGGATTATAACCTGTCGATTCTCCAATTGGTTTTCCCGCAGCAGTTTCATAAGTATCAACTAAACTTTGGGTAGGCACAATTGATCCCCAGCCGCCCATAGAATTAGGCAACATAATGCCAAGTGAGGTATATCCCTGTACATTAGCGATATACTCGATATTCATGATCACCTCGCTATTATTTTCATTTGCTTCTTCAAATAAAGTAGCGTAATCCTCGAATAGTTTGTAAGTTCCGGAAGAAATAATTTCCTGTGTCGTATTAATGACGTCCTGATGTCTCTTTTGGAAGGCATAACAACGCGCCAATAAACCCAAAGCAGCGCCCTTAGACATCCTCGCTCCACCGGGAATGAAAGACAAGTCAGCTGCCGCCGCCTTCAATTCTTTTTCCACAAAATCAAACACTTCCTTTTGGGTGCTAGCAGGAACAAAAGATTCTTCCGGCGTCAAAGTTTTTGTTATAATGGGCACTCCGCCAAATAAGGTTGCCATATCAAAATATTTATACGCACGAATTACCCGAACCTCAGCAATAAGCGTCTTTTTCTTCTCTGCCGATAATGGAGCCTTGTCGATATTTTCCAGAATATAATTCGCCCGACGGATATGTTCATAGGTATATCTTGCCTCCGCATTTCCAGAATTGGTTGGCGTTGCTGTACCATTTCCTAGTGCCTGGAAGCCTTCCCAAGGGAAGTCACTATTGGAATTATCTGAGGTACAATCCATATAAAAGATTTGTGTTCCATTTTCCCAGGCCGTTCCTTCTTCCAATTTACCATCGCTACCACGAGTACCGCTATACAGTCCTGTCACAGCAAAATTTGCTTCCGCTTCCGTTTTCCAAAAATTCCCAGCATTATATGCATCTAATGGTTCTTGATCAAGTTTTTGACAGGAAGCCATCAATGCAGCTACACCCAATGCGATTGTTATATTTTTAAGTTTCATGATTTACAATTAAAAGTTTACGTTAAGACCAAAGACATTTGTTTTCACCTGTGGATAGTAGTTACCTCTGGAATCTGCCGGAGCCTCCGGATCAAATCCTTTCGCAAAACCGGTAAATGTCAACAGGTTCTGTCCGCTGTAATAGAGTTTAGCTCCTTTGATCCCAATTCTATCTGTAAATGTTTTTGGCAGCGTATAGCCAAAAGTGATATTTTTTAAACGTACGTAACTCGCATTTTGAATCCAGAAGTCCGAAGGGGTGCCCGAAGGACTATTTTGTGCCCAGCTGGTCAGTGCACGTGGCATAGATCCATTTGGATTGGTTTCGATATTAAAGCGATCAGCATAGATGGTTGTTGGCTTATCCGACCCTGAGATGCCGCCAATGGCTTCGCCCCACAGATATCCTTGTACTTTTGCAGCCCCTTGGAAAAATAAACTCAGATCAAAGTTTTTATAGCTCATATTTGAAGTTAAGCCGAAGATGAATTTTGGATCCGGTGAACCTAAATACACCCGGTCATTGCCATCAATCTTCTTATCACCATTTTGGTCCTTGTAAATAATATCACCAGCACCAACAGTACCATTTACCCCTTGAATTCCACTGTTTTTATATTCCTCGTCCGATCTATAAATTCCAGCCGATTCATAGCCATAAAAGGAACGGATCGGTCTTCCCTGTTCATAGATATAAAATGTTCCGTTCACTTGTGGTTCATCGCTTGCCCATTTTTTAATCTGGTTATTGATGTAGGAACCATTGGCAGCAATGCTGTATTTAAAGTCACCTACACTATTTTGATAATTGATCTGCAATTCGACCCCGTTATTTTGCACTTTCCCTGCATTTTTATAAGGAGCAGGTAGACCATATAGATTGGAAACAGGTAATTTTAATAATACTCCATCAGTACGACGATCAAAATATTCGAAGACAAAACCTAAATTATTCTTCAGGTTTAGATCCAAACCGATATTGGTACTTGTGGTCGCTTCCCATTTTAATAATGGATTTGCAGCATCTACGATAGCTCCACCCGAACTAACTTTATCTTTTTCAAAAGGATAGTTATAACCAGGAAGAATTGTAAAAATTCCTGGATAATAAGCATCGTTCGTCGGATATAAATTGTCCGAGGTTGCAGACAACTGCTGATTTCCCAATTTACCCCAGCCCCCTCTTAATTTCAATTCTGATATTCCATCAGCTAATGCAGATTCTTTGAAAAAATCTTCCTGTGAAATACGCCATCCTGCCGAGAACGAAGGGAACGTACTCCAGCGATTATTTCCTAGGAAACGTGAGGTTCCATCACGTCTTACATTGGCTTCCAAAAGATATTTATCCGCAAAAGCGTAATTGATCCGGCCGAAGAAAGAACGCAAAATTAACTTCTTCGCACCACCATCTACCTTCATTCCATCTCTGCTTCCTAAATTAAGTTCCGGAAAATCATGATTCAAAAAACCTTGTGCATAAGCACTGGAATAATCAGCCTTGAATGTCTCATCCATAAAACCGCCTAAGACATTAAACTGATGATTACCAATTTTTTTGTCATAAGTCAGCAAAGTCTGAAAAGTTAAACGTTCCGATTGGAAATTATAGACCGTCAGGTTATTCACGCCTTGGTTGGGCCCTGCACCTCCATTTTGATTATAATATTGAATATCTTTAACAAATTTAGACGACATATTATCGATGGGTTGAAATCCGACAACTTGTTTGATTTTTAACCCTTCCAAGATTTTAAATTCACCCGAAAAATTGACCTGTGTATGTTTATAGATCATATTATCCTTGGCTTCTAGATCCATCCAGGCGATTGGGTTACCATCACTGCCACGACCGTACACACCATTGCTGTATTTGTATGGAATAAAACCAGGGATCCGGTTGACCTGCCTAAAGATCTGTGCCATATCACCTGTATATGGGTTTACCGGCTCGGTAATCCGTTGGTAATTATAGGCCAATCCCAGATCAAAACGCAATCTTTCTGATACTTTAGCACCTACATTGGTCCGTAAGTTATACCGATCGGAGCTTGCAACTTTAATCACACCTTTTTGGCCTAAATAGCCACCGGAAGCCATATATTGTACATCCTCAGTTCCACCTGTTACCTGCATGTTATGAGATTGTTGAAATCCCGAACCTTTATACAGCAAACCTAACCAATCTGTATTTGGATGCCCATCCGGATCGGAGCCATTTTTGAAGAGCTCGAGGTCTTGAGCTGAAAAACGTGTGTCTTTTCCCTCGTTCTTAAGCGCTTCATTTAAGATCACCGCATGATCATAGGAATTCATATATTCCGGCAAACGCGTTGGATCTTGGATACCGGCATAGCCCGTATAATTTAGCTGAGGTTTGCCGCTGCCACCTTTTTTTGTTGTAATTAAAATCACCCCATTGGCAGCCTTCGAACCATAAATTGCAGCACTCGGACCGTCTTTCAATACGGATACACTTTCAATATCATTTGGATTTATATTGTTCATCGAACTTTCGATTCCATCCACAATCACAAGGGGATTCGCATTATTGATGGTACCCAGACCACGAATCCGTATGGTGCCATTGTCTTTACCAGGCTGACCAGAATTTTGTGTGATCGTTACACCCGAAAATTTACCTTGAATAGCCGATGAAACATTCGTCACGGGACGATCCTGTAAGTCTTTTGAGGTAATTGCCTGTACAGCACCAGTTAGGTTTACTTTCTTTTGCTTAGCAAAACCGACCACGACGACTTCTTCCAATGCCGAATTATCGCTTTCCAATTGAATAGAAATCGTATTACCAGCTACTGTCACTTCTTTGGATTTATAGCCTACACTACTCACAACCAAGATATCACCTGCCTTTGCCTTGATCGAAAATGCACCTTTCGCATCAGTTGATGTTGATACAGAGGTACCCTTCACCGAAACCGTAACACCTGCCAAGGGTCCATCCTCCGCAGTGACTTTACCCGCTATCGGGTTTTGTTCAACTACTTTGGCCGTATTCATCAATACAGTGGGCCTTTCTACCGCAAATGTACTTTGCGAAGACGCAACGAGAAGGGCAACAGCAAGCAAGCTTACCTTTTGGTTACTTGTAAATTTTGAAATCATAATTAAATAGTTAGTTATTATTGCGTCAGCCTGTTTTTTCAGTTTAAGATTGACTAGTTTAGTCCCTTAAATTAGAGGGATATTATCCGGGAACAAAACAGATCATAAACGAAATCGATTGCGCAAATCACGCAATCGATTGTTTTAACCGCAAAAAACTAGCTTATGTCACTTCTTTATTCAAAAAACGCATGCAACCGATAGCATAAAACCAATATCAAAAAAACGAGCATCTCACCATACAAAAAAGTCCGTTGATCGATTGACCAACGGACTTCTTCATAATAAAAATTGTATAGGAGGTCCTATGATTGTAAAATTCAATTTCCCCAATTTTTATTGGCCTTATCCCCCATCACAAACTCAAGCGTACCACCTTTTAGGATATCAGCATGGTTTAGTTGTGTGCTATTCAATGGTTTTCCGTTGAGGGTAGCCGACTGAATATATTTATTTTTTGCCGAAGCATTCTTTCCGATAATTACAAAAGATTTGCCGTCAGGCAAGCTGATGCCTGTTTTCTCGAAAAATGGAGATCCGATACTATAGGAAGCCAGTCCCGGAGTAACCGGATAGAAACCCATCTGAGAAAAAACCACAAAAGCCGACATACCACCGCCATCCTCATCACCCGGTACACCCATCAGATCATTTCTGAACCATTCACCGATCAGCTTATGGATCCGTTTTTGCGTCATCCATGGCTGTCCAGCGTAGTTGTATAGGTAAGGAATATGCAGCGCAGGTTCATTTGCCATCGAAAACTGACCGACATTGCCTGTATGATCTGGCAGCTGTGCATAGAAATCAAATTTAGATCGCCCAAGCGACTGCTGGAACATTTCATCCAGATACTGTACAAACAACTGGTTACCACCCATCAATTTGATCAGATCCGGAATATTGTGCTGAACATCCCAACGGTATATCCAGGCATTATTTTCACCATAATATTCACGGGCACCCTGTCCTCCGGCAAAAACATAGTCAAAAGGCATGATAAAATTACCTTTGTCATCTTTAGGGTGGAAAAATTTGGTCTGCTCGTTGAATAGATTCCGATAATTGAAAGATTGCTTCATAAACAGATCATAATCTGCTTTTATACCCAATTCATTAGCCAGTTGCGCTAAACACCATAGGTCATAAGATGTACCAAGTGTAACGGCCACCGGTTGACGTCTCTCAAAGCCATGTACTTCAGGATAAGTTTCCTTTTCACCTGGATGCAAAGCCGGGATATATCCTTTTTCTTTGAAAAAATCATCCATTTTTCCGGCAGGTTTATCAGACCATGGAGCCAAAGTCTTTTCCGTGATCGCTCCTTTTGCTGCCAGATAAGCCTTCTTTATATCAAAACCACGGATCCCCTTACGGTAGGCATCCAGCAAAGTTGCAACCCCATGGTTGGAATTCATCCTTCTACTATCCCCCGTGATTTCCGGAAAGGTCGGCAACCAGGGTTTGTCCATCTGCTCTGACATCCGTACGAAAGAATTGAGGATATTAGATTCTGTAGCCGGCTCCAACAGGACCCGTAGCGGATGATGCGCACGGTAAGAGTCCCAGATCCAGTCATCTGTAAAAAATGGCCTTCCTTCATCCGAATGGATTTTGCCATCAAATGCGCTAAAATAACGTCCACCTTCGGAGATATTTACCGGACGCTCATAAGTTCTGTATAAGGAAGTATAAAATACATTTTTGTCTGATTCATTGCCACCTTCAACGGCGATTTTCCCTAAGGCCTGATTCCAGATTTTACGTCCATTCTCCGCTAGTTTCTTTTGATCAAAATCAGCAATTTCACGGTTCAGATTTGCTTTAGCCTGTGCAGCATCAATAAATGAAACGCCATATTTCATTTTTAAGATAGCTCCAGGCTGATCAAATTGCAGTACCAGACAAGCATTTCTTCCCTTGGCATCCATTCCTTTTTCTAGCTGTTGTCCCTGCAATTTGCTTACAGCACTAGGTTTTGTCTCAGGAATCCCATAGATATACACACGAGTCCCATTGCCAATTTCCTGTGTTCCCGAAAGCGCCTGTCCATCCCATTCCAGTTCCCCATCACGTGAATTGAATTGCAAGTATTTAGTAGACGTATTCGGGAAAGTAAAGGTATACATACCCGACTGATGCGATAGTGCATAATCTACTTTGATATCTTCCTGATCCAAAACAACTGAATAACTATAGGGCTTGATCTCTTCCTGATCATAACTATACAATTGTACCGGACTCAACTGGCTTGGCAAGCGCAACATTGGGCTCAGATTAAAAGCCGACGACCCACGATGGCTCGTTACGATAAGCGGAAGACCATATAAACGGTCCGAAGTAAAATCCCCTCTTTCAGGATACACACGCAGTATACTGTTCGGCAGGTGAACAGTCGGATAAGTTGGGACCAGTAGATGGCTGATATTCCCCATGTATGGATTGACATAATCCACAAATTCTTTCGTGCTTTTGGCTTGGGAAAAACCTTTTAGCAAAAAGATTGAAAAAAAAGTACAGCAACAGATTGTGCGTAAAATTGCTTTAGATTTCAAATTGAGATTCCTATTTAGCATTATAATTAATTAAGTGATCAATGGTTTAAGGGAAAACTAAGGTTTCGTCCCTAAAGTTAGTTTTTTTTGATGAAATATCAGGATGAAAATTTGCATGTTAAGTGATAATACCTATATTCGGCAAGCATTATCCAATTGGCTTCAATAGCACATAAACCAACAATCAATATGAAAATACCCACCTGCTGGATCCGATCAACACTGATTATTTTACTGGCAACATCCTTTTACCGGAACAGCATAGCTTCACAAGTCCCCAAGGTCGTTTATCTTTCCGACTATGGTATCCTTCCAAATACCGGGACCAACAGCTCCGCAGCAATCAATAAAGTCCTTCAGACAATTCTCGGAAAGACCGATAAAAAACAGGCTCTTGTTTTAAAATTCAGAAAAGGGCGCTACGACTTTTATCCCGAGGGCGCATTATCACGAACATACTATATTTCCAACCACGATCAGGACAATCCCAAGACAGTGGGTATCGCATTCGAACAATGCAACAACCTCACAGTCGATGGCCAAGGCTCCGATTTCATCTACCATGGTCGGATGTTACCGATTGCCTTGATCGAAAATAAAAACCTGACCCTTAAAAATATCCATATTGATTTTGAACGTCCACAGATCTGCCAGGTCCAGATCCTGAAGAACGACACAATCAATGGTACAATCGTTTACAAAACAGCTCCCTGGGTGACTTATACAATCAAAGACAGTGTTTTTTACAATACCGGCGAAGGTTGGGCCATGCGCCCAACATCCGGAATCGCCTTTGAGGAAAAAACCAAACGCATTGTTTACAATACCAGTGATATTGGGGTAGGAACAAAAAGAGTAACCGAGCTTTCGCCGGGTGTTATCCAAGCCGAGCAATGGAAAAATCCAAAGCTTATTCCGGGTACCGTCGTGGCTATGCGTGCGTGGCATCGTCCCAGCCCCGGTGTTTTTGTTCATAAAGGAAAAGATATTCGACTTGAAAATATCAGCGTGCATTATGCGGAAGGCATGGGCTTATTGGCTCAGCTCACCGAAAATATCAGCCTCGACAGATTCCAAGTGGCACTGCGCGGTGGCCAAGATCCCCGGTATTTTACCGCACAAGCTGACGCGACCCATTTTTCAGGTTGTAAAGGTGTCATCCTCTCCAAAAATGGGCTGTATGAAAATATGATGGACGACGCGATCAACATCCACGGTACTTACCTCAAAATCACCAAGCGACTGGATGATAAAACACTGGTCGGCCGTTATATGCACGACCAATCCTACGGATTCGACTGGGGCGATGCCGGCGATACCGTCCAGTTTATCCGGTCAGGCACAATGGAACTTTGGGATCAGAAAAACCAGATTCAATCCATTCACATCTTGCGGGATAAAGCAGATGATCCGATCCGTGAATTTAAGATTACGTTTAAAAAGCCTCTTGATCCAGCGATCGACCCTGTGAAAGCAGCGATCGGTATGGAAAACCTCACCTGGACACCCCACGTTGTTTTCAGTGGCAATACCATTCGTCACAATCGCGCACGTGGTGCATTGTTCAGCACGCCTAGAAAAACCCTTGTCGAAAGAAATCTCTTTGACCACACCTCCGGCACCGCGATCCTGCTCTGTGGCGACGCCAACGGCTGGTATGAAACCGGCAGCTGTCATGACATTGTGATCAGACACAATACATTTATCAATGCCCTAACCAATATGTTCCAGTTTACCAATGCGATTATCTCGATCTATCCTGAAATTCCGGATCTTAAAAATCAACAGAAGTATTTTCATAGCGGTATTATCATTGAAGACAATCTTTTTGAGACCTTTGATAAGCCCATACTTTATGCAAAGTCGGTCGACGGTCTTGTTTTTCGTGGCAATCGAATCAAGACAAATAAAGCCTATCCAGCTTTCCATTGGAACAAAAAAAACGTATTCTTCGAACGTGTTACGCACAGTGAAATTTCAAACAATACCGTTGATGGCAAGAAAAGTGAGTTAACAAATTAGATCAGTAGCAAACCATTTGTCGCTATGTTATCCTTCAGAAACAACAAATTATTGATCTCATCGCTGCTATTCAGCAGTATAGGATCGGGGATCCATGCCCAGAGCGTCAGCCGCACGCAGGAACGGCGAACAATCGAACGTCCCAATATTGTGGTATTCTTTGTCGATGACCTGGGTTGGCAGGACATGTCCGAACCATTTTATACTGCCAAAACAGCTATTAACGAGAAGTTTCATACGCCACATATCGAATCACTGGCCAAAGATGCCGTCAAGTTTACCAATGCTTATGCGACACCGGTGTGTACACCTTCGCGTGTGAGCTTTCTAACAGGTTTAAATGCAGCACATCACCGGGTCACAAACTGGACAAGTCCCAAAGCCAATACACCCACAGATAGTAAGGATGAGTTATTGAATCCGCCGGACTGGAATATCAATGGATTGAGCCCCGTACCCAATATTCCCCACACGGTCTATGCTACGCCATTTCCAAGTATTCTCAAGGCCAACGGTTATTATACCATCCATATCGGTAAAGCCCACTGGGGATCAGCTGGTACTCCGGGCGCCAGTCCGCTCAATTTGGGTTTTATGGTCAACGTAGCTGGCCATTCGGCCGGGCATCCACAAAACTACTATGGGGAGCAAAACTACGGAAATCTTCCGGGCAAGGCAAGCTATCAAGCCGTTCCGGATCTGATGGAGTATCATGGTACATCCACTTTTCTGACCGAAGCATTGACGCAGGAAGCATTGAAAGCACTTGCCGAACCTATTCGCCGCAAAGAACCCTTTTTCCTTCATTTCTCCAACTATGCTGTCCATGTCCCGATTCAGCCCGATCCACGGTTTGTACAGCGATACCTTGACCGTGGTCTGGATTCTACCGAAGCCGCCTACGCTTCTTTAGTGGAAGGCTATGACAAAAGTATGGGTGATATTATTCAGTTTTTAAAAGACAAAGGTATATACGATAATACAGTGATTATCTTTTTGAGCGATAATGGCGGACTCAGTCTCAGCCCGCCACGTTCGGGTGATCCCCATACCCAAAATCTGCCACTGAAGGCCGGTAAAGGCTCTCTTTATGAAGGTGGCATCCGTATTCCACTGCTAATTAAACAGGCCAGCGGACATAGCGGGAGCAGCACCTCGGCACCTGTCATGGTCGAAGATCTATTTCCGACGATACTCCAAATGGCAAAAGTAAAAGCGTATCAACTTGTACAGCAAGAACCAGACGGCAAGGACCTGACAGACCTGCTAACGGGGAAGAACGACGAAAGTTGGAATAGTCGCCCCCTTATCTGGAATGTCCCCAATAAATGGACTGTTCCCGATGGTCCAGGTATCAATTTCTTCTCCGCTGTACGCCAAGGTGACTATAAGTTACTTTACGACATGAAACAGGGAAAACTAGAACTCTATAACCTTCAGGATGATATCGGTGAACTGAATAACCTTGCTCCCAAAATGAAAGGGAAAACCAGCGAGCTCAGCAAGCTACTTTCCAATCAGCTGCGGACATGGAAAGCTCAGTTGCCGACCTACAAAACTACTGGACAACAGATCCCCTATCCCGATCAGCTCAAACCTATTAACCAATAGCTTTTATGGTCAACAAAATAGTTTTTTTAGTTGGCGTCAATCTTTATACAAAGCCTTTGCGATCAGATCACAAAGGCTTTTATTTTAAATCTTATGAAACTGATATATCATTAAGAAGGATAAGGATATCAGATAGCCAGAAAACCCCATCAGCTCGAGTTCATCAGCTTCTGTAACCAGCTGATAGATCTACAGTGACTTAATCTTGAAAAACGTAGTATACCCATACGGAGGATCATGAGCCGTACAGAACATTAAAATTGAGCTTTACACAAAAACAAAAGATGGCTCGGCTACCTATTTTTGTATTGTAAAACAAGTAAAGATGAAAACAAAGCACAAAGCCACAGGTTTCTTCCGATTTTTGAAATGGTCAGCCCTAACGCTTGTTGTTCTCATCGGATTAATCAGCAGCTATATGATGCATCCCCAATTTGGCAAAAGACCCTCAGGCGAAAGGCTTAAACGTATCGAACAATCGAAGCAATTCAAGGATGGAAAATTTCGCAACAGCAGCCCAACACCACAGCTGACACAAAGCTGGACGGTAGCCCTTTCCGATTATTTCTTCAAACGATCAGCTGAGACCAGTCCCAAACATAAGATCCCTTCGGTTCCAGTCAATTGGGACAGTCTTTTTACCAGATCCCATGGTTTGGTTTGGCTGGGGCACTCCTCCTATCTGTTGCGTGCCGACGGGAAAACTATCCTTGTCGATCCGGTACTAAGCGGCAGCATATCGCCTATACCGGGAAGTGGCAAAGCCTTTGCGGGCACTAATGTAAAAACAGCGGATGCACTTCCTGCCATCGATTACCTATTTATCTCCCATGATCACTACGATCATATGGATTACAAAACACTCAAAGCACTGCAACCCCGAGTCGGCAAGATAATCGTTGGACTTGGTGTAGGTGAACATTTGGAGTATTGGGGCTACCGCAACGATCAGATTATCGAAAAAGATTGGTGGGATCAGGTGGATCTAGGAAATGGATTTCATGTAACGGTCACACCGGCAAGACACTTTTCAGGTCGCAGCATTTGGTCGGCCAATACACTTTGGGCCTCCTATGTCTTGGAGACGCCGAGCCGGAAACTGTACCTGGGTGGAGACAGTGGTTATGACAGCCATTTTAAAGAAATCGGCGATAAACTGGGGCCATTTGATTTGGCCATACTCGAAAATGGACAATATGACCTGAGTTGGAAATACATCCACATGATGCCCGAAGAAGTGGTACAGGCGGCAAAAGATTTACAGGCCGCAAAATTATTACCTGTTCACTCCTCCAAATTTGTCCTTGCCAACCATGCCTGGTACGAACCCTTGGAGCGTATTTCCAAAGAAGCATCCAAACAGCAACAAGCCCTGCTTACCCCCCGTATCGGTGAAGTAGTTGATCTGGATGATACCCACAATGGCCCCAACTACTGGTGGAAAAACTGATTAAGCAATGGAATTAATTGTCGCCGGCGTTATTCCAAATTTCTCTTTGAAGGAAGCATAAAAATGAGAGAGGTTTTCAAAACCAAGATCAAGGTAAATATCCACGGGTTTTTTCCGCTTATTCTCAATCAGATAGTACGCCTCGGAAAGACGTTTCTCCTGTAGCCATTTTCGGGGCGAGGTGCGGAATATTTTTTCAAAATCACGTTTAAAACTCGCCAGGCTACGACCGGATAATTTGGCAAAATTCTCCAAAGGAACATTATACTTATAATTTTTTAACATAAATTCCTCCAGATCAATCTTAAAGGGTTCGGAGAAATCAAACAGCAAATCTTTTAACGAGGGATATCTTTCCAATAGTAAAGTGGTCAATTCGTATATTTTGATAGTCTCCATTTGCGGGCTGACTCGATCCGATGCTTCCGCATAGGGTGCTAGCGACTCAAAATAACTTTTGATAAACGCATCGCCTTCAAGGAGAATATTGGTGTCTACCGACTGCTTTTTATCCGAAGAGAGCTGATGATCCAACGCATACTTCTTGAGCCGGTCGGTGTGGAGCAAGATTGCGATAGACTGATAGTCCGCATTTTTCGATGGGTATTTGAATGCCTTTGCCAATTGATTTCTTCGGGCAATCAGTAGCTGCCCTTCCTTTGTCACCAGCTTTCCCTTTTCATGGTCAAAGTGTGTTTCCCCGGATATCTGGAACATCACCACATGTTCGGGAATAAACTGTTCATGACCAAAGGCCTTATCTACGTAACAAGAATACAAAAAGGCCTTTCCAAAATCTTTTTCTTCGATACTCATAATCACTTTTCTTTGATAGGTTGACAACTACTTTTTTGCGGCGAGCCGCTTGCGGATGATACTGACAAATTCGGGCGAAACACCGAGGTAAGACGCGATATAGTATTGCGGTACCCGTTGTGATATTGTGGGATACAAGTCGATAAATTCAAGATAGCGTTCAGCCGCAGGTTTCGCCATAGTATGGATCAGTCTATTTTGCAATACCGCAAGTCTACGTTGTACCAACATACGAAAGACACGTTCAAATTTCGGTATTGTCTCCAGTAGTTTCTCTTTAGTCTCAGGTGTCAGCATCAAAAATTCACATTCTTCCAATGTTTCCATATACAGACTCGAAGGTGTATGGTAATGAAAGGAGGCGATATCACTGATCCACCAGTCTTCGACCGCAAAGGCCAAGGTCACCTCAAAACCATTTTCATCAAGATAAAAAATACGTACACAGCCTTTCTGAAGATATCCCTCAAACTGGCAGACTTCCCCCTCCTGCAGAAGCATCGTTTTCTTGGGTTCCTTCCGTAAGGTCAGCAGATCGGTGAACCGTTCAGTCTCCTCATCTGTCAAGGTTATGCACTTTGATACATTCCTAAGGATATTTTCGTATAGCATAGCAATTCGTTAAGCCTAATTATTTTCGTGTAAAATATAACCCGCACCATAGATACTTTCAATATGGAGTTTATTATCGAGCTGGAGCAATTTACGGATACGCGAGATAAAAACCTCTAGGCTTTTACCATTAAAGAAGTCCGTATTTCCCCAAAATAACAATAAGAGATCCTTCTTATTGACCAATAAGTTTTTATTAAGAATCAGATGGCGCAATAATTCCGCTTCGCGAACGGTCAACTTTTGCGCTTTCCCCTGGTTATCGCTCAAGCTGTGGCGCTCCATATCCAGCGACAGCTGACCGATGTATAACGTACGCTCGGACACAATTTCGGGAGCCGAGGCCACAGCCAATAAATTGCGGATCTTGAGCAATATTTCATCCATGTCAAAGGGTTTGGCGATATAATCAACTGCACCCAACGAGAGTCCCTTTAGACGCGATGTACGCTCATGCAGGGCCGTCAAAAAGAAAATCGGTTGCCCGGCTCTAAGCCGCAAGATCTCCTGGGCCAGATCGAAACCATTTCCATCCGGTAATTGCACATCGATAATCACCAATTTGGCGATGTATTCCCGAAGGGTTTCCAACCCTCCTTTCGCAGTACATTCCCATATCACCGTAAATCCCTTGTACCGGAGATAGCGCGAGAAAACCTCCCCCAGATCAGGTTCATCTTCGATCAAAAGAATATCAATCCTGTTTTTTGCTATTGAAAGACCCATTGTCCATGTAAATATAAAAAATAGTACCGCCACTTAGGCTATTTTCGATGCGAATTGCCCATCCCAACCGATCCAAACAAGATTTCACATAGTATAATCCCAATCCAAGCCCTGGCTTGCCACCCGAAGACTGTCCACGATAGAATGGTGTAAACAGCGCGTCCCGGTCCGACGGGGCAATCCCACTTCCATTGTCCTCGATTTTAAGACAATATACATCTGCCCGCTTCTCCCAAGTCAATCGAATAGTCTTGTGGACCTGATCGTTAAATTTGATGGCATTGGAGACCATATTATCCAAAATAGAAAAATAGTAGGATTCATCCAGCTGTAGTGAAATCCCATGCCCCAGTGGCACATATTCAATTTCAATCTCCCCTTGATAACGAAGACACAATTCATCCAGGATCTCCGTTGTCAATAAGTCGACAGGGGCCTGTATGATTTTAGCCTGCTGTTCTTGTAATGCAACAGATCCCATTACCTGCTCAAAATAATCGCGGAGCCTTTTAGCCTGTCGTTCCACAATCCGTCCCAATTGTACCACCTCTTTATTATCCAGACTAGCGTCCCTGTCGATCAAGCTATGTGCACTGACCAGGATTGTTGTCAAAGGAGTATTAAATTCATGCCGCATGTGGTTTAAGAAACTCGTTTTCAGATCGGCCAGCTTACGTTGGTTGACCCAGTTTTTGTATGTTCGAAAACTCAGCAGTACGATAACAGCAATACAGGCCAAGGAAAGCAAAAATACGGGTGCCATTTGCTGAATAATCCGCCAGTTCCGGTTTTCATAATCCACATAGAGACTATAGGTAAAGCGATAAGGTATGGGCTCCCTATCACTTACGGCCAGCTGGAATACCCTATTGTTGAGCGAGGTCTTCCTGAGCGAGCCACTGATAGCGCCCGCTCGATTGTCGCTGGAGCTTTCATAAAAGGTCTTCCATGTGCTGTCTTTTACGTTGTAAAGTTCCAACTTATCGAAATGGAACATGTAAATAAGTGTAGGATCGAGCTGTTGTTGCTGTACGATTTGCCCAAAGATGCTGTCCAAGGACTGTTTCGTACGCATAGTTTTAAGAAATAATTCCATTCGGGTCTCACCATACTGTACTGCATCGGGCGACTTATCTGTCACTTTCTTAAACCAAGTGTTCAGGTAAGGCACCAGTTCCGTTTGAAATACGGCATCTCCTCCCGGAAAGATCTTGTCATCCATAATGGCTGTACCATAGGCATTCTGGACCAAATTGAGCTGTCCGATCTGATAGTTCTTGTCTTCGAGCTGATAGGTCTTAAATATCAGAAAGCCGATCAGTACAGTCAGGATTAGGAAGCTGGTACCAAATGCCCAAGGGTATATATTTCTATCGGCGCTGTTCATCTGTTAAAAATAACATCTATTTATCTATTCGGAATAGCTATTAACCTTTTATTAGGCATTCGTTAGGTTTCCGTTAAGCACAGTGTATGCTATTGCACCGTATCTTTACTAGCTAACAAATTAGCAAATTATGTCCAAAATTTCACAGACCTTACTTTACGGCTTATGTTACCTTTTGCTGAGCAACATCGTATATGCACAGTCAAATTTCTCAAAGAAAGTACTTGAACAGAGCCAGCTTGATTTTGTCAATCTGGGGTTCGGAATGTTTATTCATTATGGCATGCCCACCTTTATGGAGCAGGATTGGTCCGATCCAAATGCACCACTTGAGCTTTTCAAATCCCCAAAGCTCAATGCCGACCAATGGGCCAAGGCTGCCAAGTCGGCCAACATGACCTATGGTTGTCTAACGACAAAACATCACAGCGGTTTTCCGATCTGGAACACAAAAACCACCGATTACAATGTGATGAACACTCCATTGCACCGCGATGTAGTCAAGGAATTTACAGAAGCCTTCCGTAAAAATGGTCTGCGTGTCATGCTCTATTATTCCATCCTGGACATACATCAGGGGATACGTCCACATACCATCACCAAAACCCACATCCAGTTGATCAAAGATCAGCTGACCGAATTGTTGACGCAATATGGTGAGATAGATGCTTTGGTAATCGACGGCTGGGATGCCCCTTGGTCACGCATCTCGTATGATGACGTCCCTTTTGACGACATCTATTATCTGGTCAAGTCCCTACAGCCCAAGTGCCTATTGATGGATCTCAATTCGGCAAAATATCCAGGGGATGCGCTATTTTACACGGATATCAAATCTTACGAACAGGGGGCGGGACAGTTTATCTCCAAAGAACATAATAAGTTGCCGGCAATGGCCTGTTTACCGCTACAACAGAGCTGGTTCTGGAAAACATCCTTTCCTACGACGCCGGTAAAAGATGTGAAGGAACTCGTAGAGAAATTCGTCATTCCCTACAACGATGCCTATTGCAACTTTATGCTCAATGTCGCACCCAACAGCGACGGTCTGATGGATCAAAACGCTTTGGAAGCGCTAAAAACCATCGGAACACTATACAAGAAAACACCCAACTACAAAGCTTTACCAAGTTACCAGGCTCCGATTGTGGATCATAACATCGCTAGGCAGCTTCCTTCCAATAGCAGTTGGGGTGAAGATATGAGTATTATGGATTTCGCTAATGATGACAATTTCGGCAGCGCATGGGTATCCAATCCCTCTACCAAAGGGGAGATCTGGTATGAACTAGATTTTGAACGCAGCAAAAACTTCAACAGCGTTGTCATTACCGAAGGCAAGGACAATCCCTCCGCCTATAGTCTGAGTTATTTGAAAGATGGAAAATGGACTCCACTTGCGGCGAGTCCGATTATACAGGGGCGTATCAAGATCTTTCGCTTTGAAGAAGTATTGGGGCAAAAATTACGCTTGAGTATCCGACCCGAAAAAGAGCGTGTAGTCCTGAATGAGGTAGGTGTTTATCAGGAAAGGCGGTAAATAGGTCCATTAGTAATCAAAAAAATAGTCAAATAACGCTGAGTTTACCACTATTAACTTAATACACGTCAATTCAAGCCGATAACAACATAAAAAGCATCTCCTTTTGAGATGCTTTTTATGTTAGCTAGAAACCAGCTTCTATTTTGTCCATCCTGGATTCTGTACGAGGTTGGAATTTTTGACAATCGCCGTAGCCGGCAGTGGATAGAGGTATTGTTTATCTTCCCAGCTTCTCGGAACAGCCTTATACCATTCGAGGTGATTATCCGTTGTCATCGTCTGGAAATTTTTGCTACCTCCGCCAATCGCTACTTTAGCCACTCCACTTGGTGCCGTAATGGACGAAGCCGATTTACTACCATCAAAGAAAATCACATCCGGCTTGCCATCGTGATCCAAGTCCATCAGTTTTTCCAATGCTGGCACATAGATACCTGTCCAAGCAAGGTTGGCCATTGAGGATCCCAGTTTCCATCTTTTCAAGTCATTGAAACGGAAGCCCTCCAGAGCTAGCTCAACCTGCCTTTCACGGCGAATTTCCAATAATACAGGATCATTTATATCAGGAAAAAATGTATTTTTTAAATAGTTATCCACCTTGGTTGGCAAGCTATTATTTCCTGAAGTGATTCCTGCTCGTGCACGCAAGGCGCCAATAGTTTTAGTCCAATCTGTTAAATTCAACTGCCCGAGTTCCTGCTTGGCCTCGGCATAGTTCAACAGTATTTCAGCATACCGCATCAAAGGTACTGCGTTGATGTTATAGGCACCATTATCATAATAAGGATCATCCAGGGTATATTTAATAGGTTGATAGCCCGTGTATGTATAACTTGCAAAATTTGGAGGGGCAGGCTCTCCCCCGCGTTTATACCCTGGTGTACGGATCAGCTGTGCCAATCTGTAGTCACGGTTTTGGCATTCCTCATAAAATTCCTCAGTTTGATAATTAGGACGATCCGTATAAGGTGTTCCATCAAGATTCAAAATGCTGTTGATAAAGGGTCTTACCAGGCTCAGTCTTGGTCCATAGGTCGCTGAGGTCCACCACCAGTTGGCGTCGTTCATCAATGCCTGATCTTTGCTGAAAGCAAGACCGAACATGACTTCCTGCTTCACAGGCTGGTTGCTCACAAATAATTGACGCTGTGACATCTTGGGATCATTGGCCACATATAGACTATACGGCCCCGTTTCCATTAAGATCTTTCCTGCATCAGCGGCCATCTTAAAGAAATCCGCCGGTGTTGTCGCCAAGTTTAATTTGTGGTATTTTCTAAAAGTTCCTTCAAATAAGGCCACACGAGTCTTTAGTCCCAATGCAGTCCATTTATTAATTAAGGTACCATCCCCGCCGTCTCCTGTAATATTTGCATAGGCAAAATCCAAGTCTTCCATAATACGTTTCATCACCAGTTCACGTGAATCCCTTGGCGCATGGAGGATATCTGTCTCATCAACGGTCAACGGATGATCTACCCAAGGCACATCACCAAAGCGTACCACCTTATCGTAATAGAACCAGGCCCTAAAGAAGCGGGCGATACCAATATAATTGTTTTTGACCGCATCACTCAATTGTGGGCTTGTACATTTTACGATCATCTGATTGATATTCCGTAACGCTGTCCAGCTCCAGCCCGTACTGATTTCGGCAGAATAAGCGCCTTTCACCATAAAATCATTCAAGCTGTTTACTGCAGCATAATCCGCCATGGCATCCCCTTTAAAGGCATCACTTCTGGAAGTGATATCGCGGTAAAAAGAATTACTGTAATTTTTCAGTCCATTCTCCGTTCCGAAGATATCCTCTTCAGTTGCCGATGCTTTCGGTAGCTCGTTCAATTCACATGAACTGAATAAAAGTGCTATTATAGGTATAAATAAGATTCTTTTCATTTTTAATACATTATAATCCAATGGATAAATTAAAACTAATGCTCTTCATCACCGGATAGTTAAATCCGTCGCCACTATTGGAATCACTTATATCCGGGTCAGATTTCATGAGATTGCCCACATCAAGATCTTTTGTTTTTTTATACAAAGGCGACCAAGTCCATAAATTCTCGCCCGATAATCCAGCCCGCAAGCTACTGATCTTGAGCCTAGAAGTCACAGATTTCGGAAAATTATAGCCAATCTGAATGTTTTTCATCCGGATATAGGCAATATTCTGCAAGTACCTTGTCTGGGGTGTTGCTTTAATCGACTCGTTATAACCAGCATATCGCGGAAAATATCCATTAGGATTGTCTTCTGTCCAATAATTATTGAGGTGCCATTCGGGTAAATTGTTATATGGTCTATTGTACTGCCCCCAGAAGATGGATTCATTGCTTGGGTACCAATTTTGTTTTCCTACACCCTGAAAAAAGGTAGAGAAATAGACATTTTTCCAGTCCATATTGATATTGAAGCTATAGATATAACGCGGTTCGTAGTTACCGATAATAGTTTTATCACCATGGTTATTAATTGTATTCGTTCCATAGTCGATTACCCCATCGCCATTAAGATCTGCAAAGCGTACATCACCTGGATAGATAATGCTAGAATTGGACGATTTGATGACCTTTTGTGTCGGAGCCGCATCTATTTCCGCCTGATTTTGGAAAAGTCCCTGGGTAACATAACCCCATATCTCGCCGAGTCGTTGTCCTTCATAATAACGGTCAGTTTGGTAGCGATCAGTCTGTAACAGACCAGCTTTATTTTCATAGCGGTCTATAGTCGATCGATAGTCTGCTAAAGTTGCTTTTACTGACCAATTAAATGGGCTATTGTTCCAATCAAAACGGTCTTTATAGGCAATGCTCAATTCATAGCCTTTCGTTGTCATATCCGCATAATTACCTTTTGGCGATTGCGCACCGAATATATCCGGCAATTCCACGCTGAAGGTATACATGTTCAATGTTTTGCGTTGGTAAAGATCCCCCGTAAAAGTTAGTTTGCCATTCAAGGAGGAAAAATCCAATCCAAAATTAGCTGTACGGGCCGTCTCCCAGGTCAGATTGTCGGGAATAACCTTGGGTACCATAGTATAGGAAGGTTTCTGTCCATTCAACAAGCGATCCATGATCTTGATTTCGTAGAGATCCATGTAGGTATAAGGGTCTACATTACCGTTCCCCAGTGAACCGTAAGAAGCGCGGAATTTCAGGTCAGAAATAATCTTTTTGTCTACCGTAAAGAAGGGTTCCTCAGAAATGCGCCAGCCCGCAGAAGCAGAAGGGAAAAATGCCCATTGCTGGTTGGTTGGAAATTTGGAAGAACCATCGTAACGCCCATTGAATTCAAATAAATAACGATCTTTGAAAATATAATTGGCACGCATAAATACACCAACATTGCGATACTTATTATAACCAGCGGTAGCGGTTGTATTTTGCCCAAGAGCCAGATTGATATTATCCACATTTTCGGTCAACAAGCCTGTTTTCGTGATATAGGAAGAGTTATAGACACGTTGCTCGTAATTATACCCCAGCAAACCTTTAACGTAATGGTCACCTATTGTTTTTTCGTATTCGCCGTAAAGATTTCCAAATAGATATTTCCAGTTTTGATCTACCTGGTAAATATTGTTGTTCATATCTGTTTCCAGCTTGAGCATCTTACCTTCCTGAGTACTATAAGGGACTGGCACACGTACACGAGTCGAATTAAAATCACGATTTCTAAAAGTCAGATCTCCTTTTATCCGAAGGGTATTGCTGAGAAATTTGGTCTCAAAAGAAGTGGTATTGCGGAGATCCCTGTTTTCACTTTCGGTTCTATTTTTTCCATAGATAAAATCCCCTACAGAATAGGCTGCCGAGAAGCTAAGCGAACCATCAGGATTGAATATCGGTGAAGATGGGTGACCCTCATCTGCAATATTACGCCAGATATTCCCCCCCTCACCACCCGTCGTTGGGTCGCGGTATTTCGCATAGTTATAATCAATGTTATTGGCGATACGCAACCAATCATTTACCTGCAGACCAGCTTTTGCCCTGGTATTGTAGGTCTTATATTTATCACTATTAAAACGGTACATCCCATTATAGTCATAGGCACGTCCAGAGATGTAGTAATCCAGCTTTTCGGTATTGCCACTTACAGAAAGGTTATGATCCTGTACAAAGGTGTTATCCTTGATCAAGACATCATAATAGTCTTCATTACCGTAGTAAACGTAATTTCCTTTATCATCTACTGTAATTTCATCCGTAATTCCCTGTTCTTTGCGACGTTTGAACTCATTGAGCCAATCCATTGTAAAGATCTGTGTTTTATTCAGCTTGCTTGGGATAGATGAATAATTATTCCAGGCATTATATGCCGTAAAGAAATGTGATGCATATTCGTAGCCATCCGTTACGAATTTAGGTCTGGCAATTGGTTTTTGGAAGGATCCGCTTCCGGAATAATTAATGGATGATTTTCCCGATTTAGCTCTTTTAGTTGTAATCAATACCACACCAAAGGTACCCCTTGCGCCATAGATTGCAGCTGAAGAAGCATCTTTTAGTACAGAGACATTCTCGATATCGTTAGGGTTGAGTGAAGCCGGATCACCTTCAACTCCATCTATCAAGATCAAGGCGCTTCCCCCCTGTCCGATCGAAGTAGTACCACGGATATTGAAACTCGGTGCCCGATTGGGTTTACCATCAGCGGGGATGATATTTAGGTTGGGAACAACACCTTGTAGCATTTGGCTCGCATTGGCGAGTACACGGCCTTCAAATACTTCCGAACCGACCTGGTCGACTGCTCCCGTCAAGTTGGCTTTCTTCTGCGTTCCGTAGCCGACCACAACAACTTCCTCCAACTCGGTATCTTTGGACTCCATTACGATTTGTAATTGAGCTGTGTTGACAGTCACGATCTGCTCGTTGTACCCCACCTGAGTCAATTTAAGCTTTTGACCATTGGCAGCCTCGATGTTAAACATTCCCGACGCATTGGTAGATGTCGTTTTCTGACTGGATAAATTGGTGATAGTAACACCGGGCATAGCTGCACCGTTTTTGTCTTTTACCACACCTTTCACGGTAGACTGGACTGCAATAGCTTGCGTCTCTCTGTTCAATTTGACATAATTACGCTCTACATTAGCCCATGTGGGATATGAGAGACCCAATGCCATACTGATTAGTAATGTTTTCTGCATTTTTAGTCTGGTTTAGAATTCAGCACCAAAATTGGCGCTTTCACTTGGTTTATAATTTACCTTAATATTAAGAAATATTTAATTAATCCCCATACATATCCAAACTAAACAGGTTTAGCGTACTATTTATTAATGAAAAATAAACTTACAGATAACATAAGTTATAATTTAATCTTTCACCATTCCAGAGGAGTAATAGAGAATTTGATATGGAAAATTCTTGAAATAGCTGAAAGCAATCGTTGAAAAATAGACTACCCACGATTTGACTACAAGATCCGTCGATTTGCCTACATCCAAAAAACGCCAAATCATCACCTTTGTAATATCAAATTATCCAAAACAGAAAAACACATGAAATCACAAAAAGTATGGTTTGTCACTGGTGCCTCTAAAGGGCTTGGGTTAACCTTAGTAAAAGAACTTCTCGCCCAGGATTATCTTGTTGTGGCGACTTCACGAACAAAACAAGCGCTAGAAGATGAAATTGGCGATCATGAAAATTTTCTGCCCCTTGAAGTAGACATCACCAATGATGCAGATGTCAACCGGGCAGTGCTCTCCGCCATTGACTATTTCGGCCGGATCGATGTCCTCGTTAACAATGCTGGATATGGGCAAACAGGTGCCCTAGAGGAACTCAGTGATCTGGAGACACGGCGCAACTATGATGTTAATGTCTTTGGCTCGCTCAATTTCATCCGGCATATTACCCCTTATCTCCGGCGCCAACAATCCGGACATATTTTCAATATTGCATCCATCGGCGGCCTGGTGGGTAATTTTCCGGCATTCGGCGTATACTGCTCCACTAAATTTGCCGTTGCTGGTTTTACAGAAGCCCTCGCGGTCGAAATGCAGCCTTTTGGCGTCCATACAACGCTCGTTTATCCAGGCTATTTCAGGACCGAATTTCTATCTGAAAATTCCATCCACACCGCAGCGAATCCAATAGCAGACTATATCTCGGCAAGGGAAACCGAAGCCGCACATCTACAACAGATTCACGGCAATCAAGCTAATGATCCACAAAGAGCAGCCATGTTATTGATCGAATTGAGTACAATGTCCAATCCACCATTCCATTTTCTGATGGGTGAAGATGCTTATGAACTCGCTAAAAATAAAATCAATGCTTTGACTGCCGAGATTGAAAAATGGAAAAGCTATACGGTATCCACGGGTTTTGAGCAGTCCGTTTAATAGCGCTTTAAAGCCGATCGTATCGAAGAATAACCCGTAATAACAAAGGATAAAATACGTAAATTTACAATTATGGAGAATACATTTCGCTTTCATTCCCTTTCGGAGTTCCATAGCTTTTGCGGACTGCCCAAGCCAGAACATCCATTAATCAGTCTGGTAGATTATAGTCAGGTCCACTACCCGATCAATGACACTAAATTAAATTGGATCCAGCACTTTTATTCGATCGGATTAAAGCGAAATGTAAACGCCAAATTTAATTATGGACAACAGCAATATGATTTTGATTCGGGGGTACTGACCTTTGTCTCGCCCCTACAATTTCTAAAAGTTGAGATCAATCAAGAGATCCGTACCGAGCCTAGTGGCTGGATTCTCCTGGTACATCCTGATTTTTTGTGGAATAGCGAATTGGCAAAGCATATCCATACATACGATTTCTTTCAATATGAAGTTAACGAGGCCCTTTTTCTTTCGGATAAGGAAGAAGCTACTATCGTGGATATTCTTCAGAATATCGAAAAAGAGTATCAGTCTAATATCGACAAATTCAGCCGCGAACTGATTCTCAAGCAGATCGAACGGCTGCTGATCTATGCCGAGCGGTTTTACGAGCGTCAGTTTATCACACGAAAAAAATCAACCCAAGAACTTGTCACACGATTTGAGCAACTCCTATCATCGCAGTTTGAGCGGGACAAATTGCAGGAGCACGGTGTTCCAACGGTCAGTTTTCTGGCGCAGCAGCTCAATTTATCCCCCAATTATCTAGGCAGCGTCCTCCGAGTCTACACGCAACAAAATACGCAGCAGCATATCCAACACAAAATGATTGAATATGCCAAAGTTCGTCTGAGCACCAGCTCCTTGTCAATCAGCGAAATTGCTTACGAACTTGGATTTGAGCATCCACAATCTTTCAGCAAGGTATTTAAGAAAACTACGCAACAGAGTCCTGTTGAATTTAGGCAGCTTTTTCATTAAATCTCCTCTCAAAAAAACAAGTTTATGCGCATCCACCAGTTTTACTTTAGCTTTTTCTCAGCCTAAGTATACTTAAATCTTTACGGCAAAAAGCGATACTAACCGCTGTTCTATTAACCCGAATAATACCCTTTCACACCGATTCCTATTGTCCAGAAGAATTTGGATTTTTCCAGGTCTTCCAGCAACATATCCACATTATCTTCATACTCACCTTCAGCCTTTATTGCTTCGATGTCTTCCTGGATATCCTCTTCGGTCATCTGTCGCCAGACACCAACTGAACTATTCAGAAAGGTATAGCAGTATCCCGCTTCGGAATCATCAACGGGGCCACTGTTTTTTTCACTCAGGATATTGAGCAGCTCCTCAGCCTCCACCTTAAAAGGGTTCAGCCCATAGATACTGATCTCCGTTTTTTCCGGAAATGGTCCGTTGATGCTTTCGATAAATTCGAGTTGCCCATGATCATTGAAATCCAGTCGCAATTCGAGCTCATCATAATAATACTGGCCATCCAGTGCATCCGACGGCGGTCCAAGAATAGCTTGCACCTCCATCTGTCCTGCGCCCAAAGCCACTACCCCTATATGCTCAATATCAATCCCGACAAGCGGGATAAGTTCGATCTTTTTCATAACTACCAACCTCGTTTGCATTTATATTGTATAGAACATAAACTGTTGTACTAAAGTTAGGAAAAAATTGTAAAGCTAGCAGCTAAAAGAAGATCTTCTGACATCACTCTCTCTTCCACACTTCTTGCCATCTTGTAAATTCAGACGGTTTGATGCGAAAACGGGCAAAATTCCCTTCGTGTAGGGACAACAGTTCCGTATCGACAACCGTTATAAATTTCTGTCGGTCGCTTTCGGCAATCCGTTCAGCGTACTGTGCGATGGTGTTGACGGCCTGTTGATGAGCCATAGACTCAAGGATGATCTCCCGGATCACCTGTCGGATATCATCACGATACTGCATCCGCCACAGGTCGGGCTCTCCCAGAGACTGTTTGATGGCAGCATAACGCATTGCCGAACGCTTATAAGACCATATAAAAACATCTTTTAACAGGTCTATACGATTAAGTTCATAAACTCCAAGCAACCCTTTAACATACAATTCTTCGGGGACATCCACAAATGCCAATGGTGACAGATTACGTTTGTTAAAAGGTATATTCGCTGCCAGGCGGGAAACGCGCTTATTGACATCATCAAAAGGCTGCAGATAAGGCAGCTGTATCATGATAAAGAGGGCCTGTTCGAATGGATCATCAATTGCCAACGCTTTACTCAGTAATGTCCTAAACAAGTCATCAATGAGCTGAGGTATGGCCAATGGTGTAAAAACAGATCTTGTGATACCCACCCCAAATGTACGCAGTCGACCGGCAGCGGCAGAATCCGGAAGAAGATTATCGGCTAACAGTGCGTGCAGATTGGTAATTGTATAGACATTAAAATCTATCTCCTCACCCCCCTGAACAAGAAATTCAATGGCTTCCTTATGATTAAGAATCATCTGGGCATCAGCGTCATCCTTTCGATCTGCTCTTTTACCCAAAGAGATCAGATATTGGGTATCTAATAGACTATAGGTATTTCCCTCAAGCCGACTTGAATTCCACGAAAGATCGATCAGCAGTCTCTCCAGTACCGATCTCGCATATGTTCCTGCGGGTTGATTTAACGTATTTGTCTGGCCGATCTCGACAAGCTTCCGTTTTTCATCATGACTTAGATAACTATCCACATTGGGACGGTAGTTCAGCAGAAAGTCAGCCTGATAACCAACGGGAATCCGTTCAGTCAGTGGTCGACCAACAAGCATCTTAATTTCCTCCCCCTCAAAAGACAGGGGAATTTCTGCTGACTTTTCAAACGGAAATGAGGGTTCCTTTAGCATAGCTCCTTTTTCCGTCAGCGGTGAAAGATGATAAATCGTGGAGCGCATGTTACCGGATAGGTATACCGCCCCCTCCTCTTTCAATTTCTCTAGACGCCTTTGCAGCGATCTTGTCTCAATAAGTAATCCAGATGCTTCCCTAATCTCCTTCAATGAAGCTCCTTGCTCAAATTTGCCTAAAGTCTGTAAGATCCGATAGATCTGCTGTTCAATTTCTCGTTGTTTTCCCATAATACAGCTGCATTATTTGCGACAGTTATTACGACAAATTTACAAATAAAAATGTCGTAATATAGATTTATTGCGACATTTTTTACTCAATTTTGTCGCAATAAACTCCTATCGCGACAAAACACAATAGTCGTTTTGCCTATTGGGGGAACAGGAAATAGCCATATACCTTTTATCATATTTCTGTTTTGGAATAATTAATTATTTCTAATATGATAACTAACGTGATATTATTCTATAATTAAATTAGCAAAAATATTCAACAATCTGGGGGAATAAATCCGGCTGCAAAAAAAGCCTCCATACGGAGGCTCTCTCATTATATATTATTTGGTGGTTTTTTACCAATTGTCATTGGACTTGCTATCGTTGATGCTCTTTGAGAATTCAGCAATATACTTATTGATGAATGCATCTAATCCCTCCTGTAAACTCTTCCGGGCCACTTTACCATTGCTACCATACAATGCATTTTTTGACATGAAGTTATTCGTACCGTTCAGAGGATATTCAATTCCGCCCGGTGACTCAAAGTATTTGTAATTCGGTGCGAGTCTTATTTTCGCATCCTTGAAGTCTAATGTAATTTTGTAATAAAAATCATAGTATGTTTTTGATCCCAGATAGGTAGTATAAACTGCTTTCTGCTCCATGGCATCTATCACAATCTGCTCACCTTCTATTTTCGTCGTAACTTTCTCCGGATTATTATAATATGAATTCACATATTTTAGCGCCGCTTTATAGAGATCATTTTGTGATCTATTGTCAAAATTCAACACAACATAGTTTTTGGATTCATCGCTAGCATCTACAAAATCCTTCGGTGTTATTTTCATTGATTGTGCTTGCACAAATGCTGTAACGACACAAAACAATAAAACGGCAAAAAACTTCTTAGTCATTACTTGTAGTCTTTTCTCAATTTAAGAGTTATATTAATATACGCTACTATGTCAACAGATATTATGCCAAACTTATACAGTTAAACTTTAAACGGCAGATTTTGTCTTTCCTCATTTAAAAAATATAATCATCCGGAATCACCAGACATATTTAGCGTATTCCTAATGAAAATCCATTTAAGCTATTGAATTTTCTCAAATTCAAAGGGAATTTCCATATCCCTATTAGAAACTTTTGCTTTCAGCTTTCCACTTTCGGTCCAATACTGGATTTGTTTCGGAAAATCTATCGAATCATTCGTAAAAACAAACTCGTTGCTTTTAAGCTCTGCCAGCTTAAATTCAATAGGTCTTTTTTCATCCGGAGTTTTAACGAATAAGCTCCACTTTCCATCCGTTGCGATTAACGACATTTGCTCCTGGCTTACCGTATCCCCTTTTTGCAATGTATAGGAAAAGCCTGCATATTCTGTCACACTTATTTTTTTCCAGTTTTCAAAAGTTTCTTTTCCTTTTTCTTCGTTCACCCGCGTCCAATTTCCGTTGAGCCAATCTAAATTCACCGCTGTTTCCATTGTGGATTCAGGTGCAGTCGTTGAGGTTGCAGCGGGACCACTTTTTATCGTCTGGTGACAGGATACAGCGACAGCGGTATAAACTAAAAGACCTATCCTTTTCATAATTTACTATTTTTGGTTATGAATTGTATGTTAATATTGACTTCAATATACCTATTTTTATACAATTTTACCTCTCCCGCCTAGGTATACTTAAAATATCTTCCTGGTCCTTAGCTTCCTGTTTACTCAATTCCATCAGACCTAAATCAGGATGGTAAATAGATTGGTAGTTATTTGAAAAGATAAACCGAAAGTATCTGGCCGTTCCTGCAGCCTCCGCAAACTTTTTCGGGTCATCATAAAATGACTCCTTGCCCATATACTGTTCGCTCGGGGTTGCAAGTGCCCTACCCGTTTTATCCTTGTCCGACCATCCCCCCTGACGGTTAAAAAAGGAGATGTCAGATTTGTAGTTTTGATATTGCCCCTGATACACATGTGCCTTTTTCTTCGGATCTGTATACGTTATCTTAAAATTGATATCATCCACAAAATCAATCTTGTAGGCTGTCTTTTCTTTGCTAAATATCAGCCTCATCTCGTTGTACTCCGAATTTGATGGCGATCTTTCGTATTTGGCTGTAAAATACCAGGTGGTATTTTGAAGCGGATAAGTCTCCGTAATCGGAAAGGTATAATCATCCGAAGAAAAAGGAAATTTTTGTCCTTTATCATAGATCAACAGGAATTTTATGGTATGAAGCCGCTTATTGTCAATGACGGTATCCCCGGCGATCATATACTTAACCACCGGATTGCTAAATTTTGCTTGATACGTATTCGCGTCGATCTGCTCAAGCTTAGGCTCATAATCGAGCAAGCGCGCTCTAAAAACGCTAAGATCAACAGCAGTAAGGTAGGTCAGCAGCAGTTCATTTTTATTGTCCTGCTGTCTGGTGGAAAGTGACAGTCTTTCTTTCGTTTGCGGATGTATATAAAGGCTATCATTCACCCGCTGGAATCCCGTTGGTAGCAGGTAGGTTTCATTTAACTGGGCAATTTTATCCGCTTGAACTCCTTCATCCGTATATAGAAGAATGAAATTTCTTGGATAGAATTGCTGCGCAAACAAGCCTTTGCCCATACCGCATATCAACATCAGCAGACTTAACAACTTTGCTATTTTCACGTTCATTTTTTGCTTTTATAATCTCTTTGGTCATAAAGATAGGGATAACATCGCGGAAGGCAGGTCTATTTTAATATCCGCATTAGCTCAGTTACGATTCGCGAACTTCAGTAAAATATTGTTGACACCAGAGTTATACCTTAAAGGTAAAAGTTAACGCAAAATACAATAGTACGAGCCACATCAGGAGAAAGACACTGTTGACAAAAAGCAGGAACAAGCCCAAAGTCGTCAATCTTGATTTTATTGCAAAAATGAGCGCCAGTATCACCAATAAGAATATTAGAATTATACCTATCCCATCAAGATCATGCCGACTCAGCTGCTCCATGTAATTAAACAGCAGTATAGCCACGACAATATGTACGCAAGTCGCGATCAAGCTCAATCTGGCATTTGACATAGCTTTTTTATAGCAAATATAATGTATTTGGTAAAAGACAATTATAGTCTCATTTCATCGGCTAAGCTAAACATATAAATCCAGACAGCCAGCTTTATCTATAAAAGCCTAGCATGAATACGCTAGGCTTTTATTTTTGGATCTATCCAGTAAGCAGTGTGGTTCGTGTGGCTAAAAAATTCCATGGGTGTTACGTGACAGTCCATGGTATCCTGTAGTCCCCCATCAGTATAGCTGACCAGTTCTTCGGAGGGGACAACCATTCCTGTCATGATAGCTGATTCATCCAGACAGTTCAAATCAGACAATAGGACATTGATATTGTTGGATACGACCCATTGTTCCATCTCTTCTTTGGCAACCTGCCGTACCCTTTCACCCAAAAATTTAGCTTCTTCAAGCTCCTTTTCGACACTATTGGGATAAAACAGCTTGAGGAATGCAACATATTTATCAACATGTTTCGTGCGGATGGCTTCATTGCGCAAGAATTGCTTCTCCCCCAATTGTCCGTACTCTTTCGCGTATTTACGCAGTTCCAATTCCGACAATTCCCGATCAGACCAGTTTACCAACTCCGACAGGGCATACACATCGGTGCCATGTCCATCACATTTATTCAGATATTCCCAGACATCCCCCTGAACGATTTTGGGCTTCTTATGTTCCAGGATGTTATATCCCTCGGCTATCCAGGCTTCAATTTGTTCCCGTTTCATATATCAATTTTTTAATAAATACCTACTCCCTAATCAAAAAGATGCACATTGAACCAGGTCAAATCCGACAGCTTGTACGATCCGATGTGCTGATTACCTATCCTATAAACAACCGGTGGGAGCCGAAAGTTTCCTGCAAAAAAGAAAAGGCCAGGAACATACAAGAATCCTGACCTTATAACTAAGTTATCCATCAAATGGATTATTATAAGGACAATATTCAGTTGGAAATAGTTTAAAAAAGCTACAATTAGGCCCCTTTTCGCTAAAAGCTCTATTTTTTCTGCCAATTTATCATGTAAAATTTGACAGTTTTGGTGCAAAAATTTCAGTTTTTTAAGCTCGGTATTTTTTTTGTGGACTATTTAACACAGTCGGCCGGCTGGCAAATTTAAATTATTGTTATACTTCATTAAAAGGAGGTTACTATGAAACTTGCAAAAAGAAACTGGAACAATTTTTCACTTTTTTCGCCCATGTTTGATAATTATAACCGTGAGCTTTTAAACTGGGACAACAAAAATTACTCATCCACAAGCACCACCGTTCCTGCGGTCAACATCAAGGAAAACGGAGACACCTTCGAAGTTGAGGTCGCTGCCCCAGGCATGGCAAAGGACGATTTCAGGGTGACGCTCGACGGCAACCTATTGACCATAGCTTCGGCTAAGGAGGAACAAAATGAGGAACATAAGGACAACTATACACGCCGGGAGTTCAGTTACCAATCTTTCCAGCGTAGCTTTGAGCTTCAGAAGGATGTAGTTGATCAGGATAATATCCAGGCACGCTATGAAAATGGTATGCTACGATTGACAATACCTAAAAAAGAAGAAGCCAAACAGAAAGAACCGCGGCTAATCGAAATATCCTAAAGATCCAAATAGCAACTTTAACTTGGTTAGCCTCCAATGGAGGCTAACCTATTTTTCAGTCTTTAATACAAGGATTATGAAAAGGTCAAATTATTATATTGAATTACAGATGTATTGCCATGGACGTTATATCACTATCGCCAGTTTCGACCAGAACAGCTGTGAAAAGATTATTCATGAATTATTTGATGAATTACTTGGTGATAATCAGGCGTCCGACATCAGACGATTGCGCATCAATCTTCTGCTCAATGATACAGCAGTTTCAAAAACACAATTAAGATCAATACACTGTACACTGGATGAACTGGCAGAAAACACCAAGATTATCATTAAGAAAACTTTCAGGGCAGTGAATTTCGACTGATGGCAAACTGCTCCAATATTCAGCATTAACTATCCGCTTACAGATCATTTAAGCACATTTTTTTTTACAATCATTTTTTGTTTCACCCTTGATTTTTATCAAATTCATTTTTAATTTGGGAGCGGTTTTTTCAAAAAAGGTATCTGATACCCAAACCGGCATTTTTTAAAAGCTAATATTCTATTTAAATATAAATTTTAGTTATTGGATCATGTTAACAGAATTACTAATTACAAAAACAGACCGACGTTTTTCTTTCAAGCCATTTTTTATCGCACTTATCGTGCTGGCAAACAGTTTCTACTTATCGGGGCAAACCGTGAAACCGCTCAAATCTAGCTTTGAAGCGAGGCTGATCAATATTGAAGCCCCCAGTAATGAACCATTTCGTTATACCACGACTCTAACGAATGGATCTGCTCAATTGGTCAACTACAGCCTTAACGCGCAGCTACCCGATGGATGGCAGATCAGCTATCGGGTAGAAGGCTCTCAAGTGACATCTCTTCAGATGCAGCCAAATAAGGTATCGGAAATCAGCATTGAAATCAGCTGTCCGATCACAGCTAAGCCTGATAAATATAAAATTCCAGTACGGGCCATATCCCCGACAGATACGCTGCAGCTTGAGCTGGAGGCAGTCGTCAAAGGCTCCTATGCACTCGAGCTTACCACACCAAGTGGCAGACTTAGTGACGAAGTCGTATCCGGCGGTAACAAGGAGATTTTGCTCAAAGTCAAAAATACAGGCACTCTTCCGCTCAATGCATTGGAACTTAGTTCCCAGCTACCCAGCAGATGGGAAGCTACCTTCGATCCTTCAAATATCAAACAGCTCGAAGCAGGTAAATCTATCGACGTCAAGGTCAACCTAAAAGTTCCCGATAAAACCATCGCCGGTGACTATGCGGCCAAATTCGAGATCAAGTCATCCAACAGCAACGCCGATATTTCATTCCGTATGATCGTCAAGACCTCCTTGCTTTCTGGCTGGATCGGCATACTGGTCATCCTATTGGCAATAGGTTTGGTGTATTATCTCATCCGCAAATACGGCCGCAGATAAGGGCGCGAAAAAAAGATTATCATTATGAAGGATCCTATCATTCAATTGACAGGCCTGACCAAAAACTACGGTAAAGTTACTGCCGTAGACAAGTTGGACCTGCAGATTTATCCCGGAGAGATCTTTGGGCTACTTGGACCCAATGGTGCCGGAAAGACAACCAGTATTTTAATGATGCTGGGCCTGACCGAACCCACAGCCGGTACAGCCTATGTCTGTGGCCATAATGCCACGCGCAATCCCATCGCTGTAAAACGCAAAGTTGGCTACCTGCCCGACAATGTAGGTTTCTACCCGGATATGACGGCTTTGGAAAACCTATGTTTCATTGCCGAATTAAATGGACTTACAAAATCCTATGCTCAAGCTGCCGCCAAAGACATGTTGCATGTCGTGGGACTCGAACGGGAAATGCATAAAAAAGCGGGTGCTTTTTCCCGCGGGATGAAACAACGTTTGGGCTTAGCCGAAGTCCTGATCAAGGCGCCCGAAGTTGCCATCCTTGACGAGCCTACACTTGGCATTGACCCTAAGGGCGTCGATGAATTCCTGGAACTCATCAAGAAGCTCAGCCGAGAGCATAACCTTACAGTACTACTTTCTTCACACCACCTCCATCAGGTACAGCGTGTATGCGATCGGGTGGGCATTTTCGTTGGCGGTAAGTTACTGGTCGAAGGATCTATTGAAAGCCTGGCCCAAAACCTACAGCAGCAGCAAGGAGTCAGCACAGTTATTACTCTTGAACAGTCCCCGGGCGATAGCGCAACAATTGAACAAGCACTCCATGTGCTGCCCGGAATTCGCAAGCTTGCTATTACAGGGCATTCGATCGAATTGATAACTGACAACGATGCCACCGCGGCGGCCGTACGCGTTCTGGTCAACAATGGCGCTGACATTGTTTCCGTAAACCGCAACGACTACCAGCTCGACGATATTTATAATACATATTTTGAGAACAGCATAACAACAAATACTGTCTATGAAAAATCCAACGGTTTCTTCAAAAGATATCAATAACCGACCATCCGTTCCGATGCAGGTGCTGGTCCGCAAAGAAATCGCGGCACATATCCGCAGCTGGCGTTTTATTATACTGATCCTGCTCATCGTACTGACCTTCGGAGCATCCCTGTATGTTTCATCCATGGGACTCAAAGACGCTGTCAGCAATATGCGCGATCCCGATCAGTCATTTCTATATCTAAAGCTCCTGACCACAACGGATAATTCCATTCCGCCCTTTCATGTTTTTTTAAACTTTCTAGCACCATTATTGGGCATAGCCCTTGGTTTTGACGCCGTCAATGCAGAATATAACAATGGGACACTCACCCGCTTGCTGGCACAACCAATTTACCGCGACAATCTGCTATTTGCCAAATTTCTGGCGCCGTTGGTTGTTGTGGGCACCTTATTTATTGCCCTGGTCCTGTTGATGATCGGTGGCGGACTCATGGGTACCGGCGTGCGGATAGAACCCCAGGAATTGCTCCGTATTTTCGGTTTCACCTTGATCAGTGTGCTGTATGTTGCCTTCTGGCTGAGCCTGTCCATCCTGTTGTCGATTCGCTTTCGTCAGCCGGCCACTTCAGCACTTACCGCAATCGGTATCTGGTTGTTTTTCACCGTCTTCTTTCCTATCCTGGTGAATTTGGCCATTCGACCATTTTTACCCAATCCCAATTATATTTCGGAGCAGGAATACATTGGCTATAATGAGCTGATCTTAAATCTGCTTCGTTTATCACCAAGTCAGCTCTATACCGATGCAACCACCACCTTACTGATGCCTTCGGTGCGCAGCCTAGGTCCTATTACCATGGAACAGATGGTAGGCGCCATCCCTTCACCCCTTTCCTTTCGGGAAAGTTTTCTGATGGTCTGGCCCCAGATCAGTGGACTCACCGCCGCCATGATGATCTGTTTTGCCTGGTCTTATTACATTTTTATGCGGAGGGAAATAAAGAGTTAATCGCATCTCTTGTCTATAGTAAAACAACAAAGGCTGCACTGTCCGATCGGATAGGCAGCCTTTATCAAGTATATAATGAATAAAAAATGGGTGCTTAATCTTAATCTTTATGTTCTTTTCTGTAAGCATAGTAGAAGACAATCGGCAGGATCGAAAACGAAAGAATCATACAGATAATCAACCCACCGACAATCATAATGGCCAATGGTTTTTGGATTTCAGATCCCATTCCATTGGACAATGCCGCTGGCAGTAAGCCCATCGCACCCATAAGCGCAATCATTAAGATCGGCCTGATCCGGCTTTTTACCGCTTCGTAAATAGCGGGCTTGAGCCCCATTTTATTTAAGAGATTTTCTTTCATGACACCGATTAAAACAATCCCGTCGATTGTTGCGACACCAAAGAGAATAATAAAACCGATCCCGGCCGAGATCCCAAATGTCGTCCCCGTCATCCACAGGGATACAAACCCACCGATAAACGCAAAGGCAAGCGTCAGGGAGGAGATTAGTGTATCTTTTAGATTGCCAAAATTAGCATAGAGCAAGAGCAAGATCAATAGCAGTGAAACCGGAACCACCTGCATCAACTGTTTGGTAGCCCTTTCCTTGCTTTCAAACTCACCGGCCCAGACAACCTTGTAAGACTTGGGCAACTTAACGTCAGCCGCGATCTGTTTTTTTGCATCCGCAATGGTACTGCCCAGATCCCGACCCTCGATATTAAATCCGACACCGATGTAACGGGAATTCCCATCGCGATAGATAAATGCCGGCCCGGTATGATAGTCTATGGTCGCTATTTCCCGCAGTGGTACCTTCTGATCGTTCATCGTCGGGATAATGATGTTGCCGATCTTTTCGGGGCTATCGCGATACTGTTTCTGAAAGCGGAGACGGACGTCAAAGATACGCTCATTGTCGTAAAAATGCGTCACCGATTGCCCCCCGATGGTCATCTCAATAACGGATTGTACATCCCTGGTCGACACCCCATACTTCGCCATTTTGGAGTCATGCAGCTGAATCCGTAATTCGGGTAAGCCGATATTTTTAAACACGTTTACATCCGTGATCCCATCGACCTTTTGAAGTGATTCAGCAAATTTATTGGCTTTATTCTCCAGATCCTGGAGGTTCTCACCAAAAATCTTGATCACCAGCGGACTTTTTACGCCGGCCACATATTCCTCCACATTATCCTGAATCGGCTGGCTAAAACCAAAATTGATTCCCGGAAAAGTCTGCAGGCTGTCGCGCATCTGCCCGATCAGTTTCTCTTTCGATATTTTCCGCTTCCACTCCCCCTCTGGTTTCAATTCAATATTAAATTCGATATTGAAAAAACCTGTCGGATCCGTTCCGTCATTGGGTCTACCCGTCTGTGTCATAATAAAATCAATCTCGTCAAACTGCTTGATCAATTTTGTTTTCATCGTTTTGGTTAGCTTGACGGATTCCTCCAGGTTGACGCTATTGGGCAATGTCGCCCGGACATAAATGGCCCCTTCATTGAGCTTGGGCAGGAATTCCGAACCGTAATAGCTAAAGCGCACAATACAGACAACCAGCGCCAGTCCAAAAATCCCCAGGGTCCATTTGGGATGATCAAAGGCCTTCTTGAAGCCTTTAAAAATTACCTTTCGGCTTACCCGCGTTATTTTATTTTCATCCTCTTTGATATTCGTCTTCAACAGGTATTTACACATTGCTGGTACATAGGTCAGACTCAAGACCAAAGAGCCCAGCAGGGCGTAACCTAGGGTAAAGGCCAATGGTGAAAACATCTTTCCTTCCACCTTTTGAAAAGAGAAAATTGGCGTCAGTGCGACAATCAGGATCAATAAGGCAAAAAAGATATACCCTGCCACCGAGCCTGCACTTTTTTTAATGATGCCCAGCTTGGAGACCTTATTGAAACGGGCTGTCCCCAGCCGATGTGCCTCCTTTTCCAGGGAGACAAAAACAGTCTCCACGATCACCAGCGTACCCTCGAGCAATAGACCAAAGTCCAATGCCCCCATGGAAATCAGATTCGCCGGCAGCCCCTGTATTTTCAATAGAATGATCGCAAACAGGAAGGCCAATGGAATCACCGAGGCCACAATAAAGGTCGTCTTCCAGTTATTCAAAAAGATAAAGACAATGATCGAAACCAGGATAACACCCTCAATCAGATTTTTCGACACCGTATGCACCGTATTATTCACCAATTTTGTTCGGTCAATCACCGATTCAATCTTAATATTTTCCGGTAAGATACGGCCGTTCAATTCCTCAATTTTTTCTTTCAGGCGAGTCACTACTGCCGATGGATTTTCACCCCGGAGCATAATAACAATGCCTTGTACCAAGTCATCTTCCTCATTGAACCCCACCTGCCCAAGCCGTGGTTTGGCTCCCAATTCTATTTCAGCAACATGCTTGACCAAAATGGGCGTATTTCCTACCACCTTGATCAAAATATTGCCGATATCATCTATTTTGTCCAGCAGCCCCACGCCGCGCACGACATAGGCCTGATTTCCTTTTTGTATCACATCCCCGCCCACATTGATATTTGAGCGCGATACCGCTTCATATACATCCAAGGGCGAAAGGTTGTAGTTGGCCAGTTCTGTTGGATTGATCTTTATTTCATAGATCTTTTCTTCACCACCGAAGCTCACCACGTCCGCCACCCCGGGCACCCCAACGAGCTCCCGTTCGATCACCCAATCCTGAATGGCAGATACCTCCTTGATCGGCAGGTTGCTTTTGACCACATAGCGGAAGATCTCTCCTGTCGCCCCCGAAGGCGGTTCAATGGAACTTTCTGCCCCTTCCGGCAATTCAATGGAACGCATCTTGTTACCGGCATATTGCTGCGCATAGAAGTCTTCTACCTCATCCTCAAACTGCACCGTCACGACAGAGAGCCCAAACAGGGATATCGACCGCACATTCGTCTTTTTGGGGATGGTGTTCATTTCCTTGGTAACGGGCAGCGTGACGAATTTTTCAATCTCTTCGGCACTGCGTCCCGGCCATTGCGTGATGATCCGAACACGGGTATTGGTCACATCCGGAAATGCTTCGATCGGCGTATGCAGGTAAGCGAAAATTCCGCCGAACAATAAAGCCAGCGTAAAAAATAGCACCACCAGGGAATGTTTCAATGAAAATGAAACGATATTTTGTACAATTTTCTTCATCCTATCTATTCATCAATTCATCAAATACAATCAGTTCATTTTCTGTCAGCACGCGGTCTCCTTCCTCCAACCCCATTTCGACGAAAGCATATGTTTCGTTTTCCGATACGATATCGACAGCTTTCACGGATAGATCACAGTCGCTTTTGTAGATCACGACATAATTCTGATTGTTATGCAAGATCACCGCATCTTTGGGGATCGCCAATAAGGGTTGTTTCTGTCCTGCGGATCCCTTCTCGACCAATACATCCACGCTCATGCCCGGTTTGAGCCTCAGATCCTTATTGAGCAGCTTGACACGCGCTTTAACCACCCGTTCTTCGGGATCAAAAAAGTTGGACACCTGATCGATATAGCCTTCAAAATATTCGCCTTTGTAGGCCAGTGTTGTGATCCGGACATGAGCCCCATTTTTGACAAAGGGTAAGTTATTTGCGTAAATATTGACAGTCACCCAGACCTCATTCAGGTTGCTGATAGACAATAGATCCGTATCATCGCCTACCGTCATGCCCGGACTCACCTTTTTGTCAATGATGTACCCCGCTTTGGGCGCACGGATATAAAAAATACCGTTTTCGGCCGATCCGTTCAACAGCTTCATATTTGCCTTCACGTTCCGGATGCCGATCTGTACCGATTTCAGCTCGCTCTCCATTTCCTCCAGCTCACGTTGAGAAGCCATCCCGTCTTTCAGCATGCTGCGTAAACTATTCACTTTACTTTCCGCCAGGCGACTGCCGTTTTCCAGCTCGCGGAGTTCCTTTCCTAGATCATTGACCGAAGTTCCTTTGAGCGACACCAGCACCTGCCCTTTCTCTACATAATCACCCATTTTTACAGCAACGGACTGAACCATGCCCTGAATCGGGCTCTTCAATGCCGCAAGCTCATCCTGGTTATATTGAATTGCGCCATTTAAGGAGATCTGTTCAGACACATCTCGCTTTTGGATCGAATCAATTTTAATATGGCGTTTGAAATCATCACTGAGGCAAAAGCCTTTTGTCCCCACAATGTGCTGTTCCTCCTTTTGCTGTGACTGACAGCCCAACAGGAGACAAATAGACAAAAGCGTCCATGGCACTAAAACATTCCCTTTCATTGGACGATATCCTTTCCGACTAAATAGCTCAGTTCTTCGCCATACTGAAGATATTTTGCCCTTCGTTCCAATATTGATTCTTTGTTTTCCATATAATTATTGATAAAATCTATAAACTCAACGATGGTCAACCTGCGTTCCTGAAAATTTCGGACGTACCGTTCCAGGGCGACATCCAGTCTACCGTCAAATCCATTATCCGTAGCCTTCAGACTAGATTCCAGGTTGCTTAGACGTGCGGAAAGAAAATCGATCTCCCGTTCGATATCAATACGGAACTGCTCGATTTCAACCTTATTTTTTTCCAGTTCCAGCTTAGCGATCTTGATATTCCCCTGGTTTCTATTAAATAGGGGTAGATCCATGGACAGGCCCAGACCAATAAAATCACGCATAATATTCCCACCCCGATCATAGTTCACCGAAACCTCCAGGTTAGGTACACGTTCGGCTTTCTCAATTTCAAGTTGTGCCTCGCCTTTCTTGAATTCATTGTGGATGATTTTATAATCACTGCGATTATCCATAGCCATGATTTTCCATTCGTTTTGTCTATTCGCAATAAAGGCCGGGTTGCCGATGGTATCCGCGATGGAAAGTGCAGTTACCTTTGCCCCGAGATAACGTGCGACATCGTTCATTTTTGCAATTTTCTCCTGCTGGATTTCATTCAGCTTATTCCCAAAAGCCATGGATTCACTCTGGATCCGGAGGTAATCCATTTCGCTGACATTGCCTTCTTTCCACTGGTTTTGGTAAGACTGTGCCAGCTTCTGGAAGATTCCAACCTGATTGGCGTAAAGACGCTCCTTTTCCTGCAGCACCTGCAATTCCAAGCATTGGCTACGGAGGTCATATTTCAAATTGCGGAGCAATTCCTCAAACTGAAGTTGTGCATTTTCCTTTTCGAGGAGTTGCAGCTGTACCCGTTTTTTTCTTTTACCGGCCAGTTCAATCGTCTGCTCCAGTTCCATTTCCACCTGTTGGTACCGTCCGTAGTTCCCTATCAACGCCGGCAGCTCCTCACTGGAAGAGTTTTTCCAGAGGTTGACCTCACCGATGGAGATCTTGGGGTTGGGCCACAGCTTGGCCTGCAATACCGCTGCTTCAGCCTGTTTTAGCTGAAAACGCTGCGCCATCAGGGACAGGTTATGTGTTAGGAATACCTGTTCAATCTCCGATTTTTGCAAGCGCTTTTCGGGCATTTGCTGTGCAAATAGTCTGCTATTCAGACCAAGAAGAATAACTAATGTAATGCGTATTTTTCTCACTCTATTTTGTATTTTCACAAAACTAAGCGACAGGGATTACAGGCAACTTTAAGGTAAATTAAAGTTTGATTAGAAGAGATTAGAGAATGGTTAGAATTTTGGGAACAGCAGCGATACCGTCGTCCCCAGGTCATTGGAATGAATAGCAAAGTCCACGCCCTGATCTTTAAAAACGATCTGCGCAAAAGAAAGACCGATGCCACTGCCCTTGACTTTGCCGACATTTGTCGCGCGGTAAAAGGTCTGCTTCACTGCCTCCAGCTCCGCCTGCGGAATTCCGATACCCTGATCAATGATCTGCAAGGATAGGCGCTCATCCGCCGTCGTCATGCGTACCAGCACTTCCTGACCATTGGCATATTTAAGCGCGTTTTCGATCAGATTGGAGATCGACAATGCCAGGAGCATGCGATTGCCCCGAAAATTAAAATAACGTGGTTCATCCACTTCGAGCTCGATTTTCAAGGGTACAGTAAATGTTCTGGCAAATTTAGGCACCAGGTCCCAGACCACCTCATCGATGCGAAAGACCTCCATCGATCGCTTCAAGGCTTGATCTTCTGTCAGCAATAGAAAATTTCCGATCAGGTGATTTAGAAAATTGACGTGTTCGGTGATTGTCGCTGCCAGCTCCTGATACTCTTCCTGGCTACGGGCTTTCGTCCCAAAAACCTCCATGGACCCCAAAATACCGGCGAGTGGTGTACGAAACTCATGGGATACATAGCTCACAAAATTCTTTCGGATGATCATGTTTTCACTGATCCGGCGCAGGAGCGCATTGTAGCTTTCGATCAGGTCTTGCAGCTCATCTTTTGTCTTGATAACCGTCAACGGCTCCTGGATAGTATTTAAATCCTTATGTTGGATTTCCTGAATGACATTCCGGATGGGCAGATAAGCATATTTACTCAGCCAGAGCGACAGCAGGACGATGCTAATCAGCGCGACCAAGAAAACGAGCACGAGAATAAAAAGCAGGCGATTTAGCTGCTGATTAAAGTCCGTATTAGACTCTTTGACAAAGACAAAAAAATCACCCTGATTATCTGGATAATACAGACCAAAATAAAAGCTATCCTCCGTTTTAAAATAAACTGTTTTTTGAGATTTCAGCTGCGTCAACAAGCTTTTACTGATTTGATTATCGTATTTCAGGCCACCATAGCTCACCCGGCCTTCGGCATTGTAGACCGCTACCATGGCTCGTTTGACTAGACTTTCATATTGATTTTTGGATTCCAGATGCTTTAAAGGACTCTGTTCATCTGCCTCCAGATAATAGATACCGGCGATTTTTGCATTTTTTTCCAGCGAACTGATCAGATGCCGTTCCGAAGAATTATAGAATATCCAGTAGATGACCAGCGTAGCAAGTCCAAAAATGATCGTGAAGACCAAGGAAGAAAAAAGTGTCAGTCTGATCTTGAGGTTCATGGTCAGTCCGTTTTGAGCATGTAACCTACCCCTTTGACCGTCCTGATAATAGATGTATCACTGCCGTGGTCTACTTTCCCCCGCAGATAGGAGACGTACACATCCACGACATTGGTATTGTTATCAAAATCAATTCCCCAGACCGCCTGCAGGATCGCGGTACGTGAAAGGGTCTTATTGCGGTTTTCGATCAGGTACTTAAATAGCTTAAATTCTTTGGGGGAGAGATCGACATTTGCACCACCTTTATAGACTTCATAACGATCCAGATCCACTTTGAGATCACGAATCTCGATGCAGCTATCATTCACATTGGTTGTATTTTTATAGCTGTCGCGGCGTACCAAGGCTTTGATGCGACTGACGAGTTCCTTAAACGAAAAAGGTTTGACCAGGTAATCATCGGCACCACTTTCCAGGGCATCGACTTTATCTTCAATTTCACCAAGTGCGCTGAGGATCAGAACGGGAATATGATTTTTGCGGTAGCGTAGTGTTTTTGTAAACTGGATCCCATCGATTCCCGGCAACATAATATCCAATACCACTATATCCAGGGATTCGGCATTGACCCATTCCCGCGCCGCCTCAGCGGATTCCGCCAAAATGACCTGGTGGCCCAATTCTTCCAGCCCTTTCACCACAAAGCTACTGATACGACGATCATCTTCTACCAAAAGTATCTGCATAAACGGAGTTTATTTTTATACGGGGTTATAAAAATTACGAATTTCCCAATGGAATCTACAAGTATACGAAATTACAAATTAATCCTTAGACAGGCCACAGCCCTATATTACATCATATCGACCTGTCTATCCATATCTCGTGCAGCGCTGATCCCGGACCAGTTTCTTCACTGAGACCTTAACAGGACTAGAAAGCCAAAGTGGATCAAGTCGTAGTCAACCCCTATTTCAGGCACCGGGCGGTGACCAGCAGTTGGCCGACATGGCGCTGCGCATGTTCAGCCGCATGAAATAAAAGGCCAATCAGTGTCGTTGGTATACGCTTTCTTCCCAGAAAACGTTCTTCGGTCAAGGTCTTAGGATCAATTGCCGATAAGCGCTGCAAGGCCTGCTCAATCTGCAGATGTAAGTTTTCGACTAAAGTAGCTACGCTGAGCTCCGCATCTACGATCCCCTCCTGTTGGAGGTAATCGAATTGTTCGGCGGAGAGCGATTTATCCGCAGCATAGGTAAACATGCGGTCGATCACACCGCGAATATGCAGCAGATGAAATCCAATGCTGGCGTTGTCACAGGGACGCGCCCAGAGTTGCTCAGATGAAAGCTGCGCGGTATATTTTACAATATCTTCTTCTGCTTGCAGCAGCGCATGAGCCACCGGCTGCAAAAGATCGGGAATCCCGGCAATCGGTCCCCGCATCCAAACTTCTACGTTTTCCATACATGATTCTATAACCTATTTTCGTTTGCTCGTACTCTTTAATGCCCAGGCAACCAATACTGGCTGGAAAAATAAACGGGCAAGACGCTTCCCATCGCTGTCCAGTCCGAAACCATCCCGATGTTCAGTATATTGTGCGATATTGCCCGGAAACACCGCAACAAAAAAAGCCGCTGCAATTTTACCCACGGTAGCACGCTGTTTACCCCTGACCAATAGCAGCGCCGTACCCAGGGCAATTTCAGCAAAACCGGAATAGACCACCGTATCGTCTTTAGGGATCGGTACCCAATCCGGTACCTGCGCCTGAAATTCCTTCCGAGCAAAAGTCAGGTGACCAATTCCCGCGACCACCAAAAATGCACCTAAGCCATAGCGCGCGATCTTTTTAAAACAAGATTTTTCCATAACCTTTTTATTAGAAGACAGTACAGGGCGAAAATAGTTTGATAAGGGAAGCCCCTTCTTTCCCAAATGTTTCCAGAATCTATCTGAAACTTTACCCTGTGGCATTTTCTGTTTCCAAGCTAAAGACAGCCTGGACGACAAAAAATAAGCCGAAAACAGATGTAATAGAATTTAGTAAAATAGCAAATATGAAGAAATTAACTTGGTTAGCAGCTGTACTGATAACAGGCAGCGCATTGACATTTATGGCATGTGACAAAGATGATGCGATTGAAAGTGGCATCACGTATTCCGAACTACCACAGGCAGGAAAAACGATGATTGAATCTCATTTTGGAGCAAACACAGTAGCCAGCGTTACACGAAAAAACAATGCCGATACAGACGGTAGTCTCTATGAAGTCAGATTGAACAGTGGTATAGAGATCGATTTAGATAAAGATGGTAATTGGACCGATATTGACGGCAATCATCAAAGACTGCCCGATGCCTTAATCCCCGCGCCTATATTGAGTTATGTCGTTAAGCAATATCCAGCACCTTTATTCATTGAAGGTATTGACAAAGAACCTTATGGTTACCAAATAGATCTGTCCAATGATCTAGATTTAAAATTTAATACCGATGGCAACTTCATAGGTCTTGATTAATCAAGACCTATGAAGTATTTACTCATATCGCTGTGAATAAAAATCGAAATAGCCTTAGACCCGTCATTTCAATAACGCCACCCCAAGAAAATTCAACCAGCAACTATTACCACAGACAACAATAGTCGTCAACAAAGTCTCAGGAATACAAATCGACAGATGTAGCGATGATTCGCTTTATATTGAAAGATTGAGCTCGGCGATGTCCCCCAACACCTGAGTATCATTTAGATCAACACTTTTTGTTGTGCGCGCCACCTGATACAGGCCCGCAATCGGTAAAACAGCCGTAAAATCTTTTGGGTTCCCGTGTTTAAAGTTGAGCACTCCAGATATGCGGATATGAACACCTTTTAGATCTTCAATCTTTGCCCCTTTCTTTACGACCTTAAAACGGACAGATACATTTTTTGGTGCAGCAGCTCCCTCTAATGAGACCAGTAGAATATGTTCGAGATTGACATCCAATGCCGAATGTAAAGGTTTTACCTTTTTTATGACGACATTTTTCAATGTATCGTTTGTACGCTCGGCATTGAAAATAAAGACGCCACTTTTTGCATTTCGATCACCGCTATATTGTCCGGGGTGTTCCTGAACCATATAATCGACCGCGATCTTGACATTTTCATTAAACCGTTGTGCTAATTGTTTTTTTCTCCAAAAAAAAGCTCCCAAAAAAATGAATAGAATAACTAGAATACCCGTAACCATAAAACATGCGTTTAATTATAACATAAATAGATGGCTCAAAAGTAGGGGTTTTCCGCTTCTTTAAAGAACGACATAACCACTCTTAATCAGAATTATACGATAAAATTTCGAACTTGTAACGTATTAACTACAAATCAACTGCAAAACCTGCAATCCAAAAAATGTCATCATAAACAGGCCATTATCCGCAGCCTTTCTACCTGAGATTAAATAAAACTGTCCATCGAATTATTTAGCGCAAATATCACGTCAAACAAAACGAATCGTAAACAAAGTCTCACGGATATAAATAGACAAAAAAATGCCCAGTCTTAATGCGCATATTTGCTTCAACAAAAAGCAGATTAACATGAAAAAATATATCCTCGTTTTTAGTCTATCACTTTTCGCCATCACTGTCTCCGCACAGAAAAAGAAGAAAAAGCAGATCCCGCCACCAAAAGTGGAGGCTATCGCCGAACCACCAAAGGTGGAGGTCATTCCGGAAGTGCTGCCCGTGCATGAGGGGGAGCACGCTACAGAGCCTGCCATCTTTGCTGCGCCGATGCCCACAACGAGTACCCCTGCTATTCATGCCACAACAACCTGCGGAAAGGAAATACACTTCCAGGATATCGACGAATTTAAAAATGCAGATCTATCGAAGCTGAAAGAATTGTCTTTTAGTACCATGGTCTCGGGAAAAACGATCGAAAGTAGCCTTCTGCAGAAGATCCTAAACGAGGGCATACAATTGGAAGTTTTGGCAATCGAAAATTTCGCCCTGGATGCTTTTCCGGAAATCAAAACGCCCAATCATCGGTTGAAAAAGCTGACCTTAAGTCAAAATAAGTTAAAAATACTTCCGGCCAGTATTTCCAATCTTACCGCGCTTGAAGGTTTCGATTGCAACAACCCCTTGACAGAACTGCCGGCATCATTTGCGCAGCTCAAAAATCTACAGCAGCTCGGATTGAACAGCCACCTATTTACGGCCTTTCCAAAAGAAATCTTTAGCCTGAGCAAACTTTCCATATTATATCTATCAGGCAATTACAAAAGTGAAACGAAACTGGGGGAACTACCTGACCTGTTTCAGCAGCTACCTGAACTGAAAGAACTGGGGATACAAAATGCAGGATTATCTTCCCTGCCCAAATCTATCGCGACACTAAAAAAATTGGAAAAAGCTAATTTTTCCTACAACCAATTTAAATCGTTTCCCGAAGTACTGGCTACAAATCCCAAGCTGGTCTATGTCCCCTTTACCAATAATCCCATGAAATGGGAGCCATTCCTGGCCTCCGTCAAAAAGATAAAATGGAGCGGACTGTTCTTCCTGTATGAGACAGGCTTTACCAAAAAACAGTACGAACAGGTTCAGGATATTCTGACCAAAACAGATGTATATTACGACGGCATGAACGATTAAAATTTAGCGGATCTTTCAACGGCCTCTTTGGGCAGTCTGGTCGCAAGTCAAACGGCCAATAATCTAATATGATGATCAATAGCGATGAATAATTCAAACGAAAGTTATCTAAAAGAGACAAGGAAATTGTACGACAAAATTACGTACAAATTTCTGATGCCGGTGCTATATATTGTATTCCTGTGCGTCAGTCCGCCACCTGTTCTTATCTTTACGATAGTCTTGTCCCCGTTGCTGTTTATGCTATTTTTTAACCGCAAGATCTTCAGCAAAAAGTTCGCTATTTTTTCCTTTGTGGTCTATCTGACCGGGTCAACGATCTACTCCTGCTTACCGGAATTTCAATACCGGAGCTTTCTTTTTTTTCATCCCCGATGGACGGAAGTGGAGGGAAAAATTATTGATTACAAAATCCGTTGGACGCCAACGACAAGGCTGTCCGCCGCTTCGTCTACCGCATCCATTACCTACACGTACCGGGCTGGGAACAAAGAGCGGCAAGTTTACGCTTCGGAGGCAACCCGCCGTTACTCCAATAACTTATGGAATACAGACAGCGATATCGAAGGCCATAATTTGGCGCTTGACAGGCAGGTAAGGGAGTACATCAACGCTAAAAATTATAACATACTGTTTGATGGAGCGGATCGTTCCAGACTATTTATTCCCCTGGATTATTTTAGCTTTTGGGGCGCTCTTCCCTTTCAGATCATCCTCATGCTTTTAAAAGTCATCGTGGCATTGGCTATTATTGTTTCGTTGCCTTATATCTATGCATATGTACTTGAACGCATAAAGGAAAATCAGCGAAGAAAATATTGATGCCTCCGGTTGATCCCAACACGACTATCTAAACCTAATTTTCTACCAATTCAAAAACTTAGCATATTTTCCTATATTTATGCCATGCTCCAAGAGCTCCTGTTATGTCAATTGCTTAATACATCTTAAATCACTTGGAAAATTTGCAGACATCTCTACCTTATGATATCGAATCGCTTTTTCAGCAGTATTACAAACAGCTCTGTCTATTTGCAAACAATCTGCTGAATGACGAAGCGTTGGCTGAAGATATTGTCCAGAGCTTTTTCGCCGGACTCTGTGAGGGGCGGAATGCCTTGCCCGAAGATGAAGGTGCACGCAAGGGCTATCTTTTTATTGCCGTCCGCAACAACTGCCTCAAACAGATCCGAAGTGAAAAAATAAAAAGCAAGTACTTTGATCAGCTCGATAAGGACATGATCGAAGAACAGACGATCATGGATGCCATGATGCAGGCCGAAGTCATCAACCAGCTGATGGAAGCGATCAATCAATTGCCGCAGGGCTGTAAGCAGGTGCTGCACATGGCAATTTTTGAAAAGCTCTCCAACGATGAAATTGCCAATAACCTGACCATTTCCATTAACACGGTCAAAAGTCAGAAAAAAAGAGCGATACAGCTTCTACGTACGCGTCTGGATAGCCGGATGCTAGCACTCCTACTATTTTTACTCCCTGACTAACAATATTTTACAATTTTTTCCATTTTTCCTTCCATCCTTTTGCATCCCTTGTGGCTCTTTTAATCAAACAACCGATTGAAGAACATGAAGGATCACCAATTTATACTAGTAGATTACTTAGTAAAGCATTTTAGTGGGACATTAAGTCAGACTGATGTACAATCCCTCCAAAAGATCTTTGAAGATGATCCTACCCTGCGCGATCAATGGGACAGCTATATCAGCCAGGGTGTCAAATCCAGCGATGCCCAGTTTTGGAATAGCCTAGACCTGGATCAGGCAAGAACTAAAATCTTAACCCATGAATCGGCAAAATCCGCTATTCGATCAGTGGGCATTCGCAGCATCCGAAACCTAAAAATCTATGTGGGCTTGGCCGCCAGCCTGCTCCTTATTATTGGTGCCGCACTGTTCCTGAATAAAACACAGCAGGATAAGCAGATTGTCGCCGATCAGGTGTATCATTATAAAAATGACGTTTTACCGGGTGGACAGAAAGCGACACTCACACTTTCTAACGGTAAAACTGTGGAGCTATCGCAGGAACAGGCTACACTGAACGAACAGCATGGTGAACAGCTCCAAATTACGGATGGACAGCTACACTATAAACCAAACAATGGGCAAGCGGAACTTGCTACCTTAAAAAATACCCTGACCGTACCTGCATCGGGATTCTATCGCATGGTGCTACCAGACGGCACCAAAGTCTGGATCAATTCAGCTTCCGAACTCTCTTATCCGCTAGCCTTCGGCAAATCGATCCGACAAGTAGAACTGCGCGGAGAAGCTTACTTTGAAGTGGCGCACGAAAAAAATCGGCCATTTATTGTCCGTACTGCCCATGGTGACATCAAAGTCCTGGGGACAGCTTTCAATCTAACGGCCTACAACAGTGCCTCATCCAATGTCACCTTGATCAATGGCAGTATTCAGCTGACCAATAAAAACAAGACAACAAAACAGCTAATCCCCGGACAAAAAGTTGAATTCGATGGTAGCGATATGCGTATTACCCGGGCAAATATTGAAAAGGAAACCGCCTGGCAGCAGGGCTACTTCTATTTCGAGCACGACAAGATTCAGGATATTATGGAGCAACTGGCGCGATGGTATGATATTAAAGTCATTTATCAGGGTCAGATCACCAAGAAAACCTTTGGGGGAAGCATCAGCCGAGACGTCAGCCTGGCCGAAGCCCTGGAGCTGATAAAACGTGGCGCCGGAGTTGAATTTATCATTGACCAGAAAACCGTCACCGTAAAAAATAAGAATTAACAAGACAGTCAATTATCAAAGGAGGACCAATCTATGATCTAAATATTTACTTAACCAAACTTACCGGCACCGCATTATTCCGTGCTAACCAAAGGTACCTGAGTACCTGAATTAAACCAAAAACACCAATCCTATTGCTGAAAATATGAATTATTTCAAAAATTACCTATTCGGGAAAAGATCGACCGACCCTCGTTTTTCGCCCGTTATTTCGAAACGGATCAAAGCAACCCTGTTTCTGGGATTACTTTTTACCTATGGCGTATACGGTAAATCCGAAGCCCAGCAGGTTACCATGCATGTCAACAAAGGCGATCTGAAAACCATCTTTCAGGAAATCAAGAAACAGACCGGCTATCATTTCTTTTATGATGAAAGCCTCTTTAATGGCTTAAAGACAGTCAGCATCGATGCCAGCAATCAACGGCTGGAAACGGTGCTTAAAGAACTATCGGATGAGCTGCCTGTTCAGTTTGAGATCCACAAGAAACATGTTGTCGTGCTGCCCAATGCACCAAAAAAAACTGTTCAGATGCAACAACAATACAGCATTAAAGGCAGATTGACGTCCAAAAAAGACGGAGCGCCTATTGAAAATGCCACGATCAGTTTAAATGGCAGCACAAGCAGAACATCCTCTGACAGCAAAGGAAACTTTTCGTTAATCTCCGCACAACCAGCAGGAACCTTGACCATATCCCATCTTTCGTTTAAGCCACAGCAAGTATCCTTCAACAGTACGACAGCCGGCGATTTGAACATATCATTAGAAGAAAACGACAGCGCTTTGGAGGAAGTTGTTGTTGTCGGCTTCGGTACACAAAAGAAAGTCAACTTAACGGGGGCCATTTCACATGTAGGCAAAGAAGCTTTTGAGAATCGTCCGGTCGCCAATATCGGGCAGGCTTTACAGGGCCTTGTCCCCAACTTGAACATTACCTTTGGAAACGGTTCACCAAACAGTACGCCAGGATTTAACCTGAGAGGAGGTACCTCTATGAATTATAACGCGAATACAAAGGTTTTTGAATCCGTCAATGGCGACCCTTTGGTGATCATAGATGGGATTGAAAGCTCTACAGGCGCCCTGAATCAGCTCAATCCGAATGATATCATGGACATGTCTTTTGTCAAAGACGCCTCGGCAGCTGCAATCTATGGTACCAAAGCTGCCTATGGAGTCATCTTAGTTCGTACCAAACGCGGTGAATTCAATCAGAAAGGCAAGATAGCCTACAACTTCGATTCCAACTTTGATACGCCTTCTGGCCTTCCTGACATCCTCAACGCCTATGAGATCCAAAAATCGGGTATGGACCGAACACTATGGACAAATGGTAAACCCAACACATCGGATGAAAAAAGGCTGGAAATGATCCAAAAGTATATGGATAATCCAACGCCTGAAAATGCTTGGTATCAGGAGGGAAATAACATCATTTGGGTAGCCAATGTCAATCCATTTGAGGAAGCGGTCAAAAAATGGACCCCGATGCAAAAACATACGCTTAACCTCAGCGGTGGTGCCGAATCCATTAACTACTATATTTCCGGAGGCTTACAGAATCAATCGGGTATGTATAAGATCAACACCGATAAATTGAAACGCTACAATGCCCTGATGAATATCAATGCCAAAGTGAATAGCTGGTTCAGCGTTTTTGGGAAAATAGGTTTTGACCAGACCAATTTCAGCAGCCCTTATATTGTTGGCGGAAAGGGAAGCATCTGGTCTGCCATGATGGGCGAGACAAACAAAAACATCAATATGCCCATCCAAACGGGGCCAAATGATCCTTTGCCCAATACCTACACCGATAACATTCTTGCCTGGTTGAGTTATGGTGCTAACAACCAGTCCACGGACAGAAGAGTATCACTATTGATCTCTCCCGAATTTACCCTTATACCCAATGCACTGAAACTAAAGGCAGACCTCAGCTATCAGCCGCAGTCTTATAGCCTGAATCGGTATAGTCCAAAATTCAACCAAATAATAGATTCCTGGAAGTATTCCTCCCAACAAGCCGACGCAGGAGAGAATCAGGCTTATTTTGATAACAACAACACCAATAAATATTTGGTTAATATCTATGCTGATTACAAAAAGACCTGGGCCGAGAAACATAATTTTTCCACTGTCGTGGGATATAATCAGGAACAGACAAAATTTAATCAGATCACCAATAAATTCCGGAAACTGATCTCAGCAGATATACAGAATCCTGATGCTGCAGAGGATCCATCTTTGCATACCGTATCCCGAAATGCATATACGCTTGCCGGCCGTGCCGTATTCGGACGGGTGAACTACAACTATGCCGAAAAGTATTTCTTTGAGAGCAATCTGCGTTATGATGGTAGTTCCAAATTTACAAAGAATGATCGGTTTGTTACCTTTCCATCTTTCTCTGCTGGCTGGCGGATCTCGCAGGAGGGTTTTATGGAAGGTACAAGAAACTGGCTCAACGAACTTAAGCTGCGCGGAAGCTGGGGAAAATTAGGCAATCAGCCTTCCTCCATCTATCCTTATCAGGCAACAATGGAAACAGGAAAAGCTCCTTATCTGATCAATGGGGAACAGATCGTCTATATCAACCCACCTGGCCTAGTTTCCCCTTATCTGACTTTCGAAAAGGCCAGAACCTGGAACATCGGTTTAGATGGTACATTTCTCAAAAACAGACTCGATGTTACCTTTGAGTATTACAACAGAAAAACCACGGATATCCTGACTGATGGCAGTGCCGCGTTCCCATCCGTTTTGGGTACGGTTGCACCTTTGGAAAATTCAGGGATACTGGAGACAAAAGGATTCGAACTTTCTTTCCTTTGGAAGCAGACGATTAACAATGAGCTCCGCTATCGTGTCGGTCTTAACCTCTCCGACTACCTGACCAAAGTACAGCATTATGCTTCTAATACGACCATGATGATTGTCAATCAATCAAACAGAGAAGTGATGTATGATGGGAAAACCGTTGGCGAAATATGGGGATACCGTACCGGCGGGATACTGCAGGAAAGTGATTTTGCCGGCAAAAATCCACTCAATGGCAACTGGATTTACAATGGCGCTTATCAGGGAACGGTATTTCCCGGCTATATCTGGTACCAGGATCTGGGCGGACCTGAGGGAATTCCGGACGGTAAAATAGATGCTGGTTTGAATACGCTGGCAAATCCGGGTGACCGTGTCGTTATCGGAAATTCCACACCACGTTATCGGTTTGGGATCACTGGAAATGTGCAGTACAAAAATTTCGATCTTGATTTCCTATTCCAGGGCGTACTGAAACGTGATATCTGGACTGGCTTATCGTCCTATTGGGGCGGTGGCGCTGGCTCAAAATGGATGTACGAACGGTCCTGGACTCCGGATCGTACTGATGCCGAATTTCCCATGTATGGCCTTTCGGTCGACGTTCAGGACCGATATCTGATCAACGGTGCCTACCTCAGACTCAAACAAGCCGTATTGGGTTATACCCTGCCCAAAGAGCTGACCAAACGAGTTGGCGTCGAGCGGTTACGCTTCACACTGGCCGGTTACAATATCTTTGAAGTGACTAAAATACCAACAATTTTTGACGTCGACCAGATATCCGCCGATTATCCGCAAAAGAGATCCATTGCTTTTGGTGCCCAAATTGTCTTCTAACTAAACTATTATGAAAAAGAACATATTCAGATTAATCGTGATCGGTGCAGCATCATCTCTCTTGTTGACCCAGTCCTGTAACGATAAATTTTTACAACTAAGTCCTGAGACCGACCTATCGAAGGACAACTCATTATATACTGAAACCGAATTGAAACTCTACCTGAATAACCTCTATAGCCGGTATATTCTAGGGCATGGTACGGGCTGGGCAGATGCCAAAGTCAATCCCAATGTGGTTGGCGGCAGCCATCTGCTGGCCAGCGATTTTATGACCGACAATATGGTCCGTTATGGCAATATCAGCAGTATCCTGGATAACACATTTATTCCGCCAAATGGAGGCGCTTCGGTCGACTGGACATGGGAAAATCTGCGCTCGGTCAATTATTTCATCCAAAACTACACAAATGCATTGCCCGCGGTCAATAATGACATTACCCGACTGAACAAATATATCGGGGAGGCGTATTTCTTTAAATCCATGGATTATTATCGCAAACTGATGTTGTTTGGCGATGTACCCTGGATTTCTAGTGATTTCAATATCGACAGTAAGGAATTGTTCAATCCTAGGGATAAGCGCACCGTGGTCGCTGATTCCTTAATGAAGACGATCGATATGGCCATTGCGGGACTGGAAGGCGTCACCGGCCGTCCCGATGGACGCATCAATCAGGATATGGCACTATTTTTAAAAGCACGGATAGGCCTGTTCGAAGGTTCCTTTCGAACCTATCACAACGAGCTATCCTTGCAAAGTACAGCAAAATCTTTCCTAGAAGCTTCTGTAGATGCCTGTGAAAAAATCATAGCCACTGGTCGCTATCAGCTCTATGCCACAGGCGATAGCCCTTATTGGAAAATGTTTACGTTTAAGAAAGACCCAAATTCTGACGGTAATAAAGAGGCTATTTTGGCCAGGGTATACAATGGTACTGTGGTGGGCCATGCCACTCAACGGTATTGGGATCAGAACAACAGTGTCTCAGGCGGGCGACCAGCGGGAGGTGCAACACGTGGGCTTATTGACGAATACCTCTGTATTGACGGGAAACCGATCTATACCTCGGGCGCGGCTGGCAACTACACTGCCAACCCCCTATTCAAAGGATATGATGGCCTATGGTCCGAACTTGAAAACCGCGATCCGCGCCTGAAGCAGACCATTAATTATCCAGGTGAAAACCGCTCCCTGTTTAACAGAACGGATGGGACCACCAGTCTCGAAAAAAATGGGATTACCTATCCTCGACTATCCTATAATGTAGGCGGCGGCACAACTGTGACGGGCTACCTTCCCATTAAACACTGGATGGGCGACCGGACCGAAAATGAAGCGACAACAAACGGCCAGCAAACGGCTATCGAATTCCGCTATGGCGAAGTGCTACTGATGTTGGCCGAAGCAAAAGCAATCTTAGGTACGCTGACCCAGAATGATCTGGACCGGACGATCAACCTGTTGCGCCAGCGCGCAGGATTTGACTTTGCAAAATATCCTGGCAGCAAATTAGAGCTTGGCAACCCGCCGGCAGACCCCAGGCTTGATGAGATCTACGCGTCCAAACTTGATTATGCCGTTAGCCCTATCATCCGTGAAATCAGGCGTGAACGTCGTGTAGAAATGGTCTTGGAAGACCGCCGTTACGAAGACCTGATGCGCTGGAAAGCCGGCAATCTGATGACCGTTCCCTTACGTGGAATGAAATTTACAGCCGAAAAAGGAAAACTATACGATGGTTCGCATACCGCAAAACCTATTATCGCCCTAAAAGAAGAAGTCAATAAAGACATCTTTTTGGATAATAATGGATTTATTATCGCATATCCGAGGAGTGCCACCATCACAAACGGCGTCGCATTATGGGCAGACTACCGCTACTATTGGCCATTACCTTTATATGACCTCACGTTGGACGGTAGCCAGCTGGTTCAGAACCCAGGATGGTTGGGTGCAAAATAATGAGGATAAAAAAGAAATAATATCATGAAAATTAGATCAAATATATACCTATTGCTAAGCTGCCTGTGCGGAAGTTTAGTTTTTCATTCCTGCAAAAAAGATCTTGGTCCGATCAAAGACAATTTAACTGTTCGGGAGGCCGTAAATTCGGGGGGCTTTATGCAGATCCCTGTTAAAATCGGTACACCGCTCCAGATCAATCTGGCAGTCAATCCCGGAAACCGTACTGTAACAGACGCGACCTATAGCAACAAACATCCTGAAATTGCCACGTATAGCAATACCGGGCTGGTTACTGGCTTAGCCGTCGGCAAGGACACTGTCACCATACGATCTGGCGAACTCAATGTATGGTATATTGTCAATGTCACGAACTAATAGCCGACAGTCGGTCAAAAAAATGGTAGAGGTGACCATCGCTTTAATTTAGCGTGTTTAGTTTGACTATCAGGCCGGATGGCCTGATAGTCTTCTTTTATTGACCCCCGAAAATAGCACCGCCAAAAACTAGCGATAGACAAGCGATAGTAAATGAAAGGGATAAAAGCAATTCCAACACATGAAAAGAATAACGATAAAAGATATTGCCAAGGCCATGGGCTACTCCATAGGCACTATATCCAAAGCGCTCTCAAATAGTCACGAAATCAGCCCGTTAACTAAAGCTGAAATTCAAAAATTTGCTAATGAGAATGGTTATCAATCCAATCAATATGCTAAACTATTGCGTAAGGGGCGAACAAATATTATCGGTATGATTGTTCCTTCGATCGGCAATCCATTTTTCTCGCAGATTCTCGAAGGTATTGAAAGAGAGATGTCCGAAACGAATTATAACCTGATCATTATGCAGAGCGCGGACGACCCGCAGCTTGAATTGAAACATTTAGAAATGTTATCTAAAAAGGGTGCAGACGCTGTCGTCATTGCAGCTACAGGGAATAATATTTCGTTAAAATATCTCCAAAGATTAAAAGATGAGGGTATCCCTATTGTCCTTATTGACCGGACCAATTATAATATAAATACGTATAAAATTGGAATAGATAATTTTAAAGTGGTTTACCAAGGTATTTCTCAGCTGGTCAATCGGGGCAAAAGGAAAATTCTGTTTATTTCCAATCTGTCGCCGGGAACATCAACCGAGCGCCGGCGCGGTTATATTCAATGTCTGCGGGATTTTGACATAGCTTATAATTCGGATTACCTCCTATCGATAGAAACCAATAGCGAAAGAACGGATGTGTTGGATCAATTAAAAAATCAGCTCACACATCTCGTTAATTCAAGCACCCCACCCGAAGCAATTTTTACCGCCTCAGATCAACTCACCTATTTAACCTTAGAGGCTTTACAGGCTATCGGAATAGCCGTACCGGATCGTTTAGCCCTGATCGGTTTCGCTAATTTTCAATACACAAATATTTTTCAGCCGTCATTGTCAAGCATTGTACAGCCTTCGCGTGAAATCGGGTCTCAGGCTTTCGCTATTCTCCATAAAATTTTGGACAGTTCGGATAACGAGATTGCAACACGGTATCAAAACATTGAATTACAAGCTTCTATCCTGACACGCAAGTCCTCTGAATAAAGTACATCAATTTAAACGTTTTCGTAAGTTACGCAAACGTTTGACTTAAACGCAAATCACTATAAATCAAAATATATTCTCTACTATAGATTTGTGTTTGGGTAGATCCTAAGTAACCCATACGCATCAACAATTATAAATACTTATTTCAAAAATTATGAAAAAACAAACAAAAAAATGGATGCAAATCATTCAAGGAATTGCGTTGTCCGCCACAGTCCTATCACTTTTTTTCGCTTGTTCAAAGCCATTGTCAGAACAAAATACCACAGAAATCCGACGGTCAAAGGCGTCCTCCAATGGTGTTATAGACACCTCCCTAGCCAATCTCCAATTTGTAACTAATCCAGTAAACCTCAATATCATTATGTTTGTACCCACAGACAATCCAGCCTTACCCGGCTACAAAACCCGGCTATCGCAGCTGTTTGTCCATTTCCAGGACTGGCTACATAATGAAATGGGACGCTATGGCTACAGCAATTATCTGGGCCTGGCAAAAGATAGTACAGGTCTGGTCAACATTATTGAAATTCCGGCGGCGGGAGCTCAAGCGGACTACCCGTACAGCTCAGCGATATCAGCCGGTAAAATTATCAATGAGATCAATGCCTACAAAACCAGCCATCCGGGCCAATTTTCATCCAACAATCACTATTTGGTCCTTTTGCCGGCAAGAACAGATGGCGATGGCAGCCAGCCATTCTATGGCTATGGAAAATACTGCTTTGCCGTGGACAATTCCTCCATGTCTGTCAATGGAATTCCAAATCCAAGCTCAAACTACCTCGGCGGTATGCTACATGAATTGGGCCATGGATTAAACCTACCTCATAACCATGCTAAATATGTCAGTGAAGAACCTACATTGGGCACATCACTGATGGGAAGTGGCAATGTGAGCTTTAGCAAGGGACTGCCTACTTTCCTAACCGGCTCCGATGCAGCAATTCTCAGCAGAAATGAAGTTTTTCAATCTGCCGTGGCGACTTCTAGTCCTTACCAAGCGCCCACTTATTCCATACAACCTCAATTTGCCATTGACAACAGTCAGCAAAAAATCTTTATTACCGGAAACTATACATCTAATTTACCTGTGAGCGAGATATTGGTCTATATGGATCCCAATGCGAACAACGAAGGTACCGGAGCCAACAAAGATTACAATGCAGTCACATGGAAATTTACGCCGCTTTCTTCAGGTAGCATCCAAGGAACAATAGACCTCAATGAACTTTACTACAAAGGCAATACACCTTACGAACTTAAAGTAAAATTATTATTGCAAAATGGATACACCACGTCCAATGTTTACGACTTCAACTATGTCAACGGGCTCATGACGACCAATCAAGATTCGGTGTATACCTATTCCAATGCATCATATGCCGGCGTGAAAGGGAGCTTTGGTAAAGGGCAATATACCACATCGGATTTATTGGCAAAAGGCGTGACAGACAATAGCATCTCTTCCATTAAAGTTGGCGCCAATGTTAAAGTCACGTTATACAACGGAAATAATTTTACTGGCGATAGCCTCGTCGTCACATCTTCGTCTTCCTACCTTTCGACTTTCAACGATAAAGTTTCATCTATGAAAGTACAAAACCGTTAGAAAAGGCTGATAGCTACGATGAATACATTAATTTTTAATAACATAAGAACAATCCTGCTTCTGCTATTTGCTTTGGCAGGATTGAACCTGTCTGGCCAGCCCGCCCCCTGGTTTACCGATGGCAAATTTGGTCTGTTTCTGCACTGGGGGTTGTATTCCCAGACGGCAGGGGACTGGAATGGGCACCCCACCAAGGGCGGTGAGCATTTTATGCTCTACGAGCGGATCCCCGTTAAGACCTATGCCAAGATCGCCGATCAGTTTAACCCGACCGGCTTTGATGCCGACCGTTGGGTGCAGATGGCCCACGACGCCGGCATGAAGTATATTGTGATCACCGCAAAGCATCACGATGGCTTTTCGATGTACAATTCGGCTGTCAGTGATTATAATATCGTCAAGAGAACGCCCTGGGCCAAAGATCCGATGCTCGCGCTCGCGGCGGCCTGCAAGAAATACGGGTTAAAGCTCTGTTTCTATTATTCCCTGGGCCGCGACTGGGAAAACCCCGATGTACCGACCAACTGGCCGACAAAAGCCGGCCGCAGCAATACCTGGGACTACCCCGATGAAGATGCCAAAGACCTGAACAAGTATGTTGAGAACAAGGTCAAACCGCAGCTTCGTGAATTGCTGACCCAGTACGGTCCCATTGGTATTATCTGGTTTGACACACCCGAGCTGATTACAAAAAAACAGAGCAGCGAGATCCGTGATCTGATCCACTCCATTCAACCCCAGTGCATTATCAATAGCCGGATTGGTAACGGTCTGGGCGATTATGCCGTGGTCGAGCAAACGCTGGTTTCAACGGCGCGGAAGAACTGGGAGGCCTGCATTACGATGAGTGAAAATTGGGGCTATAACCGGCACGATCAGAAATGGAAAAGCCCTGAATTGCTGGTACGCAACCTGATTGAGGTTGTCAGCAAGGGAGGTAACCTCCTACTCAATGTGGGCCCCAAAGGCGATGGTACCTGGCCCGTCGAAAGTCAGAAAAACCTACAAGCCATAGGTGTCTGGATGAAGGTCAACGGTGAAGCCCTATACGGCACAACCGTTTGGAACGGCAGTAAGGAAGTCGCAGCAGCGCAAGTGGCAAAAAAAGAATCCGAAAAAGATAAAGCAGGCATGAAGGATGCCGTCAATGACGCTACCTCTAAAGAGATCATTACAGACTATCGCTTTACCCAGAAAGGTAATATTGTCTACCTCTTTGTACGGAGCCCCTCAACGGCGAGGATTGACATTCCGGAGCTTGCGAAAAATAAACTTGCGATCAGTTCGATCAGCCTTCTCGGAGACCAGTCTAAGGTGAAATGGACACAGGGGAATGACGCCTTAGATCTTCTTTTACCTGCTCCCAAAGACAAGGCCATTCCGGTGTATGTCTATAAGATCAAATCAAAAAATTAACTTATGAAGATCCCCGATAGCGCAACTGTCGGGGATTTCGTATTGTTGTTTCTTTTCAGTTTGCCGCAGTTTCCTACGGCGGTCCGAACCGGTCAAATTCCATGGCATAGGACATCATTTCCTGGAGATGTGGCAGATTATAATCATGCTTTTCCAGCAATTGGCTTTGCAGCTTTACCCATAAGGTTTTAGGATGCACCACATAACAATAACTGAGAATATTGCCCCACATACCATTATGCCAATGTTCAGGAGACTCCTTCCAAAACTTCTTGTGCAGCGGGTCTGTCGTATTAGCAGCATAAGCGATCATTTTGATCAGTTCCTCCTCGGTCCACAGCTTTTCATGATCATTGTAATAGCGATTGATTGCATGGGTAACATATTTTTGGAGTGCGATCACATAAGCATTGTCCTGCGCTGTGGTATTGTTCTGAATGTAACTGAGGATCGCGGTATCGATCTTTAGCTGATGGTTTTCATCCCGTGTAAAGATGAGATTATCCGTAATATATTCTGGGTTGCCTTTATACGCTGCCATAATCTCACTGATCGGGATCATATCTTTGTCTCTTAGATCCGTTCCCTGATTCAGGTTGAAGTTAGATTTTTGTTGTCTCTCCTGAAATGATACCTCAAGCTCATCCCCAATCTGGCCTACTTCTAGTGTGATTGGCTGTGCTATTTTGTCCGTCAATGTAACCTCCCATTTGCCCATGTACCTCAATTTGGTTGCGTCATAAAAATAGACGACATATAAATGACCATATTCTAAAAAGGCATCCAGTATAATTACCTTGTTGGGCCCATGACCATACGCAAAAACCTGGCATCCCTGCTCGCATACATCATCAGCGGTCTGATCGACATAACTGACATCATTGATAGAAAAGCTGACACTTCTTTTTGAAAGAGTGACAGAAATTTTCTGAAGTTCATTGAAACACCTATTGGGACTGTACTGTTCGCCATAGCATTTCAGCGGTATTTGCTCAAATGGGATGATCGCTGCCGTATCCTGTGGAGAAATGCTATGGGCTCCCGCTGAGGTACGGTTATCACCGCAAGATGCTACTCCTAAGAAAACAAGTAAACCTATTAAAAACACTATTTTTTTCATTCGTATAAATGATCTGTAAGTATCTAAGCACATCCATATCAATGCGCTTCACACTAAAAATAGCGATATTATACCTTGTCTATCAAACGATTTTATATCCGTATCGTATCATTTAATATCCGCTGTTTTTTTAAGAAGAGACTAAATGAAACAAGGTAAACGCCTGAATTTAGGAAATTCAGGCGTTTGGGTTATTGGATTTATTTCCAGTTTTTGATGATTTCACTCATCTTGTCAAAGGAGGTTTCGCCGCCGCCCGTACTTCGGTAGACGATCTTTCCATTGGGATCCACGAGGATCTTTGTCGGGAATCCGGTGATATTCAGCCGTAGGACAAAATTGTTGCTACCTTTGTCGTTCAATATTTGCACCCAGTTGAGCTCGTGCTGCTCGATGGCTTTGCGCCAGCTCTCATTTTTATCGGACGCAATGCCTAGCACACGCAGCTGATCGGGATAGCTATCTCTCAGTTTTTTCAGATCAGGCACATCGGCCATACAAGGACCACACCATGAGCCCCAAAAATCGATGAGATAAAATTTGCCTTTCCAGCTGTTCGAGTCGAATGCCTTACCGTCATAGGTATTGCTACTGTTGATCTGGAAGATGGACTTGCCTACATCGTATTTGCTGCCGGCTACACGATTCTTTAAAGAGGTATAGAAAGGCGAGCTTTGGTACGCCTTATCTACGGTAGGTAACAGTGCCTCCACCGTCTCGATCGTTACAATCTCCCTGACCAGCATATCCTCAAGGTAATACAGGCCGGTTACAGACGAAACATTCTTCTTTAGAAAGTCGTTCATGTATTTAGCGGCTTGGGCATCGATCTCTTCTTGCTCGGCTGCAAGACGTTTGTTTTGCACCGCATCTGAAGTGTCTTTTGCCAGTTTCAGCTCGATATTGGCCGATCTATTCAACAGTGGGTGATAGCCTCTATTTAGCTTACTGATGATACTGTTTTCTTTATCCCCACTAGGATATACCTCGGCAAAGTCGGATAGCTTTCCTTTGAGTAATATCTTGCCACCCGGCATGGCTACAAACCAGATGGATTGGCTTTTGACAGGGATATACCCTCGGTCTACACGCTTAAAAAGCGATTCGGTCGGAAGGGTGAGCCGTACGATTAAGGGCATAGAGGTCGTGTCCTGATAAAATATCTGCCCGTTTTTCGTGCTGCCTTTTTTGTAATAGGCATCGGTCACACCATTCCAGACGGTCATGTTGTAGGTGCTATCCTTAAAGTCAGCGATCTGGGAAGTCACCGTAAATGTTTTGCTCTGCCCAAAGCTATGCAGGCTGCTGGCTACCAATAGGCCTGTGAGGACGAATAATTTTCTTAGTTTCATGATCGAATTGATTAGCTAAATAATAGTTTTCTAGTATGGATTCTGTTGTATCTGTCCCTTGCTGGCATCTATCTCTACACCGTTGATCGGTAAGACCAGATGCTTGCTTTCCAGGGTGTAAGTTTTAGGCGTATTGAGGTCAACAGCTGTTATACTGACCTGGTAGAAATCTCTTTTTACAGTGATATCATCCGCAGCATAGTCGTTGACGCTAAATCGGCGTATATCGTACCAGCGCATCACAAACGGAAGCTCACGGCGTCGCTCGGCGAGCACCTGTTTGATGGCTTCGTCTTTGTTAAAAGCCGTAAGCGCACTATAAGTAGACATCCGTTTTTGACGTAGGGTATTGACCGCCGATAAGGCGTTTGGAACATCCCCTTTACGGGCCAGCACCTCGGCTTTATTCAGAAGCATCTCCGCTCTTGTAGGACCTGAAATCAAGGTGCTACCATCGGTAAACATGGTGTACCGATACGCTGTTGGTGTCACAACACTGAAACGACGGCCTCCATTAGGGATCATCAGGTGCTTGTAACGGAGGTCGTTGGCCTGATCGTATAGGGCCACCAATGCGCTGCTCGGACTATACCATTGTGCGCCTGTGTATTGATAGCGGCTGTAATAGAGCTCACCCCAATAGAGGTATTTTGCGGCATTCCAGTCGTTTAACTCACTGTACTTGAGTGTTGCAGCCGGATTGCTGTATGAAGCGCTTCTGCCCGGAAGAATGCTGTTGTAATCTATTAAGCTTACAGTACTAGACTCAAGTGCTTTGTTTGATTCGGCCAAACTCTTATCATAGTCACCAGTGAATAGATAATACCGGCTCATAAAAGCGGAAATGGCTTTTTGGCTCACACGCCAGGTCTTTCTAGGATCAACATCGGTTTCGGCTACTTTCTTTGCTTCTTCGATATCGGCCAGGATAAAATCGTAGGTTTCTTTCAAGGTTGCGCGTTTTAAGGACTCCTCGTAATCTACGCTACGCTTTAAGGGAAGTCCTAAGCTATTCATATTGGCCGCAGTGTATGGCGCACAATAGTTGTTGACAAGGATCCAGTAAGACATCGCCCGGATAAAATGGGCATCTGCTTTTACCCGTCTGCGACTGGCCTCGTCACCGCTCACCAGATCTATGTTTTTTAAAATGACATTTGCGGTGAAGATCTTTTTGTATTCTCCGCTCCACAGCTCGTCCGTAGCGAGGTTTTCAATACCCTCAGGAGAGGATACATAACGCTGGAGATTGCTGACGGTGAAAGCCGTAACATTGTTTTTGTACAGCTCCTTGCTGATCTCGGTGTCATCCGTAGCGTAGGTTGCTGCGTAATTCTCTTCTCTGGAAAATGCGGTCGCGTTATCTACCAGGGCCTCCAACTGATCTACGGTTTTGATACTGGCCTGTTTTTTGGGTTCTTCGGATAAATATTTTTTGCAGCTTGCGGTCATTAGTATCGTAGCGGCAAGCCCTATATATGTGAACACTCTCATGTCTGTCTGTTATTAAAATTGAAAATTGATACCGAATGTATAACTCTGTGCAGGACGCATCGTGCCCGGTAACCAATCCGGATTGTAACCTTTCGTATTGGCACGCCAGATCAAACCCAGGTCACGGGCCTGGACGAATAGGTTGACATTGTTCAGGCGGATGGCTTCTGTCCAGCGGTTGGACAGTTTGTACCCTAAGCTAAGCTCTTTAAATTCAATGTAAGATGATTTTTCGACCTGGCTGCTCAATGCCTCACTGTAACGGTCCCAAAGGTATAGATTGGTCTCATCAGGCAGTGCAAATCCCGGAATATCAGGATTTCCGGCAAGCACATCATTGACGTACTTGTTGACGAAAGTCTTGTTTGACCCTACAAGTGCGGCATAGTTGAAGATAGGATTGCGGTATACCCCGCCCATCTTGCCCAATAGGATAAACATGATGTTGAAGTTGCCTACCTGTACCGTATTGGTCCAGCCCAAAGTATGTGGTGGTACGTCAGTACCCATATAATGGAGAAAAGGAAGTCCTAAACCTCTATTGTAAATAGAGACATCATTAAATGTCTGCGGGCTATTGTTTGGTCCGGCTACATGCGGTACACCATCGATCATGCCGATATAATCGAATGCGTAAACCGAACCGACGGGGCGGCCTTCGACAAAAGCCCCAGAGATCAACTGATAGGTGTAGAGCGACGGATTGTACAGCGCATCAATATTGTTGGCATTGTATGCATAATTGAAATTTGTGCTGTACTGAATATTCTTGGATACAGCTAAGTTGGTACCCAACGCGAGCTCAAATCCTTTGTTGGTGATCTCGGCATTGTTAAATTTCTGCGATTTGGTTCCTGTCGCTGAGGGCAGGGCAATCTGCCCGATAATGCCCGAACCTTTTTTGCGGTATAGATCCACCGAACCGAAAAACTTGCTCTTGAAAAAGGAGAAGTCTATTCCGAAGTTGGTCGAAGCGGTTTTTTCCCAGCGCAGTCTTGGGTTTCCATTGTCGGCAATGGTGGCGGTAATGGTTCCTGTTGAAGAATTTAAGCTCCCACCCACATTGAGCAATGTCGCTGTCGACGTCGAATTTTCCATGTTGCCGTTTTTACCATAGGTCAGGCGCATCTCCAGACGGTCTACATAGTCCTGCGTGGTCATAAAGTTTTCTTTGGCGAGATTCCACTTGGCACCTACAGACCACAACGGTGACCAGCGCAATTTGGGGTCGTCTGTAATGAAATTGGATGCATCGCTCCGTATGCTACCCGATAGGGTGTAACGGCTGAGATAGGTATAGGCCGCATTTCCATAAAGGGAGATGAACTTGTTTTTCTGCCATCTGAATGTTGTATTGCCCCCCGGAATAGTGGTTGGGGAACCTTCAAAATCGGTAAACTGATCTACTGAGCTACCATAACCGTAAGGCGGTGTCGTTGCCTGAAGCTTATCACCATAGTAGCCATATACCGTAGGGTTGATCGTACCCTTGGTCAAGTATTGTGATACTTCCATACCTCCGATGGCTGAGATATGATGATCAGCACCGAACACCCTATCAAAATTCAATTGATTCCGAAAGACAAAACTCTGTATGTCCTCCTGCCCTAGTTCCTCCGCATTGAATCCATCTTCGTATTGTAACATTCCACGTCTCAGGATTCCGCCTTTAGGGATATAAGCCTTACCTACTGTCTTGGTGCCATCGTCGTACTGTGTTTTACTATTGATCAGACTACGTACGTAGAAGGTACTCTCATCATAGATACGCTCGCGATCGATCTTGTTGCGCTCATATTGAAACTTGGTATCGAAAGTAAGCCCCGGAATAATCTTTAGATTAAGTCCGGTCTGTACACGGGCATTGAGACGTTCGTCGGTAAAGTCGCGGCCACGTACTTCGCGTAGCAGGTTGTACGACCAATCCGAATAGGTGAATTTTCCAGTAGGGATAAGCCCCAGCTGCTCGCGGTTATAGTCTTTTAGATTGACGCCGTAACTACCATCTTGGTTCAATAGCAGCTCATAAGGCGATAGTTCCTCTATTTCAGCAATGGTCGCACCGCCGTATTGTTGTTTTTTGTACTGCAGGTTGGCGCCCAGGTTGAACTTTAAGAAAGAGGTAATGTTGAAATCGTTGTTGAAATTCAAGTTGAAACGATCATAACCGTTTTTCTGAAAAGAACCTTTACTGTTTTCATAGAGAACGGAAGTGTAGTTGCGTATACGCTCGTTGCCAGCCTGCAAATTGACATTGTATTGATTGAGTACGGCTCTTTGCGTCAGCTGGTCCCGGAGCTGGCTCCGATTATTGATTTTGCTCAATCTGTCTAGCTCGGCGTTCATATCGGCTGTAGACATTGTGCCGTATTGATTGGCATAAAGCGCTTCCTGCGCTAGCGTCAACGAGTTGGTAATATCTCCAAACGAATTCGCATAGGGGTAAAAAGTCCAGTTGTTTTCATAAGCCTTACGTTCGTAGGCAACCTGATCGGCTGAATTGGCCTGGGTAAGGATGTAGTTGAGATCCGGTCTTCGCGATATTCTGGAAAATGCACTCCCCTGGATCGTGAGCCTATTGTCGGTTTTTGCTTTTTTGGTGACAATAACAATCACACCATTGGCGGCACGCGCACCCCATATGGATGCCGCAGCGGCATCTTTAAGTACAGTGACAGATTCGACATCATTGGGGTTGATATCCGAGAAGTTGCTACTGGATATCGGGAAGCCATCGACCACGATCAGTGGTTTACTATCGGCATAAAGGGTGCTATTGCCCCGGATCAGAAAGTTTACGCTACCGTCTTCATTTTCCTTGGCCTGCATACCGGCTACTGTACCCTGTAAGGCACTGGAAAGATTGGATGTGGGACGTTTGCCCAATACCGATTGTCCGACCTGGCTGAATGATCCTGTCGCCCGTTCTTTCGAAATCGTCTGATAGCCTGTACTGACCGTGACATCGACACCTTCCAGCGTCGATAAACTTGGGGTCAGCTGGATCAGCCCCATGGATTCTTTGACTTTGAGCGTGAGGGGCTCATAGCCGACGTAGGATACCAAAATCATGGCATCCCGATCGGATACCTTTAGGCTGAACGTACCGTCCTTGCCTGTTGTAGTCGTTATATCACTCTGAATCACGCGTATGGAAGCACCCGATAGGTTTTCCAAATGTTCATTCACGACCTGCCCTCGGATGACCAACTGCTGTATAGCCGCTGCAGCTTCCGTCTTTGGTTTTAATGCGATAATATCGGTATCTATACGATACATAATATTAGTATTTTTAAAGATCTGGTTTAGGACGTCGACTAGCGGAGCGTCTTTTACGGTTAGGTTGAGCCCATTGACTTTTTTGATTAGTTGTGCATCGCCAATAAAATCGTAACCGCTTTGTTTACGGATTTTATTGATAATAAGCTCTAAAGAAGCATTTTTTTCTTTTAGCGTTATTTTTTGAGCAAAGCCACTGGCATATACCTGGCAAAGGCCGAATGTCAGTAGCACAATGATTAGTTTCATCACGACGAGCGTTTTGAGGAGGATATAGACAGGCGTCTCCCTCCATTTTTCAAGGTAAAAATTCATACATTTGAGTAATTTGGGTTAGATTCTATTGTTAGTTTGTTGGAATTAATGATTGGGGCCCAAAAAAGTACCGGATGTGTTCGCTGCACATTCGGTTTTTTTACGACCCAATTTTAGTTTTTACTAGGGCGGCTGTTTCATGATTTCTGCTTTATTAAGGTTAGTATTTACTTTATCTGGTTAGGATGTGACGACAATCTTTCGTCCTGTACGTTTGAATTTAACATCAGCCGCCGCCTCCAGTGCACGTAGCACAGCGGATAGGTTGCGCGATCGGGATACGGCACCAATATAGGTCTTCGCGGAAGGCGTCTTTTCATACGTGAATTCGACATCGTACCAGCGCTCTATCTTATTTAGGATACTGGGCAGGGTTTCGTTATCGAAATTAAAGTAGCCGTTCTTCCAGGCTACAGCATGCTCGGTATTGATATGGGCTAGCTGTATCTGTTTCGTATCTTCCTTAATTGTACTCTGCTGACCGGGTTTTAGTAAGACCGAACTGTTATTGGCCATTCTATTTACTTTGACCGAGCCTTCTAATAGGGTGGTTACTGTGGATTCGGATTCGTAAGCGGATATGTTGAAATGTGTACCCAGTACTTCTATGGTTTGCTCTTGACTGCGTACTTTAAAGGGTTGTTTTTTATTGGGGGCCACTTCAAAATAAGCTTCACCAAGTAATTCTACCACGCGTTCTTTGCTGTCAAATCTGGATGGAAATTTTAAGGAGGAATAGGCATTAAGCCATACCTTGGTTCCGTCTGCAAGGACGATATTGTATGCTCCGGTCCTAGGGGTTTGGAGTGTATGAAATATGGGGGCTTCAGATATTGAAGTGGTACCCAAATTCTGGCGTAAGTCCGGACCATCAGCATAACTGATGTTTGCGCCTACGAGAATGGTATTACTATGCTCGCTTAATTGGATGGCACTTCCGTCACTGCTCAGTAAAACAGCTTTGTTGCCCCCAGGCTGGATATCAGCCTGTTGCAAAGCACCCTGGTTTATAGCTGTCCTATCGGATTGTCTCCTAGCGAAGTAGCTGACACCTAGTAATAAGACTAAGGACGCTGCCACTGCACTTATTTTAAGGATCTGATACTTCCTTCTTATCCGCTTGATATTAACGTGGATATCAGAGTCTATTTTGTTTTTCACCTCTTCCTGAACACGTTTTATATCCTCCGGATCTGCTGTATATCGGCTTTCTTTGAGTTGTTGAAGATGCCAGGTTTCTACCCAGGATTTCTCCTCTTCGGAACAGGTGCCTTGGCGGTAACGTTCAAGAATTTCTTTTGCGTTTTTGGTCTTCATGATAACAAAGGTTTAATACGTTTCTTTGTTATATGTAGGTTAAAGCGGAAAAAAGTAGTAGATGGAAATTAAAAAAAAGTAAAAAAAAGCAATCTGAATTTAGAACGCATGATTTTCAAGGCGTTACTGACCTGTTTACGTACCGTGTTTGGGGACACATTGCTTTGTCTTGCAATTTCTTCATAGCTTTTTTCTTCCTGACGGCTCAGGATGAATATCTCGCGCATCTTGGGCGGCAGGTTCATGATTTCTTTTTCGATCTGTTGTTGCAGTTCTTTTTCGAGGAGGTAGTTGTCAGTCGAGTATACCCCCTGATCTAAAAAATGCTGTAGCGAATCTGCATAGCCCTGTCTAACTTTTTGCTTGTCGATGTAGTCGAATAACTGGAAACGCACGGCCGCATAGATGTAAGAAGAGAAACTCGTGTTTATTTCTAGCCCCGTTTTCGACCAAAGGGAAACAAATACATCCTGAAGAATATCCTTGACCACCTCTTCATCGGAGATGATTTTACTCGCATAGATAAATAAAAGTGGGAAATATCGTTCATATAGGAGGCCAAACGCTTGTTCATCTTTTTTTAAAACAAGTGCTATCAATTGTTTATCCGATAAATCTGTGTAGCAATACATTCGTTAGTCAGAACCTGAAATCAAACTTACATTAAAATTGACAAATTACAAATTCTCGGGGTATGATTTATGGGGGACGGTTTTTCTAATTCTTTTCTTGAGTTTGATTTTGATACTAAGTCTGTAAAGCGGAAAATATTTGCGTATTTTTATCTGCCCAGAGGTGGTAGGATTATCTTACAGGCACAGGCTGCAAAAGATGAGGCGCCATATTAGGCAATTAAATAAGTAACATGACAGACAACAAAGAAATTATCTCCATGGTGGAGGTGCAGCTCCGGAATTTTATCGAATCCAGAAGACCAAAGGATGCAGAGGTGCGAAAGAAACTGGATTTTGGCTACAGCTGGGACGGACAGACTGCGTTATTGTTTGAGATACGCCCGCAATGGAATAATCCAACTCATATCTTACATCTTGAATTTGCTAAAATAAAGTATATCAAATCAAGCAAACAATGGAAGCTATATTCGCGACGGGCTTCCGGTAAATGGGAGGCTTACGAACCTATGCCATCAAGTGATCATCTACAAGAGCTGCTGACTGAAATCAGTCATGACGGTTATGGCTGTTTCTTTGGATAGTAAGGAGGCCTATGTCTACGACCTAAGCCGTTCTTACAGAAATTATAAATTACAAACTTTAAAGGTCCCTCATTCCGTATCAAACCAGCGTTTAAAGTCAGATGCATCCTGGCGACTGACAAATACATCCTCTTGCTGCTCAAAATTCGGTTTCAGTTCAATCGTCAATACACCATTATCTAACGTATTATATCCTTTGATGATACTCCGATTGACGATATAACGCCTGTACATCAGGTAGTATTGATTATGGTCGAGTACTTTCATCAATGTCTCAAGACTATAGTTGTGTGTATACTCCTTGCTACTCGTCAAGGTCAGGAGCTTTTTATCATTAGCCGAGCTTTTGATAAATGCGATGCTGTCAAGTGCGACGTAGTTATCTTCATAGCCGTATTTTACCCCAAGACAAGGTGCGAGCTTGACCGCATCGGAAAAGTCCTCGCCACCCTCATCCTCCAATTTCAGCTGCAGCTCTTCATATTCAATAAGTAACTCCTTGAGCGCTGTCCTTTCAATTTCCGCCTCTACATATTGATCTTTAACAAATCGGGAGAATCGGATGATGTATATCAGCAAGAATAGCAGGTTCAATATGAATATGAACAAAAAGACAAACCTGAATTCGTTGCGCATATATGGACCAATAGCATCCATTCCCTTTGCGGCTAACGGTAGAAACACCAACAGCACCAGGATCGTTGTGAGCAAGGTAGGGACCAATAGTCCATAGACAATTTGCCGAATCAGGCGTGGCTTGAAATCTGTCAGCCAGGATCTCCTCCTATCCATGTACCGATTAAATAAATGTGCTCCGTACAATACGCATAATGTAATAAGGGAGGAAAGAAACCAATAGAGATAAAACCTGGGCTCTGCATAGCGTTTATCAAAAACCAGAAACTTGCTCGGTGAACAGAAGAAATTGCCGATCAGAATAGACAAGAATAATTGAAGTCTGATCGAAAAGTAGTTGACCTGAATCTCTGAATGAAATCTCTCGATTAATTTTTTTGTTTGCATGAAGTTTTCAAATTGGTTAAGGCAGGTAAAAATAACTAATTTCCTAAATAAAAAATCGGCAGATCCTTAAAAGAGTGCTGCAGGATTCCGTAAAAATTTACGGAATCCTGCTTTTTTTTAATCCCTGTCTCCAATACCGATAACCGTTCATCCCATAATCTCGTTTTTGTCCAACAGTACAAAAACAACTCCTACGCACTCTAAAAGCAGGATTCACGTCTCATCCCCACTACGGTTCGTCTGTTGACATTGGCTTTACCTTGCCTTCTAGGCAATACCTTGTTAATTTTATAGTAGGGGAATTTTTAAGGATAACTGAATATATCACGCCGGTTAGCGCGAGCCATTATGACTATTATCAATAAAAATATAATTATGAGAAGATTAAGAATAACACATGGACCATCGTTCTACCGCTCCCCCGTAGACCAATGTTTTTACTGCGAGCGCCATCTGAGTGGCTATAATAACTGGACTAACCTGCAGCGATGTAATGACCTATTCCGTCCGTCAACAAAATGGTACGGAAATAAGATCCGGGTCACCGTGTGCCATACCTGCCAAAGAGCCAAATCGCGACTTGAGCCTGAAGAATTCCTAGAAATACTGCAAGAGTGCTCTGAGCGGCAGCAGGAGTTTAAGTATATTGATGTGTCGCGGATCCAGACTGTGATCAGAAACGTATCGTATATCCTGAATCAACTGGAGCCAAATCTCCATCAACGGAATCTCTCAATTGTCAAAAAAACGGACTCCGAAAAACCGCAATTAAAATATCAAGATGTAACGGGCGCACAGTCCATCAATGAAGCAGCAGCACAAATCAATACAACCCTCACCTGCTACTACTGCAACAGACCATTAGACATTTCCCGGAGAGATCCCAGTCGCCAGATTACCCGAGACCATGTACGCCCTATTTCCAAACATCCTGACTCAAGGTTGATTGTATTCAGCTGTCACCGCTGCAATAATACCAAGGCGAATGATGAGCCAGAAATTTTTCTGAGCAAACTAAAAATTGCCCATTATCATGAACAGAATTATAAAAAAATACCCTACCACCTGTTAAGTACCATAATTATTAATCTACGCAATTTAATCAATAAGTCCTTACAACCATTTGCCTCATACCCTATTCTGGAAACGCTACAGCTCTACGATCTTCCGGCCCTGCGGCAGCAGCTCCACGACAAAAAAAGACAGCTTTGGCTCGACCAGCTCGATGATTATGCATTGTTGGAACTGCTCTTAGTATGTCTGAGTGTGCGGACCAAGCGGTCAAGGGAGGGCTTAGCTCACGATGCTGCTTTTTGTAATATCATGCTCTGGCAAGAGCGGTTGGATCTCGCTTTAACGATCGGTTGGATCTCGGCATTCTACCGCATTGATACCAGCGATTTTCACTCCCTCATGGACGAGAAAGAGTTTGATCAATTTTATATTTTAAACAATCGGGGCCGTGCCATTTTACAGCTGGAGATGACCTGCAGTCAACAACAAAATAGGGAATCATGATCAGATCATTAAACCAATTGGAAGATGCAATCAATGCGTACGGCATATTGCAAGATAGTCTGAAAGGCAGCTCCATCCCAAGCGACAAGTCTATTGTAATAGCCTGTGATGATCTGATCCGCGATTCAGAACAGCATTATATCAGCCATGCCAAATCGGGTATGGCCAAGGAATCCTTTAGGCGCTACTATACCAAATTTAGATTGCTTTTTGATAGACTATATCGCTATAAAGCCTACCAGTCCGATAGCACCTTCGTCAAGCTGCACGAAAGTATCTGGCAGAGCATTCTGCATTTTAAAGAGCATATGAACCCCTTGGAAGAGCTCCCCATATACGACCAACAGCTTCTCAAAGACAGTAGCCTGACAAGGCTGACTAAATTATTCGCCCGCTTACACGCAAAGCAACTCGATGAGGAGTATCTCTTAGAAATTCAATATGGCATGGACAGTCTATTTGACGAACACAAGCCACCCAAGTTACTCTTTTATCATTGCGAATGGCTCAATAGCTTTCTCATGGCATTGGAAAGCATTGCCTACGATACCCGGGACAAGTCCTACCCGAAGCGGTTTATGGAATTGCTGATCCGGTACAATTTTAACTATCTCGGTCTTCGCAACCGATGGAAAGAAAATATTGATAGACAATTGAATACATTATCCAGAGCTGAGAAGCTGTCTGGCCTCTTGCTTTTAGAAAAGGAAATCACCCATTACCAGCCCTTTCCTAATAGCTGCTATGATATCGATCAACCCCATCTCAAGGCTATGATGAATGAATATATTTGTGCTGAACTGGATTATGTCGAAAAAGTCTCAAACCTAGAAGCGGAGGACAAAGATACTCGGGATCAGATTCCTGGACCTTCCAGCGGAATCCATATGACGCTTACAGGAGAGGGAATCACCTGCCTATTCCATTATTCCAACAAAGTCGGCCTTTTTAAGAATAAGCATAAAAGTGATGCTGCCGTAGGCGTAGCCCAGCATATGGTCACCAATCGGGGCAACCGCATCACCGCCAATCAACTGTCCAAATTCAATAAATTTGAACATATATTCAGCCTATACCTCGTTGAAGATAAGCTCAAGGAAATGCTCCATTTCATAAAAAAGGACATTGAAGAAGTCGAGCTAAGAAAATAATTAAAATTTAAAACCCTTTTTAAAACAGCTTAAAAAGTCTTTTTAGAAAAACTAGGGGGATTCCACTTTATCCCCCTAGTAGGCTTAAACTCGATATCACTATCCTTGTCCCAGAAACTGAACACTCCTCCCCTTCAGTGCGGTTTTCCTCCTTTAGCATCTATCCACATAATATAGCCCATCTCCCCTTTTTCAATAAGCAAAATTGTTTAAAGTACTTTAAAGGCTGATTCATCAGCTCAATCCTTCTAGATAGGATTGAGCCGCTTTGCCATTCCTTTGCTTTCAGACTTACACAGTATAACAATGAAAGCGAAAAAGATTATATACCAGATCATCCTCATTACACTGATGGTTCTTTGGATTCCGATCAGTCTAGACAAGTTTATCAACTTTGAGCTATTCAGATCAGCCATGGTACAACAGCCTTTTAGCGATCGGTTGGGTATGTACCTAGCCTATACCTTGCCCCCTCTCGAGCTTGCCGTTGGTCTACTGTTTATAGCGCCAAAGACGAGAATCTGGGCATTTGGCCTATCATCGCTACTGATGATAGCCTTCGTAGCTTACGTAGGCTTAGCTGTTCTGAAAGTATGGGGCAAATTCCCCTGTGGTTGCGGGCTCGTATTCCAACATTTGGGTTGGACGGATCATCTCTGGCTAAATATGGGATTTTTGATCGTCAGCTTGCTCGGTTTATGGTTTGAGCTGAAGGTAGTGAAAAATCAATCTTCGATCAATCGACACATCCGAAATAATGCCAGTCATCAGAATGGAATTGTGCAAATGGATTCAGGTTCACCAACTGCGACTAAATTGAAAACCAGTCCTAGGTTACAAAAAGAATAGTGTACCACATCAACGGCGGAACTTGGATTCAAGGCTAATCTGGGTAAAGGGCGCGTCTGCCAAAAGACACTTACTGTATTCCCGCGCTGTTGTCGATGGCTACGTACAGAAAACCGACACACCGTAGGGATAAAAAGAAATTTAAAAAACTAAAGTAAAAACTTAAAAATTAAAAACATGAAAAATTCAGTTAATTCTATTAAAAAACACGGCTTGGCCGTCTTTGCCATGACACTCTTATTAGGTTATGGAGGTTATAGTTATGCAAAATCGATGTTCAGTACGCCTTGGTATGAAATTACCAGTATGGCATCTAATCCAAACAACGACCAATTGGGAAGTTCAACAGCTGATCCGACTTCGGGTGGAGAATGTGATCTCCCTGAAGAAGACATTCGTTGTGCCGTACAATTTAACAATCCGAACAATCACGATCTTACAAACAAAACCGTTGCTCAAGCTTTGGCATTATCTGGTGTAACCATAATTGATTACACGTACAGAGATGATCCAAACAACTAATTTATGCCTTTTATCCAGCCCTGGTCGGGGCTGGATAATAGACTAATAACTAAGGGTTTTGTTCAATATTGCTTTTTAGCATCACGTCTTTAGGAATAGGAAAAATATATCGGGCACTATTTTGTAGTAGTTTGTATTCCTGATCGTTCACATTACGCTTCAATATCACTACATGATCTTGTTCTCTATTCAAACGCCTTAGATCAGACCACCTTATCCCTCGTAAGAACAAATCTTTCTGTCGCTCCAATAAAACTAGTGCTAATGCTTGCTGCTGAGAGACATCTGCTATCGGCTGGAATTTACCTGTAATGAATCTCTTAGATAGCAGCTCATTTAGTAAATTTATACCTCTGTCATAGCGCCCCAATCTGATTGCACATTCAGCCTCATTGAGCAGTAATTCATCCCAAGCATATCCAACAAAATAAGTTGCATTTCCCAAATAAGACCCTTTATAAAGAATATTACCTTTGGCATCCTTTTCAAAAAACAACTTTTTCCGAAGGTCATTATCGTCATAACTGTTATAGAATTCCATTGGTATTAAAGTCTTTGTTTTACTGAAAAAATTAGCCCTATTTGATCCATCCAGATAGATTATTTCTTCATTCCCTTTTCCATAGGTGGGAAAGGGATACGCTTTGGTACCGGATATTGTATTGTAGTCTAATAAAACACCGCCAATAGCTCTGGCCTTGATGGCACAATCCAACGATTTTTCGTAGTCGCCAAGTTGCATATAACACCGCATCAATAACATGTACGCGGCCACTTTATTAGGTGAATACACATCTTCACTTCTACTTGGCAACAAATCTATGGCCGACAGCAGGTCCTTGATTATCTGATTATAGGTCTGTGTTACCGTTGACCGTGTTGTCATCAGGTTAATATCACTTTCCAATTTAAGTGGTATGCCAAATCTATCCCATTCTGGCAAACCCGGAGGAGCAGCGAATTGCTGGGCAAGGTTAAAAAAAGCATCCGAACGGATAAACAAAGCACTGCCTTTTATTCTGTTATAGTCCGCATTTTGATTGGAAGCTTGCATCTGATCCAATCTTTCGAGGATTACGTTTGTGTAGAGGATCCGTTTATAAGCGTTGTTCCAATCCGGCACATTCTCTTCCACGCCCAAGATTCCATCAGACCAATTATAGGCTAGTTTCTGCAGCTCCGAACTTGCCAAATTCCAGGTATTATCCTCGACATAAAACTCACCCGCTGCAATTGTGCCCAAAGATTTTCCTGCACCGACATTTATTGTCGCATAGTCATTCAACAACGCATCCAAATCTTTCAACGATTGAGGAATGACCTGAGACTTGTCCCTTTTCAAGTCCAGAAAATCAGGGTTACAGCCCGTTATAAAAAGCAACATAGCTAAAATCATATTTCTCATATTCATCGTATTAAAGGTTAATCTGAAAGCCCATAATCCATGTTCTCGGATTAGGGTAAGTAACATTGGGCATGTCAGGAACGAGCCCCAAAGAATTTGCCCGATAGATCCATCCTACATTCCTGACTGTTGCAAACAGCCGACATTCTTTATTTTTTAAAAAGACCGGAAATGTGCGATAGGAAAACTGGAGGTCCGCCAATCTCAAAAAATCGCCTTTTTCATACATCAGGGCCGAATTGACATAGAGTTCATCACGGCTGAGGTTTTTATCGGCAGGAAATACTGGAACAGATGTTCCAATTTCATCACCTGGATTTTGCCACCTTTTTAAATAATCAGTATGTCCTACACCACCGGTAAATAACTGGCTGTAATTGATCGTATTTCGCCGAAAATAAAAACCAAATTTATAGTCCACACTCGCACTCAAGGAGAAGTTCCCGTAAGAGAACGTATTGCGAAATACACCTGCATAGGGTGGAAATTTCACCCCCATATCTTTGAGGTCCTCCATCTTTGCATTATTTATATAAGCATTGTATTCCTTCGTACCATTCGGAGCCAAGAGTTCACCTGTCGCAGGATCCAAACCACCTGATTGCCATGCATAATTAAGATCAAGACTCTTACCCACAATAGGAATCGGTGTGGAGACCATTGTAGACATCGTCACATTGGAGTTTGCCTTATAATCTAGCACTTCGTTTGCCGAATAGCTTAAGGAAAGAGCGCTATTCCATTTCAAACGATTCTTACCAATGCTGGTATTTAATATCAGATCCACACCGCGGGTACGCAGCTTGGCATAGTTCATCAAATTATTGATCTGATAGAAACCCGATGTTTCGAAAATCCCTGTGGTAGGATCCATAAAATTTACACCGATCAGATCACTTGCATTCTTTTGGTAGTATTCCACTGAACCGGACAGCAAATTGTTAAACAGCCCAAAGTCTAGCCCGATATTGACCATACGAACCTTTTCCCAACGCAATCCCGGATTCCCAACACTTTTTAGCTGTGCATAGTTTTTTTGAGTAACAAAATTGACGTCACTAAAAAACGACGTAATTGGATAGACGCTAACTGTGTTATTTACATTGCCGCTTACGCCATAAGTTGTCCTTAATTTTAAATTATCTATCCAATCTGATTTCATCCAACCAAAACGATCCAAATTAACCGCAGCACCCGCAGACCAAAGCGGCACTCCTTTTTGATTGATCTTGACACCAAATAAGTTGGACGCATCCCAACGCAGACTAGCTGTAAGCGACAGCTTTGAATCGTAAGTATAGGCACCATTGAAAAAATAAGATAAAAATCGATCTGTCAACGAGACCATCCCAATTGGAGCAGTAGGTACAGTCGCTGAACCCAAGGGCCGCAAGGGATAGAATGTGGTGTAATCCAGATTTGCCTGCGCAGTCAATACATCATCGTTGTAGCCATACAGTCTATATCCGGGGTTGGAGAAGCTTTTTGTCTCGCGAAGCTCTGCCCCTGCAATGGCATTGATCACATTCTTCTCGCCATATCGCCCATTAAAATCCAACTGAATTCTTCCAGACTGCGATGATACCTCGTTGTTAAGCCCTTCTTTAATGGCTCCCTCGGGAATAATACGTTTTAGATCAGCTTGCGTGTACTGATTTACCAGATTTCGAACATAATAAGAGGCAGCATCATAAACATTGGTTTGATCTGTACGGAGCCGTTGATTTTGATATTTCAACGAAAGCTTCAAGCCCTCTCGGATGGTATAATCCATTCCCAAGTTGATCAAAAGATCTTTTGTATTTGATCGCTTGTCTCGGAGTTTAACCTCCTCAAGCGGTATATAGTTCCAGTCTAGGAGGCCATTTTCTATCGCCTGATCTATATAATCTTTGGCATATCGTCCTGTTATCGCAGCAGGAGCACCATTTTTATCGACCAATGCGGTATAATTTGGGAGCTCCCTGCCACCTATTTTTAATCCCTGCAATGTTAAACCATTATTCTGCCCCTCCATCCAGGCGTAATTAATGCCAAAAGAAAGATTTAGACCTTTTGTCAGTTTGATCTGGTTGCGCAGAGCCAGTGTGTTTCTCTTATCGCTATTGCCCTTTACGGTAGAGTTGTTCTTATAGAAGGATGAGGAAAGCCAATAGTTATATACAGATCCACCACCATTAAGCGCCAGATCATATTGCTGCAATAATGCGGGCCTATAGAGATATTTGCGCGCATCCTTTCTAAGATCACGTTGTGCTAACCAATCCCTTTTCACACCAAATTCCTTTTCAGAAACGGCATTATTTCTACGATCAATCAGCAAAGAGATATATTCTGGCAAAGCTGAATAATCCGAGACATCAAAATTATCCAGTTCAAAGAGCCTATCCTCTACATCAAGCATCGAAGCCGAAGGAAGGTAATCACGGGAATACGAAAGATCAGGCCGCTGGGACAACTGCCATGTGCTTCCAAATATCAGGTTATTAGATTTTTCAAACTTTCCCTTTTTTGTCGTAATGACGATTACACCATTCCCTGCCCTAGCTCCCCATATGGATGCCGCTGAGGCATCTTTCAATAGAGTTATTGATTCGACGTCGTTTGGATTTATCGAATTCAATGCGCCTTCATACGGAAAGTTATCCAAAATGATCAATGGCTCGGTTTGGGAATTGATCGAGCTCAGCCCTCGCAACCGCAATTTAGGATCTGTTGAAAATTCTCCCGAATTGATTGAGCGGTCAAACTGTAATACCGAGCTTATCCCTTCGAGCCGTTCAATAATATTAGGGTCAGGGTTTCTATTCAACAAATCGCTGTCAATCATCTCAAAAGAGCCTGTCACCCGCTCCTTTGGAATACTATAATATCCTGTTGAGACCTCAACTTCCTGAAGCATGTTGATGCTCTCGTGTAGGACTATTTCAAAAAAACTATTTTTACTGGGGTCGACAAATAAGCGTTGTGCTATTTTTCCCGTTCGGGTCACCAATAAGGTATCGGGTCTGACCAATAAAAATTGGAATTGCCCGAGCTCATCAGCCTGTATGAATCTCCCAGATCCGATAAGCTTTAAGCTTACATGACTGAGCCCATTTCCCGCTTGATCTTTAACAATACCTGTCAATCTATTTTGAGCATAAACATGCAGTGAAGCCCATACACTACATATGAACAGCATTAAATATCTATAGATTTTCATGACCATTGGATTTTGAATTATCAGCTAACTGACCGATGCATAAATAAGGTATTGGCTTTTCCTCGACCAGGACCTGTAGGCCATATTGTTTCAGCAGATTTTGCACATTGGCAAACTTCCGCTCTTGAGCAAGATTCACGGGAAAAGAAAATTTAACCGGAAAATCAGGCGCTATTCCTGTACGATCCCAGATCCGGTATTCTGTCAATCTCAATGAACTTATATTTTTGAGCGCAGTCTCTATAAATAGCTTAAAATGTGGCTGGTCGCCAAAAGGAACAGCATAGTTTTCATAGCCCTTCTTTGGAGGTGTTCGCAATAGCTGAGAAAGCTTTATTTCCGCAGACTGCTTTGTTTCTGTCAGTGCCAAAACCGGATAACGTTGCGTTATTGCGAATTTGACCTGCGGTGACAAGCCAAATTTCTGTTCAATCGAACTAGCCAATAGTTTACGCATTTTTGACCTAGCCCCAGTGATTCCGCTATCGCGTGGTACAGTCACCATCATACTAAAGCAGTGCATGCACTTCCACTGCTGAAGCTGTTTATCTTTAGAAAGATCCCCAGTCCAATTTTCCCTCGGTTTGCTTTTTTCCAGATATGGCAGAAAATCAGCCCCTATTTCCCATTGTAGCGATTGTTTTTTGGACTGATATGGATAGACTATATCCGTATAAGCTTCCCTGTAGATTCGGTCTATGGTCGAATTTATGACATATAGAGTCAAAGAATCTTTTGTTTTAAAAACATTAAAATTCGTCTCACTATAGCCATGGATATATCCGACCAATTTCGCATCCTTGGTATCATAAAAGTTTCGATCTGGCTGTCCATTTCCCTTCGTAAAAAACACTCGAGCTGTATCGATCAGTTTAACATCTGTTTTATTGAATACCTCCAGATTCTTGCCCGTTAAGACAGCGTTTACATTTGCTGTCGTTGCATATCCTGTTTTTGGAGTAGCTATTACCCGGCCATCTTTAATCCATACCATAAACGGCAATCCCTGATGAGGAAAACGTGTTTTAAGGTAAGTATCCTGAAATATGGTGTTAAAATCCCATTTAAAATATGCTAATATTCGAGCGATATCTTTCAACGGCTCGTAGGCAACAGGAATTACGATCACCTTATCCGCGTCCCATGTTTTTTTGAGCGAATCCAATTTTTTTAAAGAGCTCAGGCAAGGGCTACACCATGAAGCCCAAAAGTCCAGTATGATGAGCTTATCTTTATGTGCTTTGAGATTTATCTCTTTAACGACTTTTGACTTCCAGTCAACAGATTTGTGCATGCGGCTATAGAACTCATCATCTACACGATCACCAATAGACATTGCCCCGACTTGAGATAGCCCATCGGCCCCGCTGTCCTTGCGGGGCGTCTGAGCCGATAAACTAAACATAGAAACCAGAAGAGCTAATAAAGCAAGAGCTCTGATGCTCTTCAATACCTTAAAAGAATAATTAGATGATTGAAAAACTAAAGCCAAGTATGTCAGCGACATGCGAAAAGTATTTTTATTATCGAACAAACAATTAAGGCATTTTAAAGCCTTCTGAACCATTGAAATACCATCAATAATAAAAGAGTCGATAACAGAGACAACATTCTCATAAATCGTCTTAAAACCATTAAATTTAAAACGGCTCTCCCCTCTTCCATTATCCAATTCGGTATCCTCTCCTTTTGCTGACTCCACTACAGCAGTATCAGACTTATACACAAGATCGACCGGTGAGCTACTGACAGCTCGTACCTGTTTAGTACCTCTTTGGTATATCTCCGGTAGCTCTCTAGTACATTCCCAGTACCTTTTTGGTACCCTTTCGGTACACTCTCGGTAACTTAACGGTGAATTAACAGTACCTTTCGTGGCGAGGAATAGACCATTTAAGTCCCTACCAACACCTGACCAACTTCTGCCTTTCTCCCAGCGTTGCTCGGAATTTCTTCGGGTGGGCTTCGGGTCACCCTCGGGAAAAATCAAAGGAAAATTCGAGGAGGACCGACGGCCCACTGCATGAAAGGTAGGAGTTGGGGCGAAGTTGGTCAGGCAAAAGTCCGAAGAAGATGGTCTTTCGGCTCCCCTTCGAGTGGTCTTCGGCAACGCTTCGGGACCTCTTCGGGACTCGTTCGAGACATGTTCGGCTACGCTTCGGCTCGGCTTCGAGTCCGCTTCGACAGCGCTTCGGGAACGTCCCGAAGAACAGCCGAACAGCAGCCGAAGCACTCCCGAAGAGGGGCCGACGCAATCTCGAAGCAGGTTCGAAGAAATGTCGAACACCCCCCGAAGCCCTCTCGAAGAAAACCTTGATCTTGTAAGCTTCTGTATCAACCTTTCAGTTGTTAGCTTGCTTCCAATAATCAAGTATGTATATAGTAGCAGAAAAGCACTTTGATAGCATGTTTTTCCTTTGTAAATATGCTTACGCAACAGTTGCGTAAACAGTGCTATATCTGTGCTTAAGGAGTGCTTCACAAGTGCTTTATCTATACTGGTAAAATATAGCCTAAAAAGCATCAATAATTTAAAGGACTGAAGCCCTAATATTTTGTTTTTAATTTGGTTTGAGTAAGAGGAATCTTGTCCAGTAGGCAGTTCACTCCCACCCTTGTAAAAACTGTTCATTTTTAAAGGTGTTGAGGGCTGTGACCTGCTGACTCGGTTCTTTTTATTGATACTTACAAACGTATCCCCTTGCCCCTAAGCCTAGCTTAGGTCACAAATAATAAAATTGTTGTAAATGCGGGAAGCGCAAGACGTTAAATGACAGTTGCAAATATATAATTGGTTCGAGACGTCTTCAACAGCTAGGAAAGTCATCGTATGACTTTGGTCGCCGAGCTACTCGGGGGCCGCGATGATGTTTTTTGATTGTTGTTTCTTGTTCATAACTCGTTTTATTGGTAACGAGTCTTTTCGGCAGGTCTCCTCATGATAAATGTGGGACTGCACACCGTACCTGAAATAAAGTTTCTGACGCCTTACACACCACGGATTTACAGCAGTACCCACATCTATCTGGTATGCAAATATAGCATAAAAGTATAGACATGGGTGTTTAATCTGCTGTCTTGCGGTGTGGCGTCAGAAAATACAAGCACAAGACTCTTTGATTTAAACACCTAAACTATAGATGACTGATCTAATATTTTACTGAAACAAAGATACTAAAGTGATTCGTAAAATTCAAATTATTTACAGCACAGAGCATAAAATAATTCTATTCCTTAATTTATCTATGAACAAAAACACGTGGTATCTATTTCAAATTGAACTTTATATTATCATTGCCGTTCGAACTATTCGATTTGAATTAGGAATTTCTGGCGAAGATATTTCTGAGCATCTTGAAAAAAATGAAAAATATATCGGACACATGGAAAGCGCTGCAAACAATTCAAAATACAACGATGAGGTTTTGAGCGAAATTGCTATATACTTTTCTGAAATTGCAAAAATAAAACAACAAGAACTTAAAGATTCAGGAGATAGCTCTATCATAAAAACAGAATACACTATATATGATTTCTATCCCTCAGAAATTTTATCTAATGATAAAGTTCTCAAAGAAATTCCTCCTATACCACCGGGCATAGGTCCAGCGCCTACCCTAAATGCGTTAATAGAAGACCAAACTTTTTTCAAAAAAGCAAAGTCCCTAAATGAAATTGTGATTAAAGCTAATGAAGTCCAAAATCAAAACTGGGAAGCAAAAGACTTTACCCGTCCATTGGATCGCGCTGTAAAAGGCAGAAGTAAAAGACTCAAAGTAGTTCTTAAAGGCGACCTTAATACATACATCCTTATCGGTAAGCAGAAAAAGGTTTAGTATCTTTGTGGTCAAAGAAGTGACCAATTTTTATGCAAGCTGATCGTAAATATGAAATAATTAACATTACTGCCATGCCACGAATAGAGGCCGAAAAAATGCTCAATATATTTCTTTTGAGGAAGAAAAGAGGTTATAGCCAATTCGAACTTTCTTTCCTCATGGGCCAACGCGACTTTTATGTTCGTGACGCTGAAGATCCCACCCATACCTTGATTTACTCCGTACCATTTAATAATATATTCCGTGAGATTTTCGATTGTAGTATTGAGCAGATAGTTCCAGATATAACTCAAACAGATTATACAATTCAAATATCTGTAGCAAGGAATGAATCGGCCCCGGTTGTTTATAAAGCTGAAAGATTTTTCAAAGATGGTCGAATAGAACTTTTAGGCACCTTATCTGCTGAACCAAAAGATTTATTACTCGAATCCCCAAGTATAATCTCAGAACAATTGGTTAAAGACTGGGTATTACATCAAATCTCTATAAAATATTTTAGCGAACCCAAAAATGCCTTACAGATTCTCAAAGACTGTGAGAAAAAATTCGATGGTCCAGTACGCCCATTGTTTCTTGCAAATGCTTTGAAAGCTTGCAATGGCACCAAAGGAACTCCTAAGTTGTCGAGCAAGAAAGATGAGAATGGAAGATTTCTATGGACAATTTGATAAACAAACTATTTCATCTCGCCAAAATGACTTCAAACTTACGATTTCGTATTAAATTTAGATTATTTCACCAAATTGTATCAAAAACAAATTCGTGCCATTTTCGGATGGTCAGCAGATAAAAGCTAAACTACAGCCAAACGTTGACCAGGCTCTGAGCAGTAATTATCTGCTCAGAGCCTGGTCAGTACCTACCTAAACTTTAGCCAACAGCGCGAGCATTCCGAAGCAGGTTCGAATAATGTGTAACCCTTCCCAAAACTCGGACTATCTCATTTGTCCTGTTTAGTTGTCGAAACCGAACAAATATCGAAACATTTTTTAGAAGATTTGGAACAGCTGACGGTATTAAATTTGGAATACACTTAATTTTGGCAAACGAGGTAAAAGTTGTGACATTTTTACCGTATCATTTTTTTGTAGTGATTTTCATAACCTGCCACTTTAAATAGTTCTGCAAAAGCGTCTTTGAAATCTGTATAATTGAACTCCTTGAAGTCAAAAATATTCTGTCCTAATGAGTGGGATTCACGATTTATATACCTGTAAAATGCCTGAAATCTGTTACAACTTAATGGCTCTTGTAAGAAAAAGTTGTTTAAGTCTTTCTTTTCAACGAAGTTGAAAAAATACTCAATAATGTTTCTCATACAATTGGCTATCAATGCAGGGTGTTGTGTATTGTCTTTAATTATAAACCAATATGCTTGATAATCATTTTGAATTTCTTCATAGCTCATAGAAACAAACGAACTGCCATTTTCATTTTTTGAAAGACGAATAAGATTTTGTGTTGCTTTTCTCTCATCGTGTTTCGTTTCGGTAATTTCATAGAAGAAATACAAGCTATGCGTTAAGATAAACACTTGTTCATATTTATATTTCCACTCAATAATTTTTTCTCCTGTTTCTTTATCTTTTTTGGTTTCTTTCTTTCCGAAAAATTCATTTTTAATTAGTCTCCCAACATTAAAAACGTAAATGTGTGATAAACTTGAAATCGGGTCGTCAATAACGATAATTTTCTTTTTGCTTGTTTCTGTTGCTTCTTTCTTACCTCTACATAATTCAAGAAAATAGAGAAAGCTGATAATCATTTTTTCTCCCTCACTCAAAGAGCGAAAAATCCTTTCTTCATTTTCTCCTCGTACTATTTTGTATAGATTTTCAGAATACTTTTTGATTTCAAAATCTGTAATTCCCAAATCAATTAAGCCGTTGTTTATATTCGTAACCGCTACTTCAATATTTACCGTTTGTTTTTGCTGTTCAGAAATAATTGTGCTTTGCTCCGAAATTTTTATATAGTAATCATTAACAGAAGCACTTAATGTATCTGTTTTACTTTTTGATGTTGCTTTGTCGGCATTAATAGAACTGATAGTTTGGTCATAATCCCAACGCATTATTTCCCAAAAACTCTTTTTAATATTAGCTTTTACAGTTGCTATTTGGTCTATGTTTTTGTTGTGCTCCGTAACAAGCAAATTAATATTTTGAATAATATAGTTTAATTCTTCAAGTGCTATTATAGAATTTTTGAGCACTACAGAAACGCTTGGTGTTTTTATTTTATCTTCAATTAGTTTTTTATTGTCTTCTACAACTTTTGAAAATACTATGTATTTAGCCTCAAAGTCTTTTTTGTATGCCTCAAATTTTGGATTTGCTTCAAATGTAGCTTTATTTGGAATTGATTGAATTGCTTGCGAATATTCGTATAAAAATGTTTTTAAAGAATTTATGTCTGCTTCGTAAGAAGCATCAAAATAGTTTTTGATACTTTTTATCAATTCATTTGAGATGGTTTTTTCTTGACAAAACGGACAAGTAGAATTTTCCTGTGTTTGTTCTTCGGGTAAATACTGCAGACCTGCCTTAACCCAGTCAGAATTACCAAGTTGTTTGATGAGCTGTGAAACTGTGCTATTTTCATTTCCTACAATTTGCTTGCTAAACAATGTTTCTGCTTCTAAGTTTTGTGAAGCAAAAGTAATTTGCGATAATGCAGAATACTTTTGAGCTTTGTCGCCTGAAATTGATTGTAAATCTGCTTTCAAGTCTTCAATGCTTTTTGTTGGTTTGGCTGTTGGCTTTGCTAATCCAATAATGTGATTAAACAAGTTGTCTTTTGAGCCTTTATAACCGTCTAAACAAAATTCAAAAACCCTGTCGCCACCGCTATAATCGGTTTTGATTTTCCAAATCGTATTTTTAGCCGTTTCCTGTTTTTGATTTATGGAAGATTTCTCCGTTTCGAGTTCTGTACTTTTAATTGTTTTCTCGTACTCAAGTTTTTCAATTTCTTTTAGAGCATTTGCAATCTTTGTTTCCGCTTCTTTGTTTTCTTTTGAAAGCGTGAAAATTCCTTTTAAATTTTCTGCTTCAAAAAAGTTTCCCTGAATGAAAGTTTGGTTGTAAACAAGTATTTCGTGGTTGTCGTCCGATCCTTCAATTGAACAATTTCTAAATCTGTCGTCAGCTCGTTGATGTAAATAATTTGATAACGTACTTTTTCCTGTACCGTTTAAACCATATATAAGGTTTACCTTTTTATCGGTTTCCAAAACTGTTTGGCTTTTGTAACTTGCTACATTATTTAGGGTTATTTTGGTTATCATAGGTTTCTTAACTTTACATTTGTGATAATTTTATTCCATTTGCATATTCCGGTGTAAACATACCGGAATTAAGGGGTCAATTTGCTCCGGCATATGCAAATGATAAGAAGAAATAATTAATTGACAAAAAGTACCTCTTTAGACGATGCAGAAATTGGTGCAAACCAAACAATAAGTAATACAATTACAAATAATAACAAGAGAAAAATACAAAAACCAATTAAAAATTTAGATTTACGTAATATGTATGTAAAATCTCCTTTAAAATTTTCATATATATCCGTATACATCTGTTTAAGCATGTTATTTTCATCCTGAATATCTTTCTTGAGTTTTCTGAGGTCAAAAAGGATAAATAAAATGGTTCCCATAACGAATATTACATATGCTGAGATGAGAAATATAACCGAATTATTGGCGAGGCCATTGTTTGTTACGAAATTATTACTTAATAAAGCTGCCCCTATAGTTAGGGGAATAGATATCAATTGGCCACTTAACTTATTTTGATATTCACCAAGGCTATTAAAATATTGCTCTCGATCTTTTTTAAACTGTCTAGATATCTTGTCGAAAGAGAACTTACTTATATATAAAAAGTAACTTTTTTCTGTATTTGCAAACAAGTAAGCAAAGTTCTCATAAAGCCATCGAAATGTTCTTTTAGGCTCCGACTGTTGATCAAAAAATGCGCATACAGTATTTTTGAAACAAGCTAACCATTCATCATTTTTTATTCTCTCCGAAAACTTTTTTATATCAATGAACTCAAACTCTTTATGATACAGTTCTTTTATAATTTTGTCATAACCTAACTTTACTAATAATTTTTCGTCTCCCCTAGAAGCTATAAAAATCTCATTTCTAGGATGCACTTTATTAAGTTCAATTAGCTGATTTTCTTCGTTTAAAAAGATTTTTAAAAAATCTCGATATTGGACTACATTTAATAAAAAATTACCATTATTATTTGGCTTTTGAATGGCACTTTCGATTGTAAAATTTTCATATAATAAACAAGACTTATCAAAAGTCCAAATAAATATATTTTTACCAATTAGAGATAAATCGCTGTTATTTAACCTGTCATAAAACGACATTTCGTCAAGAAATAGAAGAATCTGATCTCGGTCAATTTTAACCTCGAAACTTTTACTCCCAGATTTATCATACTCAATTTTGGCACTTTTTAAATCAGCACTAATCTCTGATATGTCACCTCTTAACTGGATTTCCAGGATATCACCATTATAATTTACACTATCAAAAAAAGAAGATCTTTCAATTATGTCGTGTAGCTGTAATAAATCTGACAAATTATCAATTTCCTTCATTGCGTTGTTTTAATAATTGGTCATAGATAGATTGATTTCTAATGATGACAGAGTTGTCTTTCAATACCACTGTATCATTTTGAAATAGACCAATGTCCAAGCTAATTGTAAGTCCCTTTACAGCAGCTTTGAATCTTATCAACTTTTTTAATGAATCAGTATGAACTTTAAATTCAGAATCTAACTCCTGACCATACTCTTCCTCAGCATACTTTCTTATCCGTCCTCTATCTCCATAAAATAAATGGCTAATTCTATCCACGTTTACAAACCCGTTATTTCCTTTATGCTCCGCCTCTATGTTATCATAAACGTGTTTAAAAAAAACATCTTCATCACCATCAAAATTTTCCGGAAGACCTATTTTCTTAATAATATCTATAAAATTATTGGTATTCTGTTTTGGTCCAGTACCCTCATCAACACAGACCCAATCTTTAAAATATTGTGATGCTCCATCTCCTTTTTTATTAATTAGCGCAATATAGTTTCGACTGGCGGCACCTTTATAAAGATTTACATTTAACCTAAACCCCATTGCCATTTGGTCAATATTTATATTCTCTGTGCTATCCACATTATACATTTCGGTAGCAGGATCCCATTTAATATTAAATGCCTCTTTATTACGTACAATAACTATTGACAAGAATCTCAGTCCGTTTATTTCATAATCGGAAAATACATAATAACCACCCGTAGCAAATGGAATCGATTTAATATCACCCTCTAATTCACGCATGCTTGTTTTGCTCCAATTGAAAAAGCGTTCGTCTGTCTCATCATCGCTAGAATATTTATGAGCATTAATAAATACAGCTTTTCGCTCACTATGAGGCTTAAATTTATGATAGCTATTAATCAACTTCTCAAATGATTCGTGTACCTCTTGAATCATACTGGCTAAACCATCATTTACAGTCAAAAGGCTCGTTGAGGGAATAAAATTAGCCTCGATCTTTCCCGCTTCTTTGATTAATTCGTGAATTATTATTCTGTTTAACTTCATATTTAGGTTAATTTAAAATTATGATTTCATTTTATGCATCAAATTACTTGCAACACTAAAAATAATAGACTAAATTTCTTTGCGGGAAACCGTAATGTAAATACAACAACTTTCTGTTTAAATCTACTTTTATTAACCGGAGCTTTGGTTTTCTTTTTCCTTTTCATATTTACTTTTCCCCCTCTTCAAAAGAATTTTGAGCGGCAATAATCAATGATTCCGCCAACAGTACAAACATATCTTTATCGATCTGTGAGTCCACGGCATAGCCAACATCCAGAAGCGCTGGCACCATCCTGTCATAGATCTCCTTGGTTTTCCGAACTTGCAGTTCCACCGCTTTCATATTATTGTCTGAACGCATATATACATGCCCCAAATGGCCGAATAGCTCATCCTGCCTGCTGCTGTAGGACTCATCATACCAGTTTTCGTTGGCTTCTTCCAGCACCATCACCCACGCACTTATTTTATTAAACTTTTGGCTCTTGACATAATCCTCCTGATCTGTGAGGTGGTCGATCTCAAACAGCAACAGCATGATGACATCGTTCTGCTGATAAGCATGATCAAGGATACGGATCAGATCGCTCTTTTTAATATCACCTGTATCAGTAATGGTGAGCTCATCGGTCATCCTTTGCATTAGGGTATGATAAAGCTCGATCACTTTTGGGGGTTTGTCCATTTCGCCTTTTTCCGTAAAATGCGATAAGGGTGTAAACCCGAGACGGTCCTGCAGGTATTGGTCCATGATGGCCCCGCTCTCTTTACTTTCGTCCAGTTTGTCCAGGGGTAGATCCAGATCGGGGAAGACCATATTTAATATCCGGCCAAACTCCTGCATTCCCAGATCGCCGGCATAGGGCTGCCGGGTGTAACTGGTATAAAATTCGAGCTGATCGGCACTTGGTATACGCAGCTCAAAGGACTGATCGCAGACAGTGATAATCGCCTCGTCCAGGGTTTGCTTCTCTCCCCCGGTCAGGGTAAATCTTTTCATCTGCTCATCCAGCTGCTGTGCGACCCAGAAATAGGTCTCCGCCAGGAGATCTGCCGAATCACCCATAACCCGGTGATAACAGGCCTTAACCTCCTGCGTAAGTGCTTTACTCTTGGCACGAACCTCCTTGAGGCCTAGGTATTCTTCTTTGAATTCATAAAACTTGTCTATCAGCTGATTTCTATTATAATAGCGCGCTATGCTCCATAAGTTGCTATTTTGCTCCTCAGAAAATACACCATCTTCCAAATTAGCAAAAGCACTGTCAAAAGTTCGTTTAACCGCATTTGTGGGCGGGGGTTCCACGCTAATGGGTATACCCATGCATCGGAGCAAGAGGCATTCACACAGATGGGTAAAGCGATGATCGCTTACCTGATAGTTCTTAACTTCAACTAACATGCTATCGATGGAGTCCAATAGTTGTTGGTCAGCCCTTCCTACAAAAAAATCCAGCGAACCTGGAGCCTTTGTAGCAACATCCATCGCCAGTTCACTCAAAATCGGATAACGGTCTGCCATTTCCAGCAAATGGCGGGGCCGGATATATAGATCCAAATAATCGGACTCGTTCTGCGCCGGTTCATGGGCCATGACTTGGTCATTCTGCCAGAATAAACGACACTGCCCCTCAGTATCGCGGCTTTGCTCCTGCTCATGTGAAAACCTTAAAAGGCAGTCCTCATACAATTGTATATGAAAGGTGACGACTGGCTCTGCAGGAATAGTGTAGACTGTTTGCTCATTTACCATATAACAGGCGGAGAAGCATGCGGTAATATTGTTGCTATAGAAGTAGTGGCATTTGATGGTGGAATCACCAAAAATATATTCGTGAAAATCCTTAATGGTACCCTGCTCTTTTAAATTAAAATTAGGAGATGGTCCCGGAACATCTGGCTTATCACTGAGAATTACCTGTAAGCCTGAATGTTGATCTGCTGACTCTAGGTTCATATTGGATATCGGTTAAATAGCTCGTGATTCTCACAGCGCTGCTGCAAGAAGTCACAATAAGTTTATAATCGAAAAATATAGCTTAACGATCAGTCAATGATCTGACTGATCTGTTTATAACTTTAAGATAGGAAAATTTAATTAATTAAACAAAAAGCTATTTGCTTTTTATAGTGTGTCTCTTTGGGTTGTGATTAGTTACTTTTTAATGTTTTTTCTCTACTTTTAAAATGTCATGTTTTGCGGGGGAGGTCACTCGTGATAAAATATGACTAAGTTATCAGTAAAATAAAACAACCGAAAATTCTTCGCAAAATATCAAAAAAAGAAAAAGCCACATCTCGCGATGTAGCTTTGTTTAAGGACAGATTCTGTTTAGCTAAATTGCTTGCTGAACACTCCCACGGTCAGCATCTAGTTTGGCGTTGACTTTTACTTTACTTTCATTGACAAGACTGACTAGCTGATTGTATTTTGCTTTCAAGTCATTGGCAAGTGCTATTGCGGTATTCAAGTCGTTGGCATTGGCAACAGCAACATTTTGTCCATCTGCTACAGAAATATTGTTGACTGCTACAGACCTACGCATACGGGGATAATAATAAGCTCCACTATTGTTATCAAAAAGATACTCGGGAACCGCAGAAACATCATTATAAACACTACCCTGTCGCACATAACCCTGCCTGGTATTTTGTGATAAATACACAAAACTTATCAATGTGCTGGACAACATGGGGTCGTTAAAGATAAACGTATTATTTTCAATTGAATTCCTAAAGCTCAGAGCGCTTGATGTACCATGGATAAACACACTGTAAAGGGATTTATACGAAGAGTTGGTAATCGTATTATTGTAAATACTATTATCATTGCAACCCTCGCTAAACAATGCAAATTCTTTACTCACATACTTCGCAATATTGTTATATACCCCAAAATAGCGACAACCATAAGCACGCATAAAAGTAGATTCCTCGTCTTTGTAATTTGTATTGTCCAAGGTATTATTGTATACTTCACCATACATCGCCGATACAGTCCAGAGGAATACAGCTGTGTTAAACGCGCTATTGGAATAGATACTCAGTCCCGTCGAAATGCCGCCTCCACTCTTAACAAAAGTGTCCAATGAATGTACAATATTATTATATATTTTAATGTTATTCGCTTCGGCAATATTAATTCCAATTCCAGCACCTGTAAATTCATTTTTTGTGATCTGAATATTACTAGTGCGGTTTGTCACATTGATGGCGGATGTAGCAAATTGTTGAATTGTCTCAAATCTGTTTTCTTCGATCAGCACGTGATCAATAACTGCGGTCAATTTAGTTTTTAATGACGCAATATGAACCAATCCTTGGGAAGGATCTCCCACAAGCTTACCTTTTGAAGAAATGCTATTATTTCGCACGACAATGGCATTAATAATAGAACTATCTTGCAAAGCGTACATGCCAATTTGAACTCCCGCACATCCATAAATTGTATTATCCTCTATTGCAACATGTGATACAAGTTGACCGAAATTGGGTTCTATATCGATTCCAGCCATTGGCATAGTCCCCTTTACTCTTCCAATATTGTAGATTTCATTATTTGAAAGAAGCAATCCATCACACTTTGTCACTGTCACACCCTGCCTACGAGAAGAGTGTATTTTAAGACCTGTCAACGTGATCTGCATATTGGTGTTTGCATTATCATTTTCCAAACCACCTACATAAACAGAATCACCGAAACATTCATAGATTTCTAAATCCTTTACAACAATTTTTTGAGAATCGCGTATATATATGCCCATTCCCCACTCGCCTGTTATTTTCGTATTTTCCATTAAATCACCCTGAATACTTCCCCATCCAGATATTTTAATGTTATTCTGACCGAATATTGAGATCATGCCATAACTATCAAGATTAGAATTGAGTAACTTGATATGTCCATTTATTTCGATATCGACATTGGATTTCGCCCGGATACAATTTGCAAATTTATCTGCAGGTGTAGACCCTCCATTATAATTGATGGCGACGTAATAGATATGAGTAATCATAACTTTTCCTCCACCTCTTGCGTACAAATAATCAATACACGTATTGATGATATTTGCGTTATCTACAGGTATATCTTTTTGGGCTCCGAAATAGGAAATGTCAAGCTGATCGGCAAACTCATGTTTGAGCGTAATACCACCTACAATAATAATACTTCCACCATCATCAGTACTAGTTGTAGATGACAAATAATAGTTGATAGGATCTGGAGTATCCCCAGCCTGATAATAACCTAAAAGCTGTACGCCTGAATACGCTCCATTTTGCAGATCTGTTATTTCACATGCACATAGATTGCGCATATCTGCCATCGTGTTTTTAATAAGAAATTGCTTTGCCATAATGTTGTTTTTTTAAATCTTACACAAACATAGGTCACATCAACTGGCTAATTAAAGGAAACTAAAGCAATGTTGTCGGTAGGGAGAATTAACCGAAAACTCTGTATCTGGGATGTCCTAAAAGACAAAAAGCCACATCTCACGATGTGGCTCTTATACCTATATAATCCTATTATTTCGCTAATTTATTTTTTTCACAACAGCTTCGGTTACTATTGTTAGCGCTCCGTTAGCACCTGTAATCACTGGTGCCGTTGTGACTAAATATAAATCCCGATTATTGTCTATCAGGATATCATTCAACTGCGTTCCTATCGGTGACTGGGTTGAACTGGAAACAATGATATATCCTTTGGTATCTTTAATGAGCATTTGTCGACGGGCTAGATTACCAACAATAGTGTCTTGTTCGACATAGAGTATATTTTTAGTTATGGTACTCTGTTTGGATATATTATTTTTATCTACATAGATATGATTATTATATTGACTTGAATTGTAGTCAAACTTCAGAAATAAGGTTCCTAGAAATACTGCCGCATTCATATCAACTCCATTATTTTCTACATTGGACAGATACATAATGTTGTTCGCAATTTGATTATTGTATGTCCCAAGTCTTAAAGAGATACATTGTCCATAACTAGCTGTAGCCAGATTAACACCGATATTGACAAAAGTATTTTCAAAGATATTAATATTGGTCTTACCGGAAATACCAATATCAACCCCCTTGATAACATTTCCTTTGACGAGCATCACATTGGTGTCATTACCTTTAGAAATAGCGGTATTGGCATTATATATCTTATTGTACAAGATCTCATTTTCGACCGAATTGATAAACAAAGCAATACTATTAGGTGCCTGAATCTCGTTATTGATTATCCTCAATAAACGACATCGTGAGTTGCCACTGATCCCCCTATTTAGTTTGTTGTTAGCAAAAGTTATGCTTTTAGTTTCCACCGTTTCACCGTCTGCATCCTCATTAATGATCACGTAGGAATCCATAATATTATTGGTAAACATCATATTAGCACCGCCTCGGATCGAGAGGGCACGCGCCAAATCGGACGCAAAAGTACAGTCTGAAACAATGACTTCGGAAGGGCTTAATTCGGTCGTAATACCTGAATACCCTTTGGCAAACGAACATTTGTTCACCTTAACATTTTTGATGTTATTATTTTTCGAATGGATAAATAATCCCGCATTAGTATTACCGCTAAACGTACAGTTTTCAATAACTACTCTTTCAACAGGAATGTCTCCATTTTTAGGTTCTACATCGATGCCCGATTGCGGCGGAATACCATCTGTATTGAAAAATCTACTGTTAAGAACTTTAATATCAAACCCACTCTCTATTGAAAGCCCTTGTCTCTTGTTACTATCGCATACACAGTTGTTTATTGTGATATTTTCACAAGAGGTCAGCACTGGTACCGGAAAGCTACTGGGGGCGAGTACCTGAAGGTTAAAGCCATCGCCCCACATCCATTTTGACTGCGTATTTTCTATTGTAATATTTCGGCTTCCCATGATCGCAATACCGTAACCCCATTGACCAGTGGTAGAGGTTCTGGTCGTGGAATCCCCCTCTAAAAATAAATTGCTTACAATGATGTTGTCTTTATTGACAATCCGAATGATATTGTAGGCATTGTGATTTGCCGTGATTGCTTTTAGCGTTGCTCCATTACCATTTACTACAGTGTTTGACGGAATAGATATACCCCCTGCATTTGTCAGATGATCAGTCACATTCGGTGCCCCGTTCGGATTGTATGATTTGATCCGGTAGATTTTGCCTTTTCTAAAGTTAATCCCAAGTCCTAAATCTAATGCAGCTTGAATAGGCAGAGTATCATCAACAATATCATCTCCTTTAGCACCAAAGTAAGATACGTCGACAGATTCGCTAAACTGATGTACTAATTTGATGCCTCCAGTCGCAATAATACTTCCGCCGTTGTCTGCGTCATTAGTCGTCGAAAAAAGGTAGACAAGAGGATCAGGCGTGTCTCCTGCCTGATAATAACCTAAAAGGTGTACGCCTGAATAGGTACCATTTGTTAACCCTGTAATTTCAGTTGCAGATAAAGCGCGCATATCTGCCATCGTGTTTTTAATAAGAAATTGATTTGCCATAATATTGTTGTTTTAAATTCTTATACAAACTTAGGCGTCATCAAGAGTCTAAATAACGGAAACTAAGGCTATGTTGTCGGTAGGAAGAATTAACCGAAAAGTCTTCGCGGAATTTCAAAAAGAAAAAGCCACATCTCACGACGTGGCCTAAAATAAACATATGATTCACTAGTGGTCAGCCTTTTTATGACTGGTAAACCACCAGTGATGAGATACTACTTATACGAATTGATCGAACTGGATACTTTCCAGCTATCCCCCTCACGAACCAAAGTCACAAGATCAGTCTTGGTGAAATTTTCAAATTTCATCGTCACCTTTGCAACCATATAATCCGCAGACTCTTCGATGATGTCTGTATTTACTGTACAGTTCAGCTTCTCTCCTTTTTGTTTTTTCAAAGATTTGATCAACGCGCTACGGCTATGGCTTTGTGCATTGGAAGCTTGAACTTTTTGGCTGAAATCGTCGGCAAATAATTGCTCTACGCCCGCCGATTCACCTTCGGTTGTTACCGCAACATAATGCTCCAGGGCTAAGTCTACTGTAGAAAGGTTAACGTTTGCTTTTTCAGATTTCGATACTGGCTTGTCAGCTGCCATAGCGAAAGTGGATACTGCGATTAAGGCTGCTGCTGCGAATGTTTTTACTAATGCTTTCATAATGTCTTTATTTTATTGTGTTAGTTCTGTTGTTCTTATTTGTTGACTCAAAACTACAACACAATACGCCCCTAGCCTATGGGCTTTAGACTAACAGACAGGAAAACTCGGCGAATGGCGGAAATAGGGAGGTGAAGCGCGATAAGAAATCTTAGAATTTTCTGTAATTAGACTATAACAGCTATCTTTAATAGCAAAAGCTTCAACAAGTCCAAATGATTGAAATCCCATACCAGCAATATAAAATATTAATCTATACCGATCACCAATATACCGTTGAGTCCGCCGATAATCTAAGACTCTACAAACGGGTCTATGTCGATGATTCTTGGGATCGATATAGCAACGTATCTAACGTTGCCATTTTAGTAAAGCATGGTCAGGATGAAGTGGCTAGTGCTATTCTTTGTGACATCGGGATTTTCACAGGATTGAGCGAATCTTCCTTTATAATCGAGGAGAATGTGCTCTATATCTGCTTAGGGAATAAACTGTACTATTTAAATCTACCAGACTTAACACTCAAATGGAAAGGACAAGTAGATTACGTAACGAATTTCAGTGTTCAGAAATTAGAAGATGATTTACTCGTACATGGTGAACTTGAAATCATAAGAATAACAAAACTCGGAGAAATAAAATGGCGATTTGGAGGAAACGATATCTGGGTAAATAATGATGGTTTCCCTGTGATAACTATACTGTATGACAGAATCGAACTAGTTGACTACCAATCAAATGGATATTCTATCGGATTAGATGGAAATACGATTTCTAAAAAAACAGAGAACTGCACAGCGGCAGTCATCTATTCATATGATAAAATCATAGGGTCAGCAAAACTAGAAGCTGGGGATCTTTCCATGGGAGGCCTATATGGATACTTTAACCCAAATCAAACATATTTCGCGCAGATTCAGCAGCAGGCCCAGGAATTTCTAAATACAAATGGTCAGAATTTAAAAGAATGGCTGGCCTTAAGATTAAATATTCAACTCGAAAATGGACTGTTTTTATTTCCCATAGGTGGTATAACGATAGAAGATAGTGAGGAATTGCCAGAGGATCCTAAAAGAATCGATCTAGCGGGAGTTGGCACAAAAATAATTAATGATTTTATTATCGAAAATCCTCCAAAAGTCTTTGTAGAATATCCTTGGGAAGCAATATCTATTGAGAAAAAATTAGCTTTCGAAGATATGTTGTACAAAGAAATCCATTCATCAGGATCTATAGTCGATTATTTACGAAGCCATTCTACTAACAATATTTTAAAAGGAGCCACTGTTTCAGCTTTTTGCATAAATGTTAATTCATCTCAGGTTTTATTTGAAATACAAAGTAAAAAGATCGATCAACGCTTTGCATTAATAGCATTCAAGCAATCCGATCGAGATGGAACTTATTTGTTAAAGGTTATTAAATTATTTAATGATTTTGACGAATTCAAATATCTCAAGATGTATGCAGACAGAACCGAATGGGAGAAATAATATTGAAATGAAAAAGGAAGGCAACTGATTTTGAGATAGCCGCGACAATGGAATTTATACAAGAGTAAAACCCGCTTTCCAGCTATCTATATCAACCTCATATAGTGAAATCTCAAAACCTTCAAGCTGATCGCTGAAACCTTTAAATTTTGAGATCCTTACTAAAGCTGCATCAGCTAATTCTTTGGAGCTGTATACTCCGATCAATTTAACGTCCTCACCCCCAGCCAATGTTTCATCAACATAGGTGTGCCATAATAAATAAACGTGTTTCATACAACTAAATCTTTTATGTGATCTAATGATTTCTCTATAGATAAGCTCTTTAATAAATTTATGACTTTTTAAATCAATTTTTCCTTTGTAAGCCTTTCTTGAACTATCAATACTGAACATCCGAAACGATAAATGACTCCCCTTTTATAAACTTACATACTCCCTTATCGATGTTAAAATAAACCAAGACACAAAATCCTCCCATCCAGGATTGATCCCGTACCCAGATTATTGTTGAGAATGCATTTTTTTCAAAGTTGTAGAATGGTCTTTGCAACTCAACTTGGTTAAAGTCGTTTTTTGCATATATGAGTCTATTTTTAACCAGCCCAATTCCCTGGCTCTGTGTTAAAGTCAATTCACAGGAATCATTGCCCATTGAAAACCCTGGAATTGACCATGATAGTATATCATGATAACTTCTCTTATCAATAAAAGTATTATATACCTTCCAATTCTTTTTTTGATACAGCTACCCTGTAAAATCTTTATTGAATTCCTTTTCACCTATTTTCATTGCGTTTTCAACTAAATCTGTAATGTCTAACTTACAGATATTCCCTTGTGGGTCATAGTCAAACAAGAATGCCATTAGAATAATTAAGACCTTCATAACTTTTAAATTAGCTAATTCAATTTATCAAAAATAATTTACACCAATAAAACTATTTTAAACTGGCTATTGTTCTTACTATACAAAACGGCTACAAGATACCTTTTGAAAGAAAGGATCGACATAAAAATTGGCGTCGTACAGTGAAAATCCAATAGTCTTCAAAAACATTGGATGACGAAACAAAAAAGAGGAAACGATAGGAAACATAAAAATTACTGTACAAATAAACGCTAAGAGAAAGGGTCTGATGAGAATCAGGCCCTTTTGACTTTTAACGCCATATCATGAGATATGGCGTTAAAAGTTGATGTGCAATTAGCTTGCCTGTTGTCCACTATTACGATCGAACTGCAACTTATTGTTTAAGATGGTCTTTAGATCATTGACCAATGCGATCACCGAAGCAAGATCTGTGACATTCGGTAGCACACTATTAGCCACACCTGTGGATTGCGATAACAAACCTCTATTTCCAAGAGCTGCATTTTGAAAAACATTAATCCATCCGATATTTCCTCCTCCAGTTCTTTTAATCCAAATGGATGATACACATCCGGATCAAGAAATCGCAATGGATTATCGTAAGCATAACGATATGGAGACCACCGTCTGTTGACTTCAGCCTTAGGGTCAATAACATTCCACCGTCCGATCTCCGCATCGTAGAACCTAGCCCCGAAATCGTATTGATTATTGAGAGTTTACTTATTTCTCTTTATATCTCCGCTTACTCTTTTTAAATCACCAAATTCAAAATCTAAAGAAAAACACCCTCTACCATTGTAACCTTTGGTTGTTGGATTGCTATAAATCCCACTGCTCTCTACGGGAAATAAATCATAAAATTTATAGAGATTAGTGTCTAATTTATTTTCAATTACATCAACTCCGTCTAGTCGAATTACCCACTTTTTTCCTTCTTTATTCCAACAGCCTATCATTTGATCTCCCATTTCCTGATTTTTATAAGTTACCTTAATATATCCTGAGTCAGGTACCGAAATAACTTTTTTCGGTATTATATATCTAGTCTCTTTTCTATTGATAATTGTCAGGTATTGAGTTTCATCCAAAGATTGCAATGTATATTTATTCTGGCAACTGCACAGTAACCAAAGACAGGCAATTATTAATATATTTCGCATATACTATCTATCTGTATTTTTGAATTCCCATAATATATCCTCTCATTTGAGCTTTTTGTGTCGTTGGTGGTTCTGGAACGGCCTTAACGTAAGGAATTGGTATCCCACCGATCATTTTTATGCCAAACGCCTTGGCTTTATACCCTTGATAAGTATCAAATCCAAACCTCGCAGCTCCCCAATTTAAACCATTCCTAGCAGCAGCTAATCCTGCCCCCATATTTCCAAAATCCCGCGCTGAACCATACTCACCATCTTTAGTTTTACTTCCTCGATATTTATATTGTAATGTTGATTGATCCTTCTTTATATTTTTATCCATATCTTTAACTTTGAAATCATACTTCTCTCCATTTGTTGCTTTGGGTAAATATTGCTCTAAATTTGGATCATCTTTTTCAACTTTGTCCAGAAACTGTTGGCCTTCCGATGATTTTGGATCTATAATGGCACCCTCAACTACATTATTGTCGTCATCGACAAAAGAATGAGTCGTTACTGACTGCCCCAGAACCTCTCCCGTCCGTTCTCCATTTTTATTAACTACAACAATATCTCGTCTACCGTCATCTATCCAATTTCGAACTTTATAGGTGCCATCTTCTTGTTTTTCAACTTCAGTAGTTTCTAACATACCTGTAGGATCTGTAAACTTGATCGGATTATTATAGCCATATCGGTATGGTGACCAGTCATATGCAGCATCCGCCAACGGATCCACTACATTCCATCGGCCAATCTCTGCATCATAGAACCTAGCCCCATAATCGTATTGGTCTCCAAGCTCGCCCTGGATCTCCTTGCCATTATAAAGATAATTATTATTTCCGCCCGCTACAACCTTGCGCTTGCCGAACGGGTAATAATTGTCACGTTGTACCACATCTATTGCAGTGGCGCCGCGTTTTAATGTCGTCCGTACATTGCCGAGATGGTCCGTCAGGTTATAATGGTACACATAACCCGTACCATTGTACATTGCGTAGCCCACCGAGTTGTGGATAATGTCGATCTTGTCATTGTTGTATTCGATACCCTCCACATAATCCCGTTTCGTGGTGATCGGGGCCGTCATTCCGATCTTGGATATCTTTTGAAGTTTGGTACCAGTTGCATCATACAGGAATGCAACATCTGTCCCTGCTTTCTTAGCTGTCTGCGGCAGGTTCAGGTAATTGTAATTAAAGGCCATGCCAGTACGGTCCGTCTTGGCGTTACCGTTGTCATCATAGCTGTAACTGCCTGATAGGCCACTGGTAAAGCCGGTCAGCTTGTTACCGTTATAGGTATAGGTAGCGACAGGTAGTGCATCACGCTTGAGCGTAATAATATTGCCCATATCATCATAGCTCATTGTCTCTGCGATGCTTGCCGTGCCGGTCTGTCCGTTTGTTCCGCTGGTCAGCCTGTTCAGCTTATCGTAGCCATATTCAAAAGTGCTCGTAGCTCCCGTCGGGGTAAAACGCCACATCGCCTGCGCGATATTGCCGTTATACTGCCGCACCGTACCCCCATCCTGGTACATCAGCGACTGGGTAAAATTGTTAGAAGCAATACGCTTGGTCCAGCCCCGCTCATTGTAACTATAACTCACAGCTTCCACATAGTCCGGATCCGTAGCAGTCTTGCCCATGGATCTGGTCTTCAGCTGACCGATCTCATTATAGCTATTGGAGGCCAGTGTCACCTCCGCCTGACCAACGATCTGCTCCTTGATAGAAGCAAGCCGGCCAACATGGTCATAACTGTTGGTCGTAATGATCGTTGTAGCATTGCCCACCTTGGGGGTATGCACCCGCGTGCTGGTGAGTAGTTCCCCCGGAAAATTGTAGGTATTGGTGACCACATCCGTACCGCCAAGATGGTTGGTACTACGGCTATTGACCACACGACCGTAGTCATCATAATAATTCACGTTCCACAGCCAGGTCGTGGTGCCGAGCACCCTGCTCTTGCCTGCCGTCTGTAGACTCTTGACCTGCTTGCTGTAGGAGGCCTGCGCCGTGAACGGGATAGCCGGGACATCATAGCTGTCATAGTAATTGACCTGTAACACCGTCATATTGGCCGTATTCTGCGGGATACTGTTGTTGGTGTAGCCTTCCAGAACCGTACCGCGGTCTTCCCACTGCGCACCGGTAAATTCGGCCAGTGCCTTTTGCAGCGCGTCATGGTCATCGCCCGCATGCCCTTTCTCCACACCGGTCATCACCACACGGCCAAATGCGTCATATTTGATAAAGCTCCACTCCTCGCGCTTGAGCTGCTCAGCATCCCGCGTGAAGACCACCTGGTCATTTTTGTTGTACACCAGATAGTCCCAGCCACGGCCGGGGACTTTTTTCTTGACCATGCGGCGGCGACCGTCATATTTGTAGGCATAAATATATTTGTCAAAATTGGGGTCTGTGGCAAGCTCTGTAAAGCCCGCTGCCGTCACCGCCGGCGGAACGACATATCGCAGGTCACCAAAGTCATCATAGATGTAATGGGTCTCCAGCGGATATTCCACATTGGTCTGGGGGTTGATATTCCACACCCGCTTGAGCACCACCCGGTCTTCAAAGTCCTTATATTCCTCCACTGTGCCGGCCCTGCCATTAGCCTTCAACCAATTCTCGTCCTTGGTAATGGTTTTGTACAGTTTACCTGCAGTATAATAGGTGGCCTTTGCCCCGTTGCCCGTGGCATCCACTGTCCAGAGCTTCACATCGTTGGCTCCATTGGTCCCATATTCAGTGGCTACCGTCCTGCCCGTGGTACCCGCAACAAGATTGCGGTCTGCCTCGGGCTGCCAGCTGATGCCGGGGGCTCCCTGTTGCAGAATACGGTTCAACGGACTGTTCTCAAAAACTGTAACAGCATAGGGACTCGCAGTTTTCACCACAGCAGGATCCCAAGTGTTCGTCCCCGCGTAATAGGCCCGCTGGTCCGCTTTGGCTATGGCATAGAAACTCCCGTTCTTCACGGTATCCTTCACATGAGGTAAATATTTGACGCTCTCCCTGCCAAACCCGTCGTATTCGATATGCTGCACAATGTCCCTGTAATTCGGGCTCGCCATCAGCTGCACCGTCTGGCTAGGACGCCCAAGTCCGTCAAAGTACTGGATTGTTTGGTTTTCATCCCCGATCGTACGCTGGGCGTTCAGGTTAGCCAGGGTCACCCCCGGGCTGCGGAAAGTTCTGGTCAGGATATAGTTCTGACCGGCACTGGGCTTGCTCACCAGGGTTTGGAAACCGGCAATGCTGATAGTGACTATTTTGCCAGCAGCGGGTGGCGGGATATAAAAACCGTTCTTTAGGGTGATACTGTTCAGCGCACGGATACTCGTCTGGTTGGTATAGGCACTCAGAATGGTATCCTGGGGAAGACGCTGGCCGTACACAAAACCTACAGTAGCTAAAGATAACAACGTTAATATGTTCTTTTTCATAATTGGGCTGGCTTAGTTGGAACCGTAATGATAATCAATGGCTTTGGTAACATGGCCCACCTGATCAAGGATTGCCTGCAATCGCTGCATACTATCATATTTATAAGTCTCTTTTATTCCCCTCGCATCGGTCTTGCTGGTCATACCCACCAATGGTTTGTAAGTATAGCTGGTCACCATGACATTTGGAAGACCCGTACGCAGTTTGTCTGCGGCGTTCTTGATCAGAGTTTCCATTGTAGCTTCAGAGTGAACGGCCAGATTTAAATTGTCAATGACCGGCTGGGTAAGCGCTTTGACCACCTCATTGTATGTCGCATTCTTGATCTCGGCAATTGGATATTGACCATTATACCCCCAAAGATAGGTAATGGTGATTCCTTCCGCTGTAAGAAGCTCCTCCACCTTTCCCTTTACAGTATAACGGCTTATATTATAGACTATTTTGGGATTCTGCGGATCGACAATATCCGTCAGGATTTTTGGAGCCACTAGGGCGCCAAAAGTGCCATACGAAATATCTTTAGTTTCAAGAACAGTTTCGGTCGTCCCAGCTTTTTTCCCACTCTGAATAACGATAGGTTCGCTTACCCTTTTTTGGGCGAGCAGATCATTCATGAAACTACGTTGATTCTGGAAGTCAGAAGCATATTTATATCTCGTAAATTTCTGCTGCCCATTGGAGGTAGATATGTATTCGCTCTGCAAATTGTAGAATGGATCCTTAACGTAGACCTTTTCGGAAGAGCTTAATATTGGAGTCGGCCCTTCATAATTATAATCACTTACTTTTTCACCTGTTAATGACATTATATAATTGTGATAATAGCCCATCGACAAATTGGAAATGGATATGGGTGCTGGTTGAATAAGATCATAATCTTTTATAAAGAACCAGCTCAATAGTAGTTCCTTGGTAGCAAAAGAATAATCAAATACGCGTTTTCTCTGGAGTATATACTTACCGGCATCTATTTTATAAGTTTCTTCTTCGTTCAATCTGCCTAGAAGATGATCTGCGTTATTTGAATATGGCATACCGATCGTAGACTGCCCTTGCAGGGCAACTGGCCCTGCATCAATAACCTGATAAAATTTTCGCTGGATTGCTCCACTCTTTATTGAACCGTCATCAAAAACTTCTGTTATCACATGATAATTTAATTGATTGCTTCGATTACTGAACAGCTGATTAATACCAGATGAAGAAATGTAAAGCTTCTGTGCATTGGGAATATCTTTAAAAATAGGCTGTCTATCATCTGTATATACACATGATTTAGGATACTGTATGAGTCTATATTGCCGAGGTTCGTACACTTCATATAGAGTTGATGAATCCAAAGAGATATCCGTTAGCTTGTTATAGTAAAACTTTCTAATATTTGTATATTTTGCCCCATTTATATCTTTTATTTCCTTGACCCTGGCTCCCCCATAGTAATAGATTTTCTTGGTTGGAATCTCGACGCCGTTATATTGGATATCTATCTGTCCCCTTAGTGCATTATAGGATTTAGAACCGAAAATTAGTTTTACTTCATATTGATGCCCTTTTACAGTTTGTATGGGGCAAACCTCATAGACATAATCGCCTTTCTGCTCAGTACAGGGAAAAACGGTTTTCATATTGTTACCATAATTACCGGTCGAACTGAATACTGTACTACCCGCTGTGATGTCAACTACCGAAAAGGTATAGATATCATGGATATCATCTGACTCGGGGGCCGTACAGCCCAAAGCGGTAACACCATAATCGAGCGACGCGCCTACCAAAAAATTAAGCAAGCCGCCATTCGAAACAAACTTTAAGGTCGAGTTGGTATTGTCCTGCTTACAATTCCTGATATAATTTAGACTGGTATTGCTATAGGACATTTCCTTAACGGTTTTCTCGGTTTTATGCCCTTCATAGTTAATCAGCGACCCGCCCCCGGTAGGGTAGTTGATCTGTTTTAGCATTCCGGTTTGTACCAGCTCCGGTTTGACCTCAAGATCACCAGTGGCATAATCAATTTGGGCTTTCTTTAAAATATCGAATATCAAGGGGTCATTTTTTAGCTCTTTGCTAAAAGGTGAAACATTTCCGCTGCCATTATAATAACCGTATTTATCCCTCCTGAACGTCAGTCTTGTTGGTAGGAGTTCTTTATCATAGTATTCGAAAGAATAAGGCTCCTTTATAGTTCCATTTGCTGATCCAATCGTTAAATTCATAAGAAAGAGACGATAGTCCTCCGCTGCAAGGCTCCCATTCGCGGGAGCAGGATTGTAAGTAAAATTAACAGTTTTAATTATTTCGCCTGTCGAATTTTTAATACTTAGATCTTTTACACTCTTTCCCCCGTTATCTACACGGTATGGATTATAGTTTATATTCACTTCGCCGCCATTAAAGATAATTTTTGAGAGCGAATGCGATATAATATTTGAAAAAGAGATACATTCACGATAATCACTTTTGTATTCTATGAATGGGCTAAAGCGGTCAATCGGACAAGATCTATCAATCAGCCAGCTTGCTTCTTTACTCAGCGAGTACGACATTGCATTTTCTATGTAGGAAAAAGTAATCTTGTTCCCGTTTGGAGAGATAATTTCCCGAAGAAACCATGCCGAATAATACATCTCGGCACCGGGAGCGCAATTAGTGTAAAACCTCATTCCTTCTAGGTAGTCATTGCTTCCACCGAAAACATAGCTATATCCTCTGCCATCTCTGATAGTGAATGTTGATGGCGTTCCGTACCCAATATTATTAATAGGCTCTCCAGATTGATAGGTCACTTCAAGATGTTGTTTACTTTCAACATGTACACCTAAATTCTCATCAAAGTAAAATGTACCACTTATACCGTTTACGTTAAAATTAAACCAATCGCGCTCTACATCATAATTACTCGGGCTAATCGGATCTGCTATACTCTTAATTCGTTCTTCCTGTCCCTTGAGCTGAGTTGCAGATGCCGGGTACCATCGAGTGGCCATTTCATCCGGTTTTCCACGCATCACTCTTGAAATGATACCGCCCATATTCAAAACAAAACCCATTCCAACATTGGATGCTATTTCATCTATTTTGACACCCGAGCTATGGTAATTTAATTCAATGGCATGACTAATATCATCCGATTGGATCTGATAAATAGGAATACTGTAGGAGAATGCACCAGTACTATTGTTTTGCGGAATATTCCCGAATTTAGCAAAATTATAAGTCGTGGGTGACGATGGCACTCCAACGGGGTCTTTTGCTTCACCATTTCCCGAGACCGATTGCCCCTTCAAAAATGCGAAAGACATTAAAGACACAAAAAATAAAATATTTTTTTTGATTAAACACATAGATTAGTAAAAGTTAATTATTTGGTCGGTATTATGATCACATCTAAACCCTGTCAGCTTATTTGTTAGCGCGGTTGTGCCGCCACAACACCAACCCCTGAATAAAACACATCTGCCTGATAAACACATGATTGCACCAAGGAATCCTCTTCTTTTCATAAAATAAAAAAACGGCTAAGCTTACAATAAAATAAACACCTATTTTACAATGCAAGTCATTGTATCACATATGTTACTCCAAATGTAAATAATGATAGTGAAATATCAAAAAAAATATTTCAACAAACTTAAAAAAATATTTAAACACACGGTACGAAAACCAAATGAAACACAGCAGATAAAGCGCACACATCTGTCATGTCACTTTTGATAAAAAATTGATTTGCCATAATGTTGTTGTTTTTAATTCTTAAACAAACTTATGTTTCATCACAAAAGTAATGAAGCCAAATTGGAGTTAAGTTATCGGTAAAAGGGAGAAACCGAAAAGTAGATACTCACGGCTCTTCTAAAACAGAAAAAGCCACATCGTGAAATGTGGCTTAAATTAACAATATATGATTGCCTAAGGTAGATTAATCCATTTTTCTTTAAAGTACTCCCACTACTTTCGGCTAAAAACAAGGAGATATACCCCATGTGCATTTACGCCTCGCGGCGCATTTAGACAGCCATAATGGGTAATCATAATGGATAATAATAAAAGAATACTTTTTATACAGTTCATAAAATTAGATCGTTTCGAATTCCTAATAAACAACAACAAATTCCTATTTTTGAGTACAGTTTCCCTCAATAAATGTATTTTCATTTTAAATTCTTGATTAATTTTTCCAGATCTGAGATTTTCACCTCCATAACTTGTCGTTTCTTCTCATTATCAATTGCGTTTAAGGTCAACTCTTCAATCTTCTTCAATAAAATATTATTCATCTCCCCCAGTGAAATTCCATTGGCTTCAGCATCCGAGGCTTTAGGAACATCTGGCAAATGTCCGTTCTTGTTAATAAAATCTTCGGTTTCTGAAAGACTTGGGAGTTTATAGCCTGGTTTAAATACGTAATCAGGCCAGTTGGCTGTCTCCACTTTAATTTCATGTGCCCTGATCTTGCCGTTTACGGAAAGTTTTTCTGTGGGTAAAACAGTGCCTATACCAACATTGCCGGTTTGGGCATTTTTAGGGGAAACCATTATCACATCTCCATTGGACTTAAAACTAAGCGGTGCGAAATACCCGCCTCCTTTTCTATCGGCAAAAAATTCTAGCGTAAACGCGCCGGAGGCCCCTGAAAAATAGCCATCCTTCCGATAACTCATCCACCAAGCTACTGGACCTCCAACAGGAATATTGTCACGGTTTTTTATGGAGTACATGATATCTGAATAGGCTTCGGCACCACCATCGCCAAAAATACCAATGCCTTGTCTGAGATTACCAGCATCAATATGTAAAAGATTTGTGGGCGTGGTAGTGCCAATACCGACATTACCCGTTATCGGAAATGTGTTTGTCTGAGCTACACAGAATTGTACTCCCAAAACACAAAAAAATAGTGAAAGTGACTCTTTTCTTTTCATAAAAATATTGGATGGCTTAAAAGCAAAACTAACATTTACAACACAATGAAATAAACACTGAAGTAATAAATATTAATCCAAATCTAAATAATGGAAATGATATCTCAAAAAAACATTTTCAATAAAATCAAAAATATTTCAAGAACACAACTAAAACAAATGCAATGTTCGGAAAGAGAATTTATTCGATACCGTGGCATTTTTTTTGCATTTTCCTTAAGTAATTTCGATTTATCATTGATAAAGGATGAAAACAAAAATACACATAAACAGAAAATAATTTCCCACAAGTCAACCTCATATCGTTACTTCTTATTTTAGACAAATGGGAGGTAAAAAACCCATATTGATGTCAGCCCAAGATTGACTCGCCGTATTCGTCCGCTCTACCAAAAAGATAATTCGCGATCGATGCACTATTTTTGACATTATCTTCTGGTCGCACAAAAAGTTTGATATAATTGAAAAGCGAACCGCAGCCCGCAGTTTCAAACAAATCCCGAAGCCGCTGATCATGCTCAATATCATAATCCAAAAATGCGGTGACCCGGTCTATCATCAGATATTTTGCATCTTCCTTTTCCAACCCTACGATCTCCTTGAGCTTTGTCCCCTCGGGAGTGCCTTCATTAGTCAGAAAAAGAAAGGTACGTATCACCCACTTATCACCATGATAGCTCACCAGAAAATAGCCAACTTTGTGTCTGGCACAATGACAGGCGATGAGTACCTGCCCACGATATACGATGACATCCGGTGTACCATAAATAAAGGTCTTAGCAAGGTAAATCTGTACGTAGCCTTTGGGACTATAAGTACGCTCCTCAAAACGATTGAGCGCATGATGCTGTATAAAGAGCGGTTTGGCTCTTGTATCAGAAATATGGGTGATACCGAACTGCGCCGGGTTGAAGTGCACCCATTGTTGCCAGTCACCTACGACAACTGGAGCATCGCCGATGCCCACGATCGGTCTCGTGATGCCATCGATCTCCTGCTTATCCAATTTGTTTTTCAGCCTTCGCAAGCGGACCTGATTTCTCCCGCCGGGCTTCGTTAGTGCTAGATCGGATACATCAAACTGCAAAGTGCCTTTGATAGGATCGTAAAACTGCTCATTGGTAAAACTCAGTGTATTAAAAATACTGATCTTGGTTCGTAAAAGCCAGTCTCCGGAGGTCAGATAAGGCGCAAAAGCAGTCCTCATCTTGACATGTTCTTTAATGTAATTCTAGCTGTCGGAAAAATGGGATACGTCGGAATATTCATTCCAGCCTAAATGTGAAAAAATAGATTCTATTGTACCTATTTTTGAAAACACCTGTTTTATTATTCCATCATTTAATAGTTTCTTAACAACAATAGATATACTCTCGTAAGACAAATCTTTCAGAATAAGCATATCTGTCGACCAAAAATAGATATCACTATAGCTCTCCATAAGATGCTTGATATTTTGCAAAGTAAACAGTGTTCCAAAATACACTTCACCGTTCTCTAAAACAATATTTAAATCAAGGTTATCATTGTAGATATCACGCACTTGATATGGTGCTGGAAACATTATTTTAAATTGCATTTTTACTTTTTTAAACTTTTATTAACCTCTATTAGCCTATTAATTACAGCCTGTTGATTTGCCTTACTAGAGTATCCTACTATTTCTACAATACCGTTACTTGTATTTTTAAAATAAACACGTGCACCTCTTCTAGATCTAGCTTCATAAATATCATTAACAACCCATTTACTACCTATACCTGGATTCATATTGCCATTATTCAGTTGAGAAATAAGGTTATTAGCTTCATCTCTAAGTTGTTTATTCGTTCAAAAGTTTCCTCAGCAAGTTTTAGAAGCTTTTTATCGTTCTTAACTGTAGAAATTATTTTGAAGCCTTTTTAAAATTCTGAAACAAAAGGAATAACGCCAGCTAATCTCCATCCCCAAACCAACTGTTCTTCACTCATATCCTTTCCAGATATAGCTGCTTTGATGTCAAAGACAGTACCTATAGGCGTGAATCCGATACCCATTTCGTACGCATTATCAAGAAAACTGTCAGATGAACTGTCGCCGTTTTGAACTTGGCTCCTACCGGATTTCCTAATTATTGAACCAGGACCATTCGCTAGAGTATTTCCTCTTTTCTTTGGAGGATCTTCCTGATCATTCCCTTGCATCTGCTGCATAAACTCAGCAATATCACTTGGGTCATTAGTAGACCAACCTCCGGCAGTTTCAACCCACATACCATTTGGATCAAGTTTACCTATAGGATCATTTAATGCATAGTTGTAAGGTGAATAGGAATGATAGCTGTCCGCCAGGGGATCCACAACATTCCACCTGCCTATCTCAGCATCATAAAACCTTGCCCCGTAATCGTATTAGTTACCACGACCTTTTCGTAGTCTACCCGATTCTGTGGCAGCTGCAAACCGCCTTTCTCAAAGAACTTTAACTACCCAAAGAAAACAGTTTGTTTGCGGCAACTTGGATTTTTCTGCAATCAACCTCTATTATTTCAATTCTAACAAAAATACTTTAACAACAATGTTTCTTATCTCATACCAATTATTATCAGTTAGAAAGTCTTCAACATTCCATTTAAACTGGTCCAAATCCTCAATTGCAGACCGTATCCTCATCAATAAAACAACACCACTTTTGGAAATAAGATTGGACTGGTGTAATTCTTCAATAAAAGCTTGATTCAAAAATGAATAGTAGTCTCCTTCAAGCTCTTCTAAGCTTCTTTGAACTTTATCTTTATATAAAGCACCTGGTTCTTTGAGTGGAACAAGTATCATGTTTAATGTAGAAACCAGTAACTCATATTTTTCATTGATATTTAGACTATTTTCCATAAATTATCCTAGATTTATCATCTTTAGCTGGCCTGTAGCCCTCTCCTACAACTTTAGTTTTTCCTGAGGAACCACTATTTATTTTATAATATGTTGAATTAGGATGATGGCTATTACCTGTTGTGTAAGACACAAAACCATCACCGCCATCTTGAGTAAACTTCCAACCTTCCCCAGAGTTCAAACGACTCTTTGTCCATCCCTTACCCAAAATTTTTTCTACCTCACTATCTGAAAGTCCCCAAATAGCCTTAGGGTTCTTTAGAAGAGATTCAAAAGAATTCGGGTGCCATTTAGCCATGGCTAGATAGCCCGTAGCTCCAACCATAATATTGGAAACAACATTAACAGGGTCACTCCAACTCGCCAAAACCCTTGTACGTACAAAGTCTCTATAATCTCTAGTCTTTCCTGTCACAAAATATTTAACTTGAGCAGCCCTCGATTCTTCTGTCTCTAACAGATAATGACCAGCATAATTTAGTCTATTTTCCCTTATAGAGATGCCAAACTCACCCCTCCAATAGTTATTCCATCCAATCGAATGTATGCTATATTGCGGTGATTTCTCAGTTTCATTGAGATTGTGCATAAAGTCTGCCATTCTATTTGTTGGAACAATTACGACATCATTTCGCCCGTCATTGGTATTTACAATTGTACTGCCATCTGGACGCACATATCTTGTATAGAATCCCTCTGACGACATTCCATCAGGATCAATATAGACCAATGGACTATTCATTGCATAATTGTACGGAGACCAATGAGCATAATCCTCCGCCAGCGGATCGACCACATTCCACCTACCTATTTCAGCGTCGTAAAATCTCGCCCCGTAATCCAGCTGTCCTTCCAGAACATAAGTACTTCCCAAGGTATGCGTGCCTCCGCTCAAGTCAGCCTGCATCTCCTTGCCGTTATAAAGATACTTATTATCAATGCTCGTTGCAATACTTTTGGTCTTGCCAAACGGATAATAATCCTGCTTCTGCATTACCGTAGCTATCGGCGCTGTCGCCGTACCTGTCTTCTTGAGCACCGAACGCACATTGCCCAAATGATCCGTCAGGTTGTAATAGTAGCTATACGTGCCCGAACTGTTCAATAGGAAGCCGTCTTCTGTGGCAATACGCTCAATTACCGGGCTTGCACTACCGCTCCTGCTGTATTCGATCCCGCCGATATAGTCCTGCTGGCTTTCAATGCCGCCGACGGTCGACTTCCGGTTCAGCTTGCTGCCCAGTGCGTCATAGGTGTAGGCAACAGTCTTGCTATTTCCGATTGCCGTCTTGGGCAGGTTAAGATGATTATAGGTAAATAACATCCCCGTACGGTCCTTGGTCGCATTCCCGTTCACATCATAGGTAAAACCTCCTGTTAATCCACCAGACAGGCTAGCCAGCCTGCTGCTCTTGTTGTTATTGTTATAGGCATAGGTAATTGCCGTGCCATTGTCTCGTGTCAGTGTCCGTATATTACCCATGTCATCATAGGTCAATACTTCGCTCATCACTGTACCGGTGCTCACACCGCTCTTGAATCTGTTCAGGGCATCATAGCCATAGGTAAAGGTGCTGCTTGTGGTAGCCGCATGCCCCCATAATTGCTGGGCAATGTTACCATTGTACTGTGCATTGGTCAGTACGGTCGTGCCGTTCACATTATAGTTCAGCTGCGAGGTAAACTGTGGTGAGCTTGCTTTAGTCTGCCAGCCACGTTCATTGTATGCATAACCGATACTGGTCATAAAATTGCTGCCCCCGTTCTCACTGTGCAGTGATTTCGTTTTCAGCTGGCCGATCTCATTGTAGGCCAATCGGCTCTGCAGCACCTCATCCTGACTGTTCACTTTCTTCTTGGTCTCCACCAATCGCCCTACGTGGTCGTAGACATTCGTGGTCAGGATCGTTGTCACAGACGTCGAACCACTGATCCGGTGCTGGCGTTTACTGGTCTCCAGCTGTCCCGAAAAGTTGTAGGTATTGGTAATCCGGTCTACGCCGGCAAGATGGTTGTCCGAAACGGATTCTATTATCCGTCCATATTTATCGTAATAGTTTACTGATAATAATGGTGCTGTACCGTCGTCCTTGCTGACCTTTGTACCGGTCAGCAGCCCCTTCACCGTCCAGGTACTGTCAATACCTGTCGTAGCAGGAAGTACAGTAGCGGTCTTGAACTTATAGTCGTCGTAGTAATTGACCGTCAGTTCCGATAGCTGTGCTACTGTGCTGGGAAAGGAAACATTGGTATAGGCTGTCGTCCCCACACGGCTCTCCCATTGGGGGGTGACACCATCGGCAAGCGTCTGCACCTGTGCTCGAGTAAGCTGATTGGGATCAGTATTGGTATAGATACCCGTGGAGGCCACGCGCCCAAAGGCATCGTATTTGCTATAGCTCCATTTCTTCGCTACACGCTGCACCGCATCCTGGCTCAGGATCACCTGGTCATTCTTGTTGTACACCAGATATTCCCAGCCTTTGCCCGGGATCTTTTTCTCGATCAGTCTTCTACGTCCATCGTATTTGTACGCATACACCAGTTCATGGAAATCACCCGTAGCGGCTTCCGTCAGCGTAACCGTCGCGGCCGGAAAGCCCGGCGGGATCACGTACCGTAGGTCACCAAAGTCATCGTACACATAATAGGTATTCAGCGCTTTGGACTCGGTCTCCCACACCCGCTTGAGGACAATACGGTCTTCAAAATCTTTGAACTCTTCCACTGTCCCAGTTTTTGAGGGCGCAGCACCAGCTGCTGCCGTATTGATCCAGTTCTCATCCCTCAGCACGGTCTTGTAGAGCTTACCAGCCGTATAGAACGTGGCCGTGGCTCCATTGTTTGTACTGTTTACCGCCCACAGGCGCACCTCACTGTCAATGTTGGTGCCGTAATCCGTGGATACCGTGCGGCCCGCATTGGCTCCTGCAGCTACTGTATTCCTGTTGGCCGCAGGCTGCCAGGGAATACCCGGGGCGCCCTGCTGCTGCACACGGTTCAGCGGACTGTTCTCAAAAACTGTAACAGCATAGGGACTGGCCGTCTTGACCACTGCGGGATCCCAGGTGTTCGTAGCCTTATAATAGGCAAGCTGGTCTGCTTTAGCTACTGTATAAAAACTCCCGTTCTTGACAGTATCCTTCACATGGGGAAGGTATTTTATGCTCTCCCTGCCAAACCCGTCATACTCGATATGCTGCACAATGTCCCGATAGCTCGGACTGGCCATCAGCTGCACTGTCTGGCTAGGACGCCCCAATCCGTCAAAGTACTGGATCGTCTGGTTCTCATCGCCGATCGTGCGCTGCGCATTCAATGTTGCCAGTGTCACCCCCGGACTGCGGAAAGTTCGGGTCAATATATAGTTATGACCGGCGCTGGGCCTGCTTACCAATGTCTGGAAGCCGGCAATACTGATCGTAACACTCTTGCCCGCAGCGGGTGGCGGGATATAAAAACCGTTCTTTAGCGTGATACTGTTCAGCGCACGGATACTCGTTTGGTTGGTATAGGCACTCAGAATGGTATCCTGGGGAAGACGCTGCCCCTGTACGATTCCTACAACAGCTAATGATAATATCGTTAAAATATGCTTTTTCATAATTGGGCTGGCTTAGTTGGGTCTGTAATGATAGTCAATAGCCTTGTTCACATAGTTCAGATGGTCCAGGATCGCCTGCAGACGCTGCATATCGTCATATTTATAAGTCTCTTTTATTCCCCTCGCGTCTGTCTTGCTGGTCATGCCCACCAATGGTCGGTAGGTGTAGCTACTTACCATCGCTTGGGGCAGGGAATTCCGCAGTTTAGCAGCAGCATTGTTGATCAAGGTTTCCATCGTCGCTTCTGCCTGATTGCTATTTAGGTTATCAATCGCAGCCTGCGTAAGCACTGTGGAAACTTCAGCGTAAGTCGCGTTCTTGATTTCCAATACGGGATACTGGCGGTTATATCCCCAGAGGTAAACAGTGACAGGCAGCTCCTTCACCTTCATCTCCAGTGGATTTCCTGAAACATCATATTGCAAAAAGGAATAGGCAGGTTTATACCGCGTATCCGTACCATAACTGGTAGACGCTCCCCCTGTTGGCAATACGCCCAAAGCTCGGTTGCTGAACTTAAATGAGGCCAACGAGATTGGAACTTCCGTTTCCAAAATATCCTTTCTTTCCAACAGGCCATTCCCCGTAGTGCGGTAGATATTGAGTTCGCCCTCTTTCACAAAATAGGAATTTTGTTTCTTTACCGCGGTCACACGTTCAATCGGACTGATCAATATATTATTCGCAATCAAGTTCGTGATCGATGTATTTCCGCCCATAAAATCTTTTGGGTAGGTATAGAAAGTGGCGGTACTATCACCATTGCTTTTATTCTGGAACATGGCCAGAGGTTGCAGATGCACTTTACTGTAGATATATTTATTATTGACTTCAACATTTGTTAAGGGAGCTTCATTATAAACGGTCTTTGTACTTTCCTTCAGATGCAAGTAGCCTGTTTTATATTTAAAACCATTATAAAAATAACTACTTGCGCCACCGTCCAATCGTTCCAAAAAGAATTCAACTTTATATCCTTTTACATTCGTATCCTCTAAATAGTAATCATAGGTATTTACCTCTTTCTCCAATCGCTGATTACTTGCCGAAAAAACGGACCTGCTGAGTAATCGACCCCTGAGCCAATCCCTATTGTCAACAGGTGGATTCGGTAAAAGACTATATTGAGGCATACCTCCACTATAATCAGTGCCAGGGCTAAAAACTACATCATCATTTGTATTCGCATTGATATAACTATAATCCACTCTTCCCAATGCTGTCAGATCTTCGGATTTGGTCCATTCTTCCACATTTGAATACGCAACATAGCTTCCAGCAGTAGTCCGCAGGCTGATCACTGGATCAAAGGTCAGAACCTTATACCTGGATTGAGAAGCCCCATTAGAAGTTGCTTCTTTGGTATAGGTAAATTCCGGGCCATTTAATAGAACACCACTTACAATTCCATCAGGATCTCGATATTTGTATTCCTTCACAACATTCTGGCCAATCAGAGGGTCATAAATTTTCTGTTCTTTAATACGAATTCCACCGACAATGTTTCCTGTTGGGCCAGAAGAATTTGATGTTCTGGTATATGCTTTGTAGCCTGAAACAGATGCCGTCATAAATGTATTGTAATAGGGATTTTGGGGTGATTGAACTGTTGCACTTAATGATGGACTTATATAAAGTCTATAGATACCTGCGTCAAGGTCAATTATACCATCATAGTCGTTCATAAACGTCTGCACAGTACGATTACGTCCAACATCAAAAAGATAAAAATAAATACCATACACATTGGGCATATTTTGGATTTTAACGGTATAGTTGTTACGTTCAGGCAGCACAAATTCTCTATAATAATTCTTGACCATCTGTCCATCTTTCTGCACCAAAACATACGGATAGCCTCCATCATCCGGATCTTCATAAACAATTTTCCCATACAATGAATGCGCAAAGGAAACAGATGCACCAACACTAACCATTTCGGTAAAAGTAACGGGCAATTTTGGGCTTGCTGCCACACTGTTTGATTCGTAACTAAATTCAGTGATTCCTCCCATAGGATTAGTTAACTTAGAAAGCAATCCCTGTTTTGCGTACTCTGTATTGACCTGTCTATCGTGCCAGAAAAAATCGACCGAATTTGCGTACTGAATAGACTGTTGAGCAATAATCTTAGGATCTGTATTGCCATTATAATATCCCCAAAAATCAATATTCCTTGAACTTCGGTTGGGGAGGCCAAAATTATGTATATACTCAAATCGGTGTCCATTATCCAAAGATTGGCCGGTTTCACTTCTCTCGCGAACAGATTCCAACAGCAGCCTTCTTGACATAGGAGCAGAAGGTGCCAGGCTCGTATTCGTCAGGAAATTTGCTTCACCCGTCAAAGGGTATTCTGAGCGGCTCTTTAAATTTGGCCCATCCAGATACAAATAATTTAATTGGAAGGATTTAATAAGTGTATTTCCCTGAAAAATCTGAACCTCTTCAAGCGCAAAATCACCGACCAGATCAGCACGAGATGTACTGTTATATTTGAAGAGGACCTTTCCACCTTTAAAGGATATATTTGAGATCCGTTTTGTTTTTACCACATTTCGGGAATATGATTTAATTGACGGCGGCAGTGGGTTTTCACTACCCATGACCAAAGAATTAATAGTTTCTGTTGGGGCAAGATCATAAGAAACAGGAACTTCTTCATAAGTATAATTTACCTGGTCACCAAGGGGAGTAGTAATTTTAGAGAGATGCCAGCTATTAATTGAGACAGATCCACTGCCTGTTGTATTAAAATTGACCACACGATTGCTCGTCACATCACTTACTTCAGTATCATTAAAGTTATACAGATAGCCCTTATCATCTTTTATGGACCAAGTCGATATCAAATTCATGGGACTCACCGATGGTGAAGTATAAAAAAGTACGGGTCCCTTAATAAACTGATAATTCGTCTTTGGAATACTAACAAGATTACCGGACCTATCAAAATTAAACCGGCCGGAAGCCCCCGGGAAGGAAAAATAGAAATTATCAGGCTCTCCGTCCTTCGTTCCAGTTCCCAGATCATGTTTTTCCCCTATACTATAACTTGAAAACGATTCGTAATAAGGTGAATGCAGGTAACCTACCGAAGGGGTTTCATCGGGAAGCCCGATCGTACTGCGCGACACAACACCACCAGTGCTCAGGTTCCATCCCAACCCACAGTTGGATGCAATCTCCGACACTTTTATTCCTCCTCCTTTATAATCCAGGGAGATGGGAATCTCCAAATCAGCTACTTTTATTGTATAGAGAGGAATGCTAACATTAACCATACCTGAGTAGAGATTAACGGGAGTTTCCTTATATTGAACAAAGTTCGTTACAGTAGGACTGGGACCAATGATCTGTTTTGGCATACTTGGTGATTGTCCAAAACTCCAGTTCATTGCAAGTGATAGCGATGAAACTAAAAACAGTTTTCTTTGCATAATTTGGGTCTTTCTTTAATTGCCTATTTTGTACTTCTGATGATCTTAATTTCCTTATTCTGTTGCTGAACAGTTTTATTTAATTGGATAACCTGAAGGGTCAATTCTTCGATCTTTTTCAACAGCACTTTATTCATCTCCCCCAGTGAGATTCCATTGGCCTCTGCGTCTGAAGCTTTCGGTACCTCAGGAAGGTGGCCGTTCTTTTGAATAAATTTTTCTGTTTCTGTTAGCGTTAGCAGTTTGTAATCCTCTTCAAAGACATAATCCGGCCAGCCTGATGTTTCTACTTTGATCTCCTGGCTCCGGATCTTGCCGTTCACAGCAAGATCATAATCTCCGGGTGTTTGTGTCTTGATACCGACTTTCCCAGAAAAGTAAAAATCACCCGCTCCAACAGGATTGTCCAAAAGAGAACTGATGGTCGGTTCATTTCCATTCACTTCTTCTAACCGAGGGCCATAGAAATATTGGCGGTCACTTACGTTTGTGTCATAATAGAGATACGAACGATGGCGAGTACTTGTCATCGACGATGTAAATTTAAAGTCGGTCATGGAAAGCACTTTCTTACCTGTAACACCGTCATATATTGCACCTGAACTTACTGTCGAAGGATCATTTGAACCATGTACATAACCTACTAAAAGATACCAACGATCTAGTTCGGGGAGGTTTCCATACCAGAAATAGGGATTATTGTTTACGACTCCGGCAAGTGTAGTAACTCCTGGAGCACAACCTAAATAAGTGGTGCCAGTTTTAGAATTTGTCTTTTTGATCCATACTGTATAACGATAGGTTTTTTGATTATTTATCGGAATGTCGACGGAATTCCAGCCTCCATCCCCTTGCGAGTCTCCACTAGGAATTCCTTTCCAAAGTATAACTTGCGTACCAAGGGGACCTAATCCCCATTCCCGTTCATTCTCAGTAACAAGTCCATTGAGCGTAAATCCCGTAATAGCTCCGCTACCGGTCACCCAATCATTAAGATTTAAAAGATTTTGTGAACGGCTTCCCAAAGCAGATACACCGAATAAAAATAGGAGTCCTAATTTCAACTTTTTCATGGTTAATTATTATAGGGCAAAAAACAATAAAAAAACGACAAACTATGCTCAAAGAGCATCAAGGTTATTTACTTTTCATCAATAAGCTACGGCATTTCACTTAATTTCAAATAAATATATATAATTTTTTGGTCAGTATCGAAAAATTTACACAACAATATTTCCATAAAAACACAATTTATAAGACAGTTATATAACAACGGGTTATCAGAAAAATCCATCCAGTTAATTTTCCCCTTCGGCCTAACGGTTTTTTCGCACAGTCCTTTATTTCCATTGAAAGCAAATTGATTATCCGTAAACGTTACTATTTTTAACATATCACAAAATTATACTTTGTTAAAATGTTAGTTTAGTAAAAACTAAATGATGTTGGCGGTAAAGCGAAACAACCGAAAAGTCGCTATCTTGTCATCCCAAATAACAGAAAAAGCCACATCTCTCGATGTGGCTTAAATAAGGGTCAATCTATTTTAGAAATACTCATTTTAAGCTTTCTTTTTCACATCGCACTTACAAATCATTTTCGTTCAAAGGAACAAAAAAAGTAATCGGTTCATAATCATCTTCCTCTAGCAAAAAACCTTTTAAATAGAATAAATAAGCTATAGAATATTTTGTACTTAAAGGGCTAATAAACTCACTCTTTAAGAACAAATTATCTATACCAGCTTTACGAAAAGTAAATCGCTCAATAGCATCTGAAAGAGGTTTATCCTTATATTTTAAAATTTCTAGATCTTTATTAAAAATCCCATATTTATCAACTATTCCTGCTATAAAAGCTTCATCCTGAGGGTTGGTTAAAAGGTCATTAAGAAATTGCGAAAAACTCACCCCCGTATTCATGTTTTCCTTAAAATAATTTCTAAACCACATAATTCGTCCCTTAAAAAGTTTATTGTTCTTTGTTTTTCCATATATAAAAAGCAGATCGATTCTATCATAAAAATCTTCGCTGTTTTGGCTTAAAACAAACTCTTTGATACTTACTGATTTGTTTAACTTTTTCTTTAGAGTATCTATGGAAGTACTTTTATCATTATCTAAAACAATGTCATTTCTATTAGAAGGCCTATTTTGACATGATATGTTTAATACCAATCCAACTAGCAAAGATATTTTAACAATTATTTTCATTTATAAATCATATTGTTTGGGTTTTTCAATAGATCTGGATCTATTTTTTCATCGCCGTAAGAATCTCTAAGTTCTAAATTGTAGATTTTTCTAATTATATTTTCATTGTGTACAGCTTGAATTTCCGCAGGATTCCTGGCGTCCGATTTTCCTGTATCATCCTTCATATTACCAATTTCAATATCATACATATGCCTCATTTCATGAGTAAAAACCGTCAAAGGCGTTCTAGAATAATTTCTAGAATATGAGTAAGCCCAAAAATAATCTTTGGGCTTACATTATATATTAATAACAGTAATGAAAATCTGTACTATTCAACATGGAGTTTATTTTTAATGTAACATGCTAAATTGGGTATATCAACAATAGCTTGATCAATCATTTGTCGATATAATTTTTCTCCATACTTTGCTATTAAATGCTCATTTAAATCACCGATCGTTGGCCTTCCGTCACTATAGACATAAGTAGGCAAAATTAAATAATTTGGCACGTCATTGAAGGTAATCATTTCCCATGTCAATAACCCTTTAAAACCTCTTACAGTACCCCTAATTTGGTTATATATAACATCATTTTTATCTTTGTCCTTAAATCTGAAACGTAGAAATGGGTATCGCGCATACCGATTCCCCGTTGACATCATTGATATTCTACTTGTCGCAATTGGGCAAATATCATTTAATGTAAAAAATAAAATTCTATTTACTTCTTCGAAATCCATATTACAGTCGTTCTAGTTTAATTCCTTTTGGATTCATCTTTTGATATGCTTTAATGAAATCTGATGTTAAAATTGGTTTCTTTCCAAACATAGGATCATAAACATATTGGCCTTTTACAAAAACCTGATGATACATAAAATCTACATTCTGTTCACCATACTCTACTCCTTTCATCCATTTACCGACCTTAGGAGTTAGTTCAAGAATATAACCACCTGAGTGTGCTGTATTCATTCTAGAAGCTAATCACTGCAATCTAGTTCACCTTCTATTGCCGTACTCCTTGACATAAGGTCTTCTGCTGCACTTGCATCCCAAGTTGAGACCTTTTTAGCTGTTTGATTGCTGATCTTGCTTAACTCACGTCCTGAAATAATTCACATCTCTTTTGCCGCCTCTTGCACTTCCTTAGTTGCAACTTGTTTAGAAGACACTAAACTCTCAGTAACTACAAGTTGAGCCGGCTTGGCTGTGAAACCCATCCCCAATGTGAATATATCAGCAGTACCATTAGCCATGCCTGCTGCAGCTCCAACATAATTACCCTTTTGGAGGTCACTTATAACATAACGAGTGAATTGGTGTCCAGGTATTCCTGATTGAAATTCATCCCAAGATTTCGTCCACGTTAAATTTTTAAAATAATTTTTTACGGATTTAAACCCATTAACAACGACTTCATTCATTTTAATATAATATGCAATAGGATCAGTTGGTCCTGGTCCTCCATTCCATCCACCGTCTACATCAAAACCACTCACCGGATTATTACCCATACCGACATAAGGTGAATGATATTGACCATAAGGGTCCGTTGTCAGCCACCTGCCTATGGCAGCATCATAATTACTAAGCTCAAAATTGTTCCAGCCGGTCTCCTTGTCCTTCTCAGCATACAATCCCTGGTAACCGTACCGGTTCTCAATGCCGCCCGATCTAACCTCCATTCCAAATGGATAGTAATCTGCATAATAAACAATGTCAG